>Ga0172382_10010368_pt1 | contig 12528 bp, 10 predicted proteins | sample Leawel138RmetaG_FD_122245 | JGI IMG/M metagenome (GOLD analysis project Ga0172382, IMG submission 122245) | Leachate microbial communities from a municipal landfill in Southern Ontario, Canada - Leachate well 138R metaG | ecosystem: Engineered > Solid waste > Landfill > Unclassified | place...
CTTCGCTAACCGCTTGTCATCCTACAGGCAGCCTAGCCATAGACTAACAACTCTGGATACGAGTGAGCATAATAACTCTGCCGTTAAGGATGTTGCGCGGAAACACCCTACTCTATAAATCCGCATAGATTTTAGGTAGTCTGCAGGCCTGTATTTATTAGGCGGGTTCACACGACGCTCGCCGTCAAAACCGCCAAAACACTAAGGAGCACTTGCACATGTCAGACGATCTGTATCAAAAAGGGATAAACAAAATCCAAGAACTGACCGCATCACCTGACGACAACCCAACAGGTGAAATGGATATTGGTGAGAAGTTTAAAGATATTGCGCCTGATTTAACTAAGTATGTTGTTGAGTTTGCGTTTGGCGGTATTTATTCACGCCCAGGCCTAGATAACAAACAAAAAGTACTGACCACAATTACCGCACTGGTTGCTCAAGGCAAGCCACAAATCGGCATGCATATAAAAACCGGTCTAACAGTAGGTTTAACGCCAGAAGAGATCGTCGGCTGCATTATGCATCTGATCCCCTACACAGGATTTCCTAGCGTATTAAATGCTTTATCAGTGGCTAAAGATATATTCGAAGAACACGGTCTAACTGTCGATACAACAGCTCTTGAATAAAAGAGTAGATAATTACTTGCTAGTGATCCTTAGCTAAATTTTAGCGTTCAACTCATGTCGATACTCTTCTACGTTTTTTCTGCAACGACAAGAGGTGATACAGCGCCGTTAAATAAATAAAACAGCTGTCGACTGTAATAACCCAACTGACAGCTTCCGAAGTTTTTTGGCGTCCGCTAGGCTTCGATAGTCCATTTGTGCTGTATTACGATAAAGTTAGTATGATTATTGGTTGGTAGACAGTGAGCTAATTACAGTGCCCCTTACTCTCGCGCTTAAATACAATCCAGGCTAAATTTTATGACGCCTACACTAGTCTAAGTTTCAGAAAAACATAAGATTTACATTAAAATCTTCCACGTCGCTCAACTCGTTTTCTAACGACTATTGTCAGGTTACAGCCCATTACAACCGTCACACCTGTAACGACTAATCAAACCTCCGACTTATTTAGTACACGCAAGTATAAAGCCAGATCTTCATCCGAAAAACAACAAAACACCACTTCTTTAAGTTCGGAGCCTAACCCAATAAATTTTCGTACAGTCTGTACGGCAATATTCGCCGCCAGTTCAGCTGGAAATCCATAGATGCCTGTACTGATGCATGGGAAAGCGATTGAGCGTAAACCAGCGTTAACTGCTAACTCCAAACTCTTGCGATAGCACGAAGCTAACAACTCAACCTCCTTATTATTGCCACCCTGCCATACTGGACCCACCGTATGGATCACATGCTTGGCCGGCAGACGGTAACCCTTGGTGATCTTAGCCTCTCCCGCTTTACACCCTTGCAGAGTTCGACATTCCTGCAGTAGTTCGGAACCCGCCACACGATGAATTGCACCATCAACGCCGCCACCACCAAGCAGTGATGGATTAGCTGCGTTGACAATGACATCAATCTCTATGGCTGTAATATCGCCATGCATGACTCTTAATTTTGTCGTCATGTTTTTTATTCCTATAATTTAATCTGCTAAAACCGCGGTAATCCCCCGCCAAATAAAACCAGCCAAACTATGGTTCGTAGCGTCATCGCGCTAAGGCTATCAGGAGCAATCGGGTAGTCTTGCCTATACAAATAGTAGATCAGTGACAGCACAGTGAAGTTAAGCATAAATATAACTGCAGCTGTATACAGCCCTTGGTAGCGCGGCAGCAATGAAAATATCAACGCTTTGATTCGGCAGTATTTACCTAAGGGTACAGACTTGTCGATTCACTCTCAGGCGGATTTGGATGTGATAGCCTATTAGCTCAATATCCAACTAGGAAAACGCTTTGATTTTCGCTGTCCAATTGAAGTGATAATCGATGCACTATTGTCAGCTAATATTAATGAAGAACAAAAGCACTAGGTGTTGCACTCAGAGTCTGCAACCACCTAACCATCATTCTCTTCGAACTTTTTAAATACTTAAATATATAGCGTTACTCAGGTTATTAAATATTTTATTTTGCCAAAGGGAAAACTTGTTGTAGATGGTTTAATTCAGGGCGATGCTTCCCCGCGATGGCTACGACTAATGCCTCACCTTTAGCCAGCAGATGTATTTCTATACAGCGCTTATCCTTTGTCGAGCAGCGTCGCTCAACCAATCCCAATTCGCTGCAACGATCGATTAGCATAACCGTTGCATGGTGTTTGGACTGAAGCTTTGTTGATAGCTCGCTAATAGTTGCCCATTCTCTATCAGCAAAGCCTTTTAGGTGCAGTAAAAGCAAATATTGCAACGAGGTTAAGCCGTATTCTTTGCAGATATCTTCACTTTGACGCTGAAAAACTCTTAATCTAAAACGTAAATCTGACAGATTTTGAAAGTCCTGCTTGCTTAGCTGGGTCATTTTATTACCCTTTCATTTTAAAAAAATTCTGCTTGTCAGCAGTCATAGAATAGACTATAAGATACTATATATCACACCGTGATACATAAGGAGGCAAGCATGAATATTTCATTAATCTTTGGACTACCCTTTTCTACAAAAGGCTGGTTTCAATTACAGCAAAAAAAGCTATCTATTCCTCTACTTGCTTGGCTATTGGTGGTTCCTTTGTCTTTTGTGCCTCCGGTGCTTATATATTATGCCGGAACGCATTATGGCAACAGTTTTCTGCCTGGCTTTGGTGATAAGGATTGGCACTTTATAACCACGATCCTCTTCTTGGCTGAGCTGTTAACCTTTTTTGTAATGGGTTGGCTGATTCATTCGGTACTAGAAGGGCAAAAGTTAAAGGTTAGTTACCATGATGCGTACCTTGTGGCCGCTATTGCACCCTTGCCTTTATGGCTATCCTCTTTAGCCTTATTGATACCGATGCTGCTGTTTAATGCACTGATCGTGGCAGCAGCGCTAGCCTTGTCTATTACTTTGGTTTATCGGGGTTGTAAGGCCTTAAGTCACGACTCCGGAAATGATGTGGCGAGTATGTCAGCGACCTACACCATTATTGCTGCTTCTTTTCTGGCTTGGGTTTTATTACTGGTCATTGTTTGGGCATATTGATGTCTTTATCCATTAAAAAAAGGCGCAGACCATTACAGGATCGCGCCTTTTTAACACAGCTTAAATTTTACTTATGCTTCCAACCTGTGATCTCAGCGAGTGCAGTACCAATGTCAGCTAAGGAGCGCACAGTTTTTACTCCTGCATCTTCCAATGCAGCATATTTTTCTTCGGCTGTACCCTTACCACCTGAAACAATCGCACCAGCGTGCCCCATACGTTTACCCGGTGGTGCAGTGACTCCGGCAATATAGGACACCACAGGCTTAGTCACATTGGCCTTAATAAAGGACGCCGCTTCTTCCTCAGCACTACCACCAATCTCACCAATCATAACAATGGCTTCAGTTTGAGGGTCTGCTTGGAACATTTGCAAGATATCAATAAAACTTGTACCCGCAATTGGATCACCGCCAATTCCGACACAGGTTGACTGACCAAAGCCAGCATCAGTGGTTTGCTTAACTGCTTCATAGGTTAAGGTACCCGAGCGCGAAACAATTCCTACTTTGCCGGCCATATGAATAAAACCAGGCTGAATGCCTATTTTACACTCACCTGGGGTAATCACACCTGGACAATTCGGGCCAATTAAACGTACACCCAGCTCATCACATTTAATTTTCACATCCAGCATGTCCAAGGTTGGTATGCCTTCAGTGATGCAAACAATCAGCTTAATACCAGCAAAAGCAGCTTCTAAAATTGAGTCTTTACAAAACGGTGCTGGCACATAAATAACTGAGGCATCCGCAGCAGTTGCCTGCACTGCTTCTAAAACTGTATTAAAGACGGGTAAACCTAGATGTGTCGTTCCACCTTTACCAGGGGTAACACCACCAACCATTTTTGTGCCATACGCAATGGCTTGCTCAGAGTGAAACGTGCCTTGTGCGCCGGTAAACCCTTGGCAAATCACCTTGGTATCTTTATTAATTAAAATACTCATGTGTGCTCTCCTTGGGCTGCCTCAACAACCAGCATTGCGGCCTCACTTAAACTATTAGCTGCAATAATATTGAGCCCACTCTCAGCTAAAACCTTACTACCAAGTGCTGCGTTATTGCCCTCTAAACGTACTACCACAGGGACTTTCACTCCAACCTCTTTAACTGCGCCAATCACACCTTCGGCGATCATGTCACAACGAACAATGCCGCCAAAAATATTGATCAAAACAGCTTTAACGTTACTGTCGGATAAAATAATTTTAAAAGCTTCTGAAACACGCTCTTTAGTAGCACCACCGCCAACATCTAAAAAGTTCGCTGGTTTACCTCCATGATGATTAACGATATCCATGGTTCCCATAGCTAAGCCTGCACCATTCACCATGCAGCCAATATCACCATCGAGCGCTACATAATTCAGCTCAAACTGTGCAGCGTGTGCTTCACGAGGGTCATCTTGCCCTAGGTCTTGCATCGCACGCAGCTTCGGCTGACGGTACAAGGCATTGCTATCAACAGTGATTTTGGCATCCAAGCAATGCAGTTTGCCATCATCTTTAATCACTAAAGGATTCACTTCGAGTAAGGCTAAATCATGCTCGACAAAAAGTTTAGCTAAGTCGAGGAAGATTTTTGTAAACTGTTTAACTTGATCATTGTGCAAACCCAATTCATACGCCAAGTAACGGCCTTGGTAAGGCTGTGCGCCAATTGCAGGATCAATCATGACCTGTAAGATTTTTTCTGGTGTCTCATGAGCGACTTTTTCAATATCTACGCCACCTTCTGTAGACGCCATAAATACAACTCGACGTGTAGCACGGTCAACCACAGCACCTAAATACAATTCGTTGGAAAAGTCAGTGCAGGCTTCAACAAGAATACGATTGACCGGTTGACCGTTGGCATCGGTTTGGTAAGTCACTAAACGCTTACCCAACCATTGCGCGGCAAAGTCTTGCGCATCTTCAGCGCTGGTGACTAACTTCACACCACCGGCCTTACCTCGTCCACCGGCATGCACCTGTGCTTTGACCACCCAACGCTCACCACCAATATCGTGACACGCTTGTGCTGCAGCTTCGGCTGTTTCTACGGCAAACCCTAAAGAAACAGGCAGGCCATATTCAGCAAACAGTTGCTTAGCTTGATACTCATGAAGATTCATGCTGCCCTACCATTGAATGTGAATTATGCGTAATGCGCAGGTTATGAAGGTTAGTCTGCAGTTTTAGCTGCTTAATTACAGTAATCTATCAAGCGCCAGCACAATACCAGTCACTTGTCTTACTGCAGAACGAATACCGCCCCTAAAAAGGGGCGGTAAATCGATCAACGCTTTTTGCGATTCGCTATATGAATCGCCTGCCCATTTACGGCGAGCGCCGCTTCATGGAGTGCTTCAGATAGGGTTGGGTGTGAGAACACCATCAAACCTAAATCTTCAGCACTGGAGCCAAACTCCATCGCAATCGCACCCTGCTGCACTAATTCTGCAGCGCTTGGGCCAATCACATGCACACCTAAGACACGATCTGTTGTTGCATCAGCAATGATTTTCACAAAGCCTGCAGTGTCATTGGCAGCCATGGCACGACCACTGGCAGCAAACGGAAACACACCGACATTGATTGCAACACCATCACCTTTCAATTGCTGCTCGGTTTTGCCGACACCTGCAATTTCTGGATGAGTGTAAATAACACTAGGAATCAGATCATAGTTAACCTGAGCTTTGTGGCCAGCAATACGCTCGGCAACCATAATGCCTTCTTCCGACGCTTTATGTGCCAACATTGGGCCACGAACCACGTCACCAACGGCATACACGCCGGGCGCACTGGTTGCGCAGTGCTCATCAACATAGATAAAGTTACGCTCATCCAGGGTCACGCCACTGTCAGCTGTGAGTACATTCTCTGTCACAGGACGACGGCCAACAGCAACAATCAACTTATCAAACGTCATTTGCTGCTCGCCTTTGGCATCAGTAAAGTTAACAGTAACTTCGCCGTTTTTAACCTCAGAGCCTGTTAAGCGCGCACCTAAACGAATATCCAATTTTTGTTTAGCAAAAATCTTCAATGCTTCTTTAGCCACTTGCTCATCAACGTTTGTTAAGAACTTATCTTGCGCTTCAATCACCGTGACTTCAGCACCTAAACGTGCCCACACAGATCCTAATTCAAGACCAATCACACCTGCGCCAATCACGCCAAGTCTTTTCGGTACAGCTTGGAAATCTAATGCGCCTGTTGAATCGACAATCACGTCCTGATCAACTGGAGCAGGTGGAATATCAATCGGCTGTGAACCCGCTGCGATAATCACGTTTTCTGCATCGTAAACTTGCACAGAACCATCGGCAGCAGTGACTTCAACTTGTTTGTTAGCCAGTAACTTACCGTGACCTTCAATAGTAGTCACGCCGTTCGCTTTAAATAAGCCAGCAATACCACCGATTAGGTTTTTTACAATAGTGTCTTTACGACCAACCATTGTAGGCACATCCATAGCAACGTCTTTAACGTCAATACCATGTACAGCCAAGCCTTCTTGAGCTTCATGGAACTTCCACGAACTGTCGAGCAACGACTTAGATGGCATGCAACCCACATTCAAACAGGTTCCACCCAATGCCAACTTTCCGTCTTTACCCTGATACTTTTCGACACACGCAGTTTTCAAACCGAGCTGTGCTGCTTTAATCGCCGCAACATAGCCGCCAGGGCCTGCACCGATAACAATTACATCAAACTTCTGACTCATGAGTCTTCCTCGTTAAGTGGCGTATAGCCACACTGTAGCCGCTTAAGCTTAATAAGCGGCTACAGAATAATCAGATATCCAGCAACAAACGTGCTGGGTCTTCTAACAGGTTTTTCATGGTGACAAGGAACGTCACTGCTTCTTTGCCATCAATTAAACGGTGATCGTAAGATAATGCCAAATACATCATCGGCAAGATCACTACTTCACCGTCGACAGCCATTGGACGCTCTTGGATTTTATGCATACCCAAAATAGCTGTTTGTGGTGGATTAACGATTGGCGTTGATAGTAAAGAGCCGAATACACCACCGTTAGAAATAGTAAAAGTACCACCGGTCATATCTTCTAAAGTGAGCTTACCCTCTTTAGCTTTTTTACCAAAGCCAGCAATCGAGCCTTCAATTTCTGCCAAGCTCATAAATTCTGTGTTACGCAATACAGGTACAACCAAGCCACGATCGCTTGATACTGCAACACCAATATCTTGATAACCGTGGTAAACAATATCTTTACCATCAATAGAAGCGTTGACACCTGGCTGACGCTTCAATGCTTCAACTGCTGCTTTAATGAAGAATGACATAAAGCCTAAGCGTACGCCATTGTGGGTCTTTTCAAACAAGTCTTTGTACTTGCTACGCAATTCCATAATCGGTTTCATATTGACTTCGTTAAACGTAGTCAACATTGCCATAGAAGACTGCGCTTCAACTAAACGCTCGGCAACTTTAGTGCGTAAACGCGTCATTGGTACACGTTTTTCAACGCGGTCGCCAACTGCGAATAACGGCGCTTCTGCACTTGGAGCAGCGGCTTTAGGAGCAGTTGCAGCAGGTTTGTTGGCAATCGCGGCAATCGCATCTTCTTTAGTTACGCGACCATCTTTACCCGTACCTTGGATAGCGGCTGGATCCAGTGCATTTTCTTCAGCAATTTTACGTGCAGCCGGTGATAAAAGAGCATCACCACTGGCCGCTGGAGCTGCAGCGCTCGCAACTGCAACGGGTGCAGCCGCCGGTGCTGCAGCAACAGCGTCAGTGTCTAAACGACCCAATAGCTGTGCACTTAATACAGTGTCACCTTCATTAGCTACGATTTCAGTCAGCACGCCATCAGCTTCTGCTAAAACCTCCATAACAACTTTGTCAGTTTCAATATCAACGATCAGCTCATCACGCTTAACCGCCTCACCAACTTGTTTATGCCAGGTTGCAACGGTGCCATCAGCGACCGACTCGGGAAATGCTGGGGCTTTAATTTCAATAGCCATAATAAATATGTTCCTATAAATTCGGTTGTTACGTAAAAGCCGCATTACACTTAATGCGGCTTTCTCGCTGATTTAGACTTCAAACGCATCCTGCAGTAACTGTTCTTGCTGCTCTGCGTGCATTGATGGATACCCACAAGCCGGCGATGCTGAAGCAACACGGCCTGCATACTGCAACTCTAATGCCGAACTGTAAGCAGATGCTACACGACGCATATGATGCTGACTTGGATACCAAGCGCCTTGGTTCATTGGTTCTTCTTGACACCAAACAATGTGCTTAAGGTTCTTGTACTTAGCAAACTCCCCGGACAAATCTTCCTCAGGGAATGGGTACAATTGCTCAATACGCACAATAGCTGTGTTATCTAAGCCTTCATTACGACGCTTTTCTAATAAGTCGTAATAGACCTTACCGCTACACATAATCAGTCGATCAACTTTATCCGCATCCAACGTATCAACTTCGCCAATCACATTCTGGAATGTGCCTTCAGCTAAGTCCTCTAATGTTGAAATAGCCAACTTGTGACGTAGCAAAGATTTCGGCGTTAAAGCAATCAAGGGTTTGCGCAGCGGACGAATCGCTTGACGACGCAGCATATGATAAACCTGAGCTGGCGTAGTCGGCACACAGACTTGGATATTGTGTTCAGCACACAATTGCAAGTAACGCTCTAAGCGAGCTGATGAGTGTTCTGGGCCTTGACCTTCATAACCGTGTGGCAACAACATCGTTAGACTGCATAAGCGGCCCCACTTTGTTTCACCACTGGTAATAAACTGATCAATTACTACTTGTGCGCCGTTGGCAAAATCACCAAACTGCGCTTCCCAAATCACTAACGCATTAGGCTGGGTACTGGCGTAACCGTATTCGTATGCAAGTACAGCTTCTTCAGACAAGAAAGAGTCATACAAATCAAAACGCGGCTGGTCTTTATAGAGATTTTGCAAACCAATGTAAGTTTCACCATCTTTTTGGTTATGCAAAACCGCATGACGGTGTGAGAACGTACCACGACCGACGTCTTGACCTGTGAAACGAATTGGATAGCCTTCAAATAACAACGTGGCATAAGCAGTCGTTTCTGCAAAGCCCCAATTAATAGGTAAACCACCGGCTGCCATTTTCTGACGGTCTTTAAGAATATTTGCGACCTGACGCTGAACCATAAAGCCATCAGGTGTCTCTTGCATTTTTAACGCAAGTTCTTGCAAGGTTTTCAGATCAAAACGCGTATCAAAATGTGGCGTCCATTTATGACCCAAGTAGGGACGCCAATCAACAAACAACTCTTTGTTGGGCTCTTTAACCAAGCTTTGCACAACATGCAAGCCATTATCTAACGCGGTACGGTATTCATCGCTTAATGCTTGCACTTGCTCAGCGGTTTGTACGCCATCATTAATCAAAGCTTCAGCATAGAGTTCACGTGTCGTGCGCTGCTTGCTAACATATTGATACATTAATGGCTGAGTACCGCTTGGCTCATCTGCTTCATTATGGCCGCGACGACGGTAGCAAACTAAATCAATGACAACGTCACGCTTAAACTCCATACGGTAGTCAACCGCTAGCTGAGTCACAAATAAAACAGCTTCCGGATCATCACCATTCACGTGCAAAATAGGTGCTTGAATCATTTTTGCAACATCAGTTGCGTATTCAGTTGAACGTGTATCTTCAGGCTTACTGGTGGTAAAACCAACTTGGTTGTTAATCACAACACGGATTGTACCGCCCGTTTTAAAACCACGGGTTTGTGACATTTGGAACGTTTCCAGTACCACACCCTGCCCTGCAAATGCAGCGTCACCATGAATAGTGACCGGAATGACTTTATCGCCATCCGTATCGTTACGACGATCTTGACGCGCACGTACAGACCCTTCAACAACTGGAGATACAATCTCTAGATGCGACGGGTTAAAACTAAGTGCTAAGTGAACTTCACCGCCTGGCGTCATAACATTGGATGAAAATCCTTGGTGGTACTTCACGTCACCAGAACTTAAACCTTCAACGCGCTTACCATCAAACTCATCAAACAAATCACGCGGATTTTTACCGTAGGTATTCACTAGAACGTTGAGACGCCCACGGTGCGCCATGCCAACGACAACTTCTTTGGCACCATAAGAGCCTGAGCGTTGAATAATCTCATCCATTAAAGGAATAAGGCTCTCACCACCTTCAAGACCAAAGCGTTTGGTACCCGGATACTTAGTACCCAAATATCTTTCGAGGCCTTCACCTGCAGTTAAACGCTCAAGGATATGCGTTCGCACTTCATGTGAAAAACCTGGGCGACTGCGTACACTTTCTAGACGCTTTTGGAACCAACGGCGCTGCTCTGAATCAACAATATGAGTAAATTCAGCGCCAATCGTGCGGCAATAGGTATCTTGCAAAGATTGCTGAATTTCACGTAGTGTGGCTTCTTCTTTGCCGATATTTAAATCACCAGTTTGAAACACACTATCAAGATCGGCATCAGTCAAACCGTAATGATGTATGGTCAAGTCAGCCTGCATTGGGCGCACCCACAAACCGAGCGGGTCAAGCTGCGCCGCTTGATGGCCACGCATACGGTAGGCTTGCATTAGACGAAGCACTTCAACTTGTTTCTTCTCATGTTCAGTGCTGACGCTGCCAGCAGACACTGGCTGAGCTCGTCTTTGGTTTTTCGCCAATAAGACAAATTGATCACGAACCGTAGAGTGCGAGACATCAGTACTTAACCCACCATTAGCTGGCAGCTTTTGGAAATAAGTACGCCACTCTTCTGAGACAGAATTCGGATCGTGCAGGTAGAGTTCATATAGCTCTTCCACATAGGCAGCATTTCCACCGGATAGGTGGGCGCTGCTCCACATGCGCTGCATTACGCTTTCTTGCATGCTAGGTCACCCTTGATTAAGGGGGACGCTATCGGCATGGAAACTTAACGGCTTTAAGTCACATACAGCGACTTGGGTAAAGCCACTACGATTCCCGCAGATAGTCCGAGATTAGCTCGGATGCCCCTACTGATCGTCAATTGCGTTAAAAAAAGCTTTGTAAGCAATTTTTTGTTTAAAGCCACCCACATAAAGGTACTCATGTGAGCGGCTCAATTATTTACCGCAAGCTCTGCAGTAAATCAAGTACCGCTTTGTAGCAACATGCTGCGAATATGACCAATTGCCCGCGTTGGGTTGAGGCCTTTCGGGCACACATTGACACAATTCATAATGTTGTGACACCGGAACACGCTGAACGGATCATCAAGGCGCGATAAACGCTCTTCTGTCTGGGTATCACGTGTATCTGCCAAGAACCGATAGGCTTGCAGTAAAGCTGCAGGACCTAAGAACTTGTCAGGATTCCACCAAAACGATGGACAACCGGTTGAACAACATGCACACAGGATGCACTCATACAACCCATCCAATTTTGCGCGATCTTCTGGTGATTGCAAACGTTCCATACCCGATGTAGGGGTATCGTTTTGCAAATATGGCTGCACCTTCTCGTATTGCTTATAGAAGATGCTCATATCAACAGCAAGGTCACGAATAATTGGCAAACCAGGTAGTGGACGCACTACCAGTCTGCCATCTTTGACCACACTTGATAGTGGCGTGATGCAAGCTAAGCCGTTTTTACCCGCGATGTTCATGCCATCTGATCCACACACACCTTCACGGCATGAGCGACGATAAGACAAGCTCTCATCTTGTTCTTTAATCAGAGCAAGAACATCCAACACCATCATATCTCTACCATCAATTTCTACATTGAAGTTTTGCATGAAAGGTGCAGGGTTCACGTCTGGATTGTAGCGGTAAACGCTTACTTGCAATATTTTAGGCAACGTCATCGTGATAACCCTTAATATTTACGTTCTTGGGGTTTAAAGTGTTCAGCATCTTTTCCAATTGCTGAAGAGAGCGTGAAATTAACATCGCGCTTGCCAACACGTTTTTCACCGGGGAAATACATGCTATGGCATAACCAGTTTTCATCATCACGACTTTCATAGTCCTCACGCGCATGTGCTCCGCGTGATTCCGTACGTGCCTCGGCAGCAATAGCAGTCGCTTCAGCCACTTCAAACAAGTTTTGCAGCTCAAGTGCTTCAATACGCGCAGTATTGAAAGCATTGCTTTTATCAGTGATTTTCACGTTTTCAATGCGTTCACGCATTTGCGCGAGTTCTGCAATACCTTTTTTCATGTATTCGCCGGTACGGAATACACCAAAGTTATTCTGCATGCAGTTTTGCAATTCTTTGCGCAGCGGTGCCATATCTTCACCTTTAGTGCGCTCATTCAATGCTGATAGACGCGCCATTGAGCTTTCGATATCACTCTGACTTGCGTTACGCGCATCAACGCCTTCACGTAAGCTC
>Ga0172382_10010370_pt1 | contig 12523 bp, 16 predicted proteins | sample Leawel138RmetaG_FD_122245 | JGI IMG/M metagenome (GOLD analysis project Ga0172382, IMG submission 122245) | Leachate microbial communities from a municipal landfill in Southern Ontario, Canada - Leachate well 138R metaG | ecosystem: Engineered > Solid waste > Landfill > Unclassified | place...
AGAAGTGGACGATGCCGATCCGCGACTGGAAGGCCGCTCTCAACCGGTTTACCATCCAGTTCGAGGAGCGGATGCCGCAACGTTAAACAAAAACCCGTTTACACAAAATTCCGGACACCCTCAACGACCAGGCCATTTGTCGACGGTACGCAATGCAAACCTGATATCGAGGATTCGTCATGCGCAAGACGAGTATTTGGTTCTTGACGCCAAGCCTGTTGCTGCTGACATCACTGTTGCATGCAGCAACCGATCACGCCGGGCATGGCAACCATCCCATAAAACCGTCTCTCTGCAATGACCCCGAGGCTCCAGCGTCACTCGAATGCGCTCTGGCACCATCCGCTGCCTTCGATACGGAAGGAAACCTGTGGGTTGCCTGGACGCTCGGCGGCCACGTCTACCTGAGCCGATCCGAAGACAAGGGCGAATCATTCGGAACGCCGTACCCAGTCAATCGCGCACCGGAACGAGTTGCGGCAGATGGCGAGAATCGTCCAAAAATTGTCATTGGTACCGAGGGCCGGATCTTTGTTTCCTGGACCAAGCGCCTGCCAAAACCCTATTCCGGCGATGTGCGCTTCGCCTATTCCATCAACCAGGGTCATAGCTTCGCCGAACCGATCACAGTCAACGACAATCGTGATATCACCAGCCATCGGTTTGAATCGATGGCCCTTAACGATCGGGGTGAATTGTTCCTGGCATGGCTTGATAAGCGTGACCAGGTAGCGCAGGCAGAAGTGGGGGGGAAATACCGCGGCGCAGCGCTCTACTACAGCGTTTCTATGGATGGAGGCAGAAGTTTCCAAGCCAATCGCAAGATCGCCGATCACACGTGCGAATGCTGCCGTACAGCCATGGCCATGGACCCGGCTGGCAATCCAGTAATCGTGTGGCGCCATATCTTTGAGGGGGACATCCGCGATCACGCCATTGCGCGGCTGCCGGGGTTCGAGCCAGGCAATGTTCAGCGCCTCAGTTTTGATCAGTGGAAAATCGACGCCTGTCCTCATCATGGCCCGGCCATAGATATTGGCTTCGATGGAACCTACCACGCCGTATGGTTCAACAATGCACCGGATCGCCATGGCCTGTTTTATGCCCGCTCCGAAGCGAACGGCGCAACGTTCAGCAAACCGATCAATTTTGGTCGCTACGATGCCGGCGCAGCCCATCCGGATGTGCTTTCCCTGAATGAGCGCGTCTATCTCACCTGGAAGGAGTTCGATGGCAGGCAAACGCAAGCACTCGTCATGCACTCTATGGATCGGGGAAAAACCTGGAGCCAACCAAGTGTTACCGCCACCACTGACGGCGCTTCGGACCATCCCTTCCTGATTTCCGACGGCCGGCAGGTCTACGTCGTGTGGCACCGTCGCGGGCTGCCTTATCGTCCGATTCCGGTTTCCATGGTGCAAACCGATGGCCACTAAGTACCGTTCGTTGGCGTTCCTGGCCTTGCTGTGGTGGGTGGCACCCGCGTCGGCCCAGGAGTTGAGACCCTTCGAGGGCGGTACCTATCAGGCAATTCTTGATGCTCATGGTGAACGCCCGTTCGTGCTTGTGTTCTGGTCCATCGACTGCCCGCCCTGTTATGAAGAGCTAAAGATGCTCGGCGAACAACTGCAATCAATACCATTCGACCTCGTTCTGGTATCGACCGATACAACGGGTTCGGCATCCGAGGTCCGTCGGCTATTGACCCGATTCGGCCTCGAACGTGCAGAGGCGTGGAAGTTTTCGGCACTACCCGAGCAGTTGCGATTTGAGGTGGATCGTACCTGGTATGGAGAACTGCCGCGTAGTTATCTGTTTGGGACAGGGAGGAGGGAAGCTGTTTCCGGGGCGCTCACGGCAGCAGCGTTAAATACATGGCTTGCGCGATCACGTCAGTAAGCGGCCACACCCAATGTCCTCCCCGCCACTCCGTTGACCTCAATGTCACTATGCCCACTCAACAGCTGATGGAAAGCGCCATGTTCTCAACCAATAAGACTCAGCTCATCTTGCGTGCAGCACCGCTTCTGCTGGCATTGACCGCCTGTTCGCCACACCCCGCCACCGGTACCTGGGCGACCACGACAAAACTCGACAGCGGCTTTAACCGGCTGGATGTCACTTATGAAGGCAGGGCACATCTGTTTGCAGTGGGTGAGCAGGAGGCAGGAAGACGCTGCTTTTGGGGTGGCGAAAGTGCACAGGTGATCGCCATGGCCTGTAAGCCAGCTTTCGACACGGCACGTGAGGAACGCTATCACCTGACCCTTGGTGCGGACGGCATCGCAACCCTCACGCGGAACGGTGAGGTGATGGCACTATTTTCACGGCAATCTAAATAGCTGTTCCAAATTCGTAACCAGTTTTCTGTAGGTCGGGCTTCAGCCCGACAGCGGCGTTCGACCAAGCCGAAAACAGTCGGATTGAAGCCCGACCGTCGCGCTTCGCATAGGCTGCTCTGGTTACCATTTCGGAACAGCTATTTAGGTAGGTGCGCAATATGGTGTCGCAAAGCCTCGCCCTATCAAGCGCGTCGCAACACCAGAAGCTTACCGAACGAGCGCAGGCTCACCACTTCCTCCAGTGACAAGCCGCTTCTCGCAAACAATCGTTGCCATTCTGCCAGTGTGCGCTCCCGCCCCCGCGTCCCCATGAACATCTGCATATCAAACGAGGCCGTGGTTAGATCGGTATTCGCTGCAGGCACCACCAGTTCCAGCAATGCGACACGCGCTGCAGTAGTGCCGATGGCGGCGGCTACATTCTGCAGCACCTGAGCTGCACCGCCGTCATCGAACCCGTGCAACACCGCACTCAACAAATAGATGTCTCCGTTGCTTGTCGCGGCAGGAATTGCATTCATTGCATCCCCAACCTGGAAGTGCATGCGCCCGAGTAACGCCTGTTCCCCGTGCCCGGCCCAGTGCGCCTCGGCTGCCGCGATGACTTGGGCACGGTCCACCACCAAGGCCTTCAGGTGTGCATGGTGTTTCAGTATCGTTACCGCTTTGCTGCCCCGCGAGCCTCCCACATCGATTACGCGCTCGAATCGTCCCCAATCGAAGTCCGCAGCAAAACTTTCACCGGCCAAGGCCTCAACACTATCCATGGCTTGAGAAAACAGGGTATCGAACGCCGCGTGACTGTCCATATATCTATACAGTTCTTGGCCATGAGCCAACTCGAAAGGTACGCTACCCTCCCGTACCCCTCGCTCCAACTGTTCAAACCAGGGCCGGCTCATGATCTCAGAATTGTGCATCAGGATCATGGCCCGAACGTTCTGCGCGTTGTCCGTGCGCAGGAAGGAAGAAAGCTTGTTATTTCTAAAACAACGTGACGCGTGCTCATCAAATACACCATTGGCAGCGAGCATGCGCAGCAACCGATAGGTGGCATCCGGTTCGGCACCCACCCGCGCCGCGATATCAGCGCAGGGCAGCGTATCGTCGCCAAGGCATGAGGCGATATCCAGCACGGCGGCTACGTAGAGGCAGCGAGAAAGCCAAAATGCCGAACTAATCTGGATGAGCCGAAACGGCGGTGGCATCATCTTACTGGGAAGGGCCTGCAACCAGGCAGAGAACTTCAACACATTCGCGAAACACCACACGGCTCCGCCATTTTTCTGCAATGTCATGAACTCCCCCTCAGACCTGCGCTGCGGGTGCCAGGCCCTTGGCAAGCAAGCGCCCGTTGAATGCAGCCAGCTCTTGCAAAAAGGCCATATCCATCGGACGGCCCATTTGCTCCTCAAAGATATCTTTAAGCAGCATGGGCATCATGGCGAGGCTGACAAAGGTCATGCGTACCAAATCCGCATCCACCGCCGTGGCCACTTCCCCCTTGGCCTTCAACTCCCCTACCCGGTGTGCGCCACGCGTACGCCCCCGTTCCAGCAGTTGATGGATAAAGCGCCTTCCTGGCCCCTGATTCAGGGCCAGAACCTTGAGTATAAGTTTGGGAAACTCTGGCCGTGCAACCATTGTCTGGTAGTAAAGCCGAAGAAACTCGCCAAATCCCTCCACTGAAGAGAGCACCTGGCCATCGAGAACATCCAACAGCGGCGCCATAGTCTCCCTGATCATCTCTTCGTACATCCCTTCCTTGTTGCCGAAGTAGTAGCGAATCATGGAGACGTTGGCACCGGCCTTTTCGGCAATCACTCGGGTGGTGACCTGGTGATAATCGTCAGCAAGAAAGCAATCCAGCGCGGCCCCTAGCAGCCGTGTGCGCACTGGTGCGGAAGTCATTGAGCTGGTGTCATTCATTACAGACCTCCCTGTGACGGATACACACACGTTAGCTGTGTACTACATACCTGACCAGCATATTTGCCAATCAATATCCGCGCCATGATTGAACGCTGTCCAGTTTGGCGCAAAGGATTTCATATCAATTCTGTCACCTAATGCATGCGCCCGACCTTCCAGATTTCCTTGAGCCCCCGATGCAAACTGCGGAAATATGCGCATGACGCACACTCTGCGAGGTAGGCGTAAGCTGGGCCCGACACGGCTTACGCAACCGCAAATTTGCGAAAGCCCCAGGGAGGTCATGAAATGAAAATGGTACTGCTTGTATTCCGACAGCCCTATCTTCTACCCAGCCTGGGACGGGGCGGATATTTTATTCGTTCCGGGTAAGACGAAAACACCGCAAGGGCTCTATCTGAATGCACAGAAATCCTACAAAAAACGGCTTGATGCATGGCGGCATCTTCTCGATACTATGTTCCACTCCTGGGGGCCTCCTATCGCCGTTTTGCGTATTTGCAACCTACTCTCCAGGAGCTCCCCCCTTTTCCCTGCATGGTCCGTCTTTCGGAATAATTATCTGACTTCAGCTCGTCGCATTCACCAAATCGAATGTGGCCATTCTAGGAACGGTATGGTTACGTCCGTCCGTTCTCCTGCTCCGGCGCAATGATCTCATGCCCCCCATCCGACGCATGCCTGTCCCTGAAGGCAATAGGGCGGTTGTTATGGAAGTGATAGATCCGAGAAATACGGCACTCACTGGCGTCCTCACGGCCATAGTTCCGGGCGTAGAGTTTGAAACCTATGGTTTCTCCCGCAGCAAGCTTAGGTGGAATGACATGTGTGGTAGCGCGATCAGCAAGCGCGCCATCAGCGAGTCGGAACTCCATATCTACGGCGATGTTCATGATCGGATGCGTGGCAATATTGCCCAGCTCACCAACCACATGGATCGACGTCTTGTGGACCAGGGCGCAATTGAGCGACTTGATTTCCAGCAGCGGCATCTGCTCACCAGCCCCATCCGCCTTCATACGCAATGCCGGCAACACCAGGAAAAACATCACCATCAGCAACAACCCGCCACCGGCGTACCATGGCATACCACGCCGGGCGAAAAACTTCTTGGATGCCTGCTCATGCGACACCGGCGACGCAGAAGCAGAAGATTTTGCTGCTGCGGGGGAAACAATGGGCATGGCCTTCGCTATTGGAGGGAGGTTACAACCACAATGGCTACATTGTTCCCGCCCCTCCTCCACAAAAGGCTCCATCACCTTGCCGCAGGCCCGACACAATCTCATCCTGCATCCCTCCTAGTATTTGCCTCTCATATATGACGGTTTGAATCCGGCGGAATAGTCGCGCTTGGCGACGAAACGGTCACCGTTGTCGAAGACGAGGGTGAGACTATCGCCGCGTAATGACACCACATGACCGACCTGATACTTCGGGTGACGCCCATAGGCAGCACCTTGTTTGGTAACACGCAAGGTGAAGCCGGTGTTGCTGCATTGCCATTCACCGCTGGAGAGATTGGTCATGGAGTTGCCTGGCTTGCCGTCATTCCCCAGGGAGATCTCCGAGAGCTGATAGCGATTTTTCGTCATCAGCAGTACGCGAAAGGGGCGGTCGTTAAGGGTTCCGCGCCAGTCGCTGGTGAGCTGCTCACAGAGTGGATGGTGGGTATCGATGCCTCGCGAATTGCCCTCTGCATCCGGACGCGACCGCATCACCTCGGTTGCGGACAGATTGGGCGGCGCATTACCAAACTGGACATTGCCCTCGGCATCGACCCAGCGGTAGACCGGCGCTGCCACACCACCCTGCGCCAGCAATACCAGCAGGACGGCCATCACACCACGCGACGCCCTCACCGGAGATCCCGCACAAGACGCAGTACCTCACCGTTGCGCGGTTCACGCAACTCGACGCTGGTCTCACCCAAATTAACAGCCACCAGCCGCTGCTCGCTCCCGGTACGGTTCACTCCAGCCTCCAGGGGGCGATGGAGACGGTAGTGCAGGGTAAGTGCCGGGTCTGAATACACCCAGCGTCCCTGGCCGATCTCCTTCTCAACGCCGTTGGTTTTGCGGTGACGAATGGTGAAATCCCCGCTCGACCCAAAATAGTAGGTGTACAGGCGATCAGCCGTGCGCCACTCCCCCTCGAGCTGGCGTGACTTTTCACTACGCACGGTCTGAGGCTGGTTGGTCGACTGGTAGAGATATCTGTGGCCGGCCTCGTCGATGAGTTCCATTTGATAGGTATCGATGCGATTGATCACCATTCGCTCCGTTTGCCCAACCCGCGCCGGATCGGAATGCGCCGTAGCGCGCAACACAAGGATGCGGCCGGTCAGACTCCATTCGCCACTGGCCTTCTCGTAGCCGCCGCCCGCACCACCGACACTGAAGCTGCGCTCAAAGCCGGTACTGCGAAAACTGAGTCGCTCGAGCCCCCCGTCACGGCTGGTGGACCAGCGGTTCTCGCGCAGGGTCTGTGCCACATCGACTGCCTCAACCGCACCTATCCGCATCTGTTTGGCCGAAGCGGCGCTCTTGGGGGGTGGGGTAGTGGTGTATTGCACCACGCCATCGGCGTCGACCCACTTGTAGACCTGCGCCTGTACCCCGAAAGCGACCAGCAGGAGAGCCAGAAGCGCCGAACGGGGCCACTTTACGGTAACAGTTTCCATCATGACCTCACCTCTTGATATAGCGTTTCAGACTGATGACCTCTCCCCGGGCGTTTTTAAAGCGCAGCTCCGCCCGCTCCAGCAGTAGCACCTCCCACTGCTCACGCTCGGCAATGCGCCGCAGGTTCGCCGAGGTGCCCAAATGCTCCAAGGTAAGTTCCTTGCCCCGAATCCAGTAGTTGGCATGCACACCCGCAGCGGCGGATGACTTCGAACGTATCCGGACTGTGGCGCTATCAAAGTGATAGAGCTGCCCATCGGCATCGATCCAACTCCCACTCACAATGGTGCGTTCGGGACTGCGGTCACCACGCCCTTCACGCACATAGCGGGTGAGCCTTTTGCGCTCATCGGCGAGGGTTAGCCGGGTATCAGTGAGATCGATGACACGGTAACGTTCCTTCACGGGGCCACCCGATTCATCCTGATAGCTCAGCTCGAACTCCCCCTCCCCGTGACGGTAGCGTCCCTTGGCATAGTCGACGTAGGGGCCACGTCCCGGTCCCGTACGGCCGTAGAGAAATCCACCGTCGTAATCGATGGTGAGTCTGCGTGCCTCGTTGCCGAGCATGGTGTACCACTCACCGGTAATGGAGGTACCGCGGCGAGTACGGGCGGTACTTTTGGTATTGCCCACCTGCTCGGCCCCAGCCATTGCCTCCGGCGGCGGGGTGGAACTGAACTGCGTATTCCCATCCTTGTCGACCCACTTATAGACCCCGGCGGCGCTGCAAAACCCGCTCATCAATAAGAGCAGCGCCGCTGCCCCAGCGAGTTTCCCCCATCCCTCTCTCATCACGGTTGCCCCCTGCGATAATCATGTTTTTTCATACGGTTACGCACCTCCTTGATCTCTGCCGTACTCTCGCGGTAACAACGGTGGATTGCCTCCGCCCGCGCCCCACCCACCCAGCCGCGGTGTCCGGCACCACACCCCTCACGCCGGGCCAGCGCCTCGTCAAGGCGGCGCTGCAAGGTAAAGTATTCCTCGACACTCTCCTTGCGCATCATGCCCTTGCCGCCCAGCTGCTCCTCACCCCAAGCAACGGCACACCGCAGGGCGGCGGTGTAGCGCTGCTCCTTGGGATCGCGCTCGAGACGGCGCGCCTCCCCCGCCCAGGTAACAACCTGAGCGCGCAGATTGCCACGCGCCAAGGCGCCTTCGTTGCCGTAGCGATCGAGACGAATCGGGCCACAGTAAAGGGCGCCCCGCTGGGAGGTCGGTACCATCTCCAGTACGGGCCCCTTGTTGACGGCAGGTAGAGCCGGGATGTCGGCGGGAGCCATCTGGCTGTAGTGAGTATTGCCCTCTGCGTCGGTCCACTTGTAAAGCGGTGCAGCTATGCAGGGCAGCATGGCAATGAGCAGAAGAATGCCCAGCAGAAGCGAAGGAGGAAGCCGGTGTGACAACTCAAATGAGCGTGACGGTACCCACATCATTGCGAACTTGCAGCGCATTTCCCATGTTTTTATTCTGGCTTTTGCCAAAGATAACCGAGATTGGCTGAAATGGCGAGGGTAAATCCAGCGCCACCTGTATGCCGACAACTGCCGTGGGAATGGCCAAGTGCAGTGACGGTGCACCAGCTTGTTACATCCATGCCGACGCTCCGAACCCGTTCTCCGTGGGGCGGGCATAAACCCGAGATTCCTGCCCATACGTCAGGCGCTGTCAACGAACCCGACGATTCCACAAAACTGGGCGGCGGCGACCCTGTCGAACTTGGCACGCAAGTGCCGAACCATAAGAGCGCCAGCCCAACCTCACTGTCATCGGCGGCGGCTGCGGTACCGATCAGCGCCATATTGAACAGATTACGACCTGTTGCATGTCGCTGTTCCGATCGTCCGCTAGTGATGCATACTGACCGGAGTGCATGCCAAACAACCACGCTCGAAGCTACGCCGGGCCGACCGGCCCGATTGGGGCGCATGGTCGCCCCAGGCCCATGCCACCCCATGGCTCGCGGAAAGCATCCAGCTTGCCGATGTCACTGCGGTTTTTTCCTGACAGTCACCCACAAAAATGTCTCCCCACCAATACTCCGGTCTTCGGCCGATACGATGTCAAAACCAACATCGCTGAGCGTGTGCCAGAGCTCATCCGGACGTTCGTGACTATAGTACAATCGTTCTCCCATGAACTCCTTATAGCCGTCGAACCTGTCTGCGCCAGTCCAGCTGCGTGTAGCATAGGTAAACAGGAAATATCCGCCAGGCCGAAGCCAACGATGACAGCTATCGAAGAGCTTCGCGTGCGCCGTCCGCGGAACATGAAACATACTGTAAATGGCGGTAATGGCATCGAACTGCCCGGCATCGAACTGCACCGCGCACATATCCGCATGAATGGTTTTCATCCCTGGTACAAAGCGTCTCGCGAGCTCCAGCATGTGGTTTGAGAAATCGACGCCGGTAACGTCCCACCGGCAGTCCACAAATGTCTTCGCAAACGGCTCCCCCGCACCACACCCAAGATCGAGCAGCTTCCCCGGCCCATCCAGATGACGGCAAAAGTCATCAAGAATATCCGTCATATCGAACAGGCCGCGATTCTGCTCATAGGTAGCTGCGAATCGGTCATATATGCGCGCAAGCTCGGTGTGATGACTCTTGCTTCCCATACTCCCCCGCTTCCTCTTGTGCCGAAACTGACAATGCTGTTTGCACGTGACAATACCACACCTTCACAACTGCCCACTTCCACACTTCTGAGCCAACGCACCACGTGATTCCGTCGCTCAGCGATGGACACATCTCGGCGCCACTGCATCTATGCTGCCATCGCCGGCAGTTGCGGATTCTACTGACGCTACACGCAGGCCTTGATTGGCAATATCATTGGCACTAAGCTCGTTGCGCCCCGCATCGATAACCATGATCCCCGTCACCTCGACCTTATTCGTTCAATGACTGATTATAGAAACTGGATTGTCTGGTCGGCCACCCTTGTTGTTGTAGTGGGCGCTACCGCTTTCCATTCCGCGAATTACTTCTTTCTCTTTGATGACACGGCCCTCTTGACCGTGGCGCGCGATTTTTCCGTCCTGGACATATTTTCTAGCGCCGCGATTGGTTTCTATCGCCCCGGCGGCCTCATTGCATCGAAACTCCAGTACTTGCTGTTTGAGTGGCGACTGCCAGCGGGATATGCGTTTATATCAATCGCGACACATGCAGCCTCGGTATTATTGCTCTACCGCATCCTCCATCAGCTCGATTTCGATCGTCTGGCGACAGTGCTATGTGCCCTTCTTTTCCTGGTTTCGCCATGGGCAACCGAAGCCACCCTATGGTTCAGTGCGCAATTTGATCTTTTCGCAATATTTTTCGGGCTGGCCTCCATTCTGGCGCTCGAGCATTTCCAGCGGCACGGGCGGACAGCCATTTTGCTGGCGTCCGCTGCGCTGTTTGGCATGGCGCTTCTCTACAAGGAGAACGTCATCGTACTCCCGATATTTGTTTTCGCGATCCTGATACGCCAGAAAACGATGCTATGGCGGTCGATTGCCCGGATATTGGCTCCGTTCGCAATCGTTGCAGCATGCTACTTGATGGTACGAGCCCAACTGCTGCCACACCTGGGAGGGGCCTACGGAAATTTGAGTTCCCTCTATGGCAAGGCGGACATCCTCAACTCACTGTACCGGTATCTGCAGGCGCTCCTGTTTCTCCAGCCGAAGATTACTCAACCGTCCCTCTCCGGGTTAGCGCTCTTCTATACCATAGGTACCTTGGCCTGTATTACCGCCGCCGCAGCCAGACCCAGGGTGTTCGCTGCGGTGACTGCCCTGTTTTTCGTTACATTGGCGCCCGTTGCGTGGATGCAGGTCGGTGCACACACCACCGCCGGAGGACGCTTGCTCTATGCCCCTGGAATCCTTTGGTGCCTGCTCATTGGCATCGGCGCGTCGCAGCTATGGACTGGCTCGCGACGTGTCGACAGTCTTCTCACCGTACCATTTACCCATTCCGTCTTGGCCACTTTGCTCGTAGGAGGCATGGCAGGCGCCTATGTCAGTGCATCGAATCAGCTCGTCCTCTGGCGGTTTGCCACGGGCTTTGCGCGCAACACCGTGGACTACATATTCTCGTCACCGGCCATTTCGCATCACTGCATCCATATCACGAACCTTCCCAGCGCCACCACGGAAGGGCCATTCTTGTTCAAGAGCTATAATTTCATTCACCATCTGCATGCGACCGACCATGCTCCTGGGATACGATTTTCCGCCGACACCGTTACCATCTCCGCCATTCATTCGGGCGTGGTTATTCCTGGAGGAGCAGACGTGTTCGGGATCGACTGCAACGATGATGACGCTGTACAGATAACTCTTCCCCTTGACAGATTGCGGCCGCCAGTCAAATGAGACAGCCGTTACACCCGTGCTTCATCATCCGCGATGCCAAGCCGGAACCCGCGTTAGTGGTATACCATTGCGGCACAATAGCAACCACGGCCCACCTGAATATGTGTTCCGAAATAGTATCCGGCTTATCGTAGGTCGGGCTTTAGCCCGACATCGGCGCTCAACCAGCTCAAAGGCCGTCGGACTAAAGTCCGCCCCACTAATTCGCATGGACTGTTCTGGTTACCATTTCGGAACAGCCAGTTAGTTGCGGGCTGCGTGGGATATATGGTTCAGCCGAACAACCGTATACGCGTCAGATCCACTGTTTCCATTTAGCACAGCTGACCGGTGTCGGTGCTACGGCATCACTCGACGCTGCCGAACGACCGATCGGCATGATAGGCCGGCGGCGGCAGGCCCGCGACACGGCTTCCCTGCGTCACCGGGCCGCCGGGAAACAATTCATACAGGCGGCGCGTCGAGCTACGATCGCACAAGATATCTGCCAGTTCGCGCTGCAGGACCCGGCCCGAACTTGCCTGCCCCTGGGTCACAAGGCGGCGCCGCAAATAGTGCAGCACATCCCAATGTGCCGGTGTCAGTTCGATGCCCTCCTCTTCCGCCAACCTGTATGCAATTCGTCGGCTCCATACCGGTAGCTCCTGCAGAAATCCCACCGGTCGCCGCTCGGTGATCTGCTCGTTGAGAATTCGACCCTCGTAAGGTATCTGCAACATTGTCCTCACCTCCTAACCGCTCAACGGGTACCAGCGGCACCCATCTCCGTAAAACGACCTCACATACGCCACTGCAATTGGTGCATCAAGGATAGTCCAACAATATTCCAGCGTAGCGCAGAACGGAACATATGTCGTTTCGCAACTACATCACAGTCATCGTCATAAACTCGTTTATTGGAAACAATCCGCCCATAAATCCTGTTTAGCTCACCGCCGTCCCGCGGCCACACGCTCAGTCCCTGGCATGCCGTCGCTCTCAATAGCTGTTCCGAAATAGTAACCAGAACAGCCTGCGAGAAGGGTGTGGGTCGGGCTCCATCCTGACGGCTTTCGGGCTGGTCGAGCGCTGATGTCGGGCTGAAGCCCGACCTTGTATTGTGACCGAGCAGTTGATGTACTCGGGTTTGCCCGAGGGGAAGACCGGACGCCGTGCCCAACCTGGAGCGTAACCGCTCGCGACGTAGATGAAGC
>Ga0172382_10010371_pt1 | contig 12523 bp, 12 predicted proteins | sample Leawel138RmetaG_FD_122245 | JGI IMG/M metagenome (GOLD analysis project Ga0172382, IMG submission 122245) | Leachate microbial communities from a municipal landfill in Southern Ontario, Canada - Leachate well 138R metaG | ecosystem: Engineered > Solid waste > Landfill > Unclassified | place...
ATCTGTGCCACCCGCTTCGACATTTTCCATAATTTGTTCAACGATGGCGATTGTCGGAGTATCCGGGACTACCTGAAGTTTTTTTGCATGGGTGTCAAATAAATAAATATCACAATTTGCCGCCTTAGCCGCAATTGCTCCCAGCATGGCAGCATAGGCTATCGGAGCATGCAAGGTCCCTTTACCACCCCTCGTTGAAAATTGCTCAGCGGGGATAGGATATGAGAATCCGTATGTCATGGAACCAGAATCATCAATTATTACAGCTGTATTATTAAAGTCAGGCACATATCGGACCGAGATGTCACAAGCGCGACTGACGGCTTGGAGCAAGGACCGTAAACTGCCGTCCTTGTTCCCACCGGGCAACCGCGAAAGTGCATAGTACGCAGACGCATACTGGAATGGAAAAATGCGGCTGCGAGCGATTGCCTTTTCGTTAAGAAGTTGTTGTTTGGCTTCTAAAATTGCCGTTTCGGAACAATACTTAAAAATATTACATAGATTACGAAGTAGTTGTAAATAGCCCATCTTATGCGCCATGAGCAAACGTTCGAGTGCTTCCCCTTTCGCTTCTACGTCACCGCCAGCGGCGGATAACGCAGTGGCGAAAGTATCTTTTTGCACCAATGTATCATTAACTAGTCGGCTAAGACTCTTAGCATTTTGTTCTGTAGGCACGGGGCGAATCATATTCACAACATCAATTAAAGACCATTGCTTCCCGCGTTGAATATATTTCGCCAATTGATAATCATCAAAACGATTGAAGGCTTTTCTAAACCCGCGTTTCAATGCAATCGGAAGTTTAATTTTACCATTTTTCCGCACAGGTACGTCAAAGGTTTTTTGGTAATAGGCCAAAATTTCAGACATGTCATCCACACGGATTACCACTTGGTCAAAGAAGCGACTTGCTCCCTCGAACCCACGAACGTTTGCCGCCAGATGCGCGGCCAGTGCGTGTGTAATTGAACGCATGCCAAAACGGTCTCGTGCAAATAAAGCCGTTTTCATCAAAAACTCAGGGGCTAGTTCCTTTGCCAATTCGTGCAAACGACCAAGTGTATCTTCGGCAGACCGATAGTAGCCATCTGTAACAAAGCTCGACAGAAGAATAGTCGCCAATTCCTCTTTTTTGCTGAGCGAATAAGCTTTACCACCGGCTAGGTTTTGAACCGTACCGCGCAGTTTAGGCATATTAGAATTGAACTTTGACACTGTTTGACTCCCTTGGTTATATAACTGACATAGGTTGTAAAAACCAGCCCTGAGTGAGGTGTCGTGTATCATACGAAGTAACTCAAAGCTTCACTACAACAAAAGCAATGTCGAAAAAATTGAAAACAAGGTTTTTTTCCAATTCGAAGTAGCTCATTTTCTCACTTCGACAAAAGCATTATACCATCTTTTTGTTTCGTTGTCAAGTCTTTTTAGCTGAAAAAACTGAAAACAGGTGGTTTCTAACATGTTCGAAGTAACCCATTTTCTCACTTCAGCAAAAACATTATACCATCTTGCCGCCGTATTGTCAAGCACCTTGTTAAATTTTATTGCCATATTTAAAGATGACTGATTTATCTTCATTTATTAGCATATCTTGGTAAATATTCGGAAAGTACTTGGCCATTTTAAGAGCAACCCTCCAAAAAATTTCACGAATCTCAGTTTCTGCTCCACATGAGGTTCGTTGCACAAGAATGTGCCTGAGCGCTCGATGGTTTGTAGAAAACATAATTTTTGTCGCCACCCCTGTTGGGGCTATTCGACGAAATGCCGATGTTAATTCCTTTTTTCTCTGAAAAGAGCCCTGTTCGAGATCTTTCTTGTATAATCTGTTTAATTTTCCAAGTGCTTCTTCGGTTTCCACAAGAAGGGCATTAAAAATAGTGTTGGCTTCGGGGTTCTTAGAAATTACATCTGGGCACCACATGCTTAGTTCTTGTGTACGTACAAATCGTCCAGATGTCTGAGAATATGCACAACCAGTTCGATGTCTAACTAACTCATGCGTGAAAACACGGGAGACATTGTCGAAAATAAAAACTAAATTCCCATGCTCTAAGATGGAACCATGGCCGGATTTTAAAATATTCTTAAAGTAGTCATGCCCTGTTTCTCGTGTTCGCGTAAGATTCAGGTTCTCAAAAACTGCTTGGTCGTTGGGCCAAGACAAATAACACAATCTCCCCGCTGTTTCGATAAGTTGTTCAGACCAAGGTGCATGTTCTGAAGGCCGCCAAGAGATTGAGTTATTTTTAAAAAAGGTATCTAGTTCTCCTGTGGGGCATGGGTCCGCAATAAAGTAAACTTCAGGCTGTACTTGTTGCATCGTCGTCCGTATCTCCCGTGTCATCTGGTTCTTTCCAGTTTTTTAGTCCTTCAATAATGTCTTCCATGATATCTTGTTTGGTCTTTGGTGGTATTTCTTCTACGACCGTAGTGTCAATAAACTCATAGATGCCTAGAAGGTCTTCGACCAAGTCTTTCATGCCCATTTCATTCAGGCGGTCTATGAAAGGATGATATTGTTCATCTAGATAACAAGTTAAGTCCTTGTTTTTATCCCGTAAGTCTACAATGCCCTGTTTACATTTATCGACTGCTTCGACTAAATTTATTGCAAAGGCGATGGGCTTAAAGGCTACTAACAAACGTTCGACGGCGACCGTTGCAATTGCTGAGGGGGACTGGTTCAAAAAATTACCAATAATCGATATTATTTCCGCCTCTTCGTCTGTTAAGTAAACTGGAAGGGGAACATCCCGAAAAGTTTTCGGCTGCTTATCTTTCTTTTTAGGCATAAATTACACAACTCCGATGGTTATTACACTTCTTGCACAGTCTTCTTCTCCATGTTTGCCAAAATGATTGTAGACACCGGGGATTGTTAGTGTTTTTGCAGCAAACGTGTTTTCTTTTTGGTCGTTCAAAAACTCTAAAAGTTTTTCAGCCTGCCTAGGTGTTAACTCTAAAAAAATTCTTTCGGAATGGCTTTCATGATCATACCATTTTGTTAGTTGCATTTCAACTCTTACCCCGCAGCTGCCGAACAATTGCCAATATTGGATTATGCTCTAGTTGCATCTGCGTTAATTTTGCCATTTGTTGTACTCGCTGATGTGCTTCTTCTTCATCCATGTTCAAGTATATGCTGCCCCTCTGTACCGCTTTCCACACATCTTCTAATTGGCTTATAACCTTTTGTTGAAATTCTTCTAAAATTAAGCTTCGATATGTCACGATCCGACAACCCGGTGTGAGTATTTCTTGTTCAGTTTTAGATGGTTTTAAAAGGATTTGGTCAATTTGCGCCACCACTGGACTGTGCCCAACCGGCTCTCCAAGCATCCACGAATAAAGGAGTATTTGTGTTGCCCACTCAGGAGATACTTCACTGAAACAAATGCCCTCGTTTATTGTAATACCGTTAAACTCTTTAACCGTTGCTGTTTTATACGGTGTCAGCTTAGGCCGTTGTAAGATATAGTGCTTTCGTGGAGAGATATTTGATTTTGCTTTATAACCATTACACTTCCAATCTAAAATAATTAGCTGGTCTTCAGCATTGCGGTACCAACCATCGGGATACCCGTGCAAAGGAATTTGAGTTCCACTGGGTAGGGTTATTGTTGCATTTAGATTATCTTCAAATTTGGGAAGACTTTTAGCATCTTTCATTTCAGACAAAAGAGCATCAAATGCTCCGAATTCTTGATACTTAGAAAACGCCCATTTGCCAGTTTCCCAAGCCCACGCTTGTTGCTCTGGATCAACTGTTGAGGCAAATAATGTTTCCAAGTGATAAGGCTCTCCACGTTGAACGGCCTGCTCGCCATAGAGGTGTCTAACTAAAGCGTGTTTTACAAATGAATCAAATGCTGACCCAAAGGCCATAGGTTCAGTTTGTGAATCCCACGGGAGGCCAGGGTCGGCAATGTATCGTTTGACATACAAATCAGTGTCTCGCAAATGTAACAAAAATGACGAGGGAGATAGGTAAGCCGGAGTTCTTAAACTTTGTTTAGGCGAATTCGTATTTAAAAAATTCAATATCGGCAGCATGGTGTTCCTCAACCAACCGCTTACTTTCTTCCGAATAGTATGTTTGATAGGGGTTGTGCGTGGATGTATTAATCTTAGGTATTTCGGTTGGTATTATTTTAAACCCAAGAAGCGCACACACGTGCCGTACATCTTTTTCAATTTCTTCTACTTTGCCTATAAACTGTACGCCTAACTCTCCATTCTCCTTTTTAAGCCAGTCCAGATAAGTGTTTGGCTTGAGAGGCACCTGTTTTGGTAACCACTCATTAAAAGGTAAAGCAGGATCAACTTCATTAAAATGTTTCCCCCTCTTTTTCTTTTTGAAATAATGATACATAGATACCCAACGCGCCCAGGGGTTCCTGACAAAGGAGAAAGTAAACAACTGCTCATACTGTGTGGTTCCTAACCACTCCAGGTGCTGTTGGACGGACATATGCGGTAAATGTATGGCATCAGGGGCCCCAGCTTGTAGGACTTGTTTAATACTTTGCCCAGCTGTTTTAGGAATATGGATAAATACGAATTTATTATTATAAGAAATCATAAAGTCGTTTTTTCAAAGAATGTTTAAAAGCCGCGATTCGTTCAACCTTTACTTTGAGTACTTTTGAAATTTCGTAATCTTCTAGTCCATCCAGCCGAAGTTGAATGTATAATTTTTCCTTTTCACTGAAAACATCTGTATTCATAATATCATCTAATAATAAGTTATAAAGGGCGGTATTATAGGTATAAAGTGTATCAAGAAAAATATTTTCATTCGAGCGTTCGTCAAGTATAACTGGAACCATGCGGTCTGTTTGTTTTTTCTGCTTACGTAACCAGTGTAAGAGGGCATAAACGGTTGATGCGTTTATGTATGCTCCAACGTTGTTATCCTTTGTGAGCGCCTGCCCATTTTCAATTTTATTGAGTGTGACAACGAGATGTTCCACGGCAATGGCCCTGAGTTCTTCAGCATATTGCGGGAAACGTCTAATAAATTTATTTGCTAAAAAATAACTCAGACCAATTAGTTCATTGATCAATTTATTTTTTGCAAGAGGGTCTCCCATTTTTAATGCAGCTGTTAAATTCTCCAGCTGGTTTGGTTTGTGCATTACTTGTTACCTTAAAATAGACAAAAGGCGTAAAAGCCAAATGTATGTTGTTGTAAGTAAAACTTTTCCCAGTGTCTAAATCGGTAATCATTCCATTATCTACAAATAAAGCATGGTGCCAATTAAATCCTTTTACCGCTACATACAAAACACCAGAAGTCGTTTGGATATAGTTGCTAAAACGTTCTTCTGCCAAATGGGAAGCGTATATATTTATAGTCTTCGTCTTAGTCAATAACATCGGATGCAACTCAATGGCGACCACAGGTTTGTTTATTTTTTCGCCAATGTCTACAAATTCCTGCCAATGGACGCCTCGATAGCAGAATGGTTCTTCTAAAGTTGAGTCTATAATTTCTTTACCGTCGTGGCCTAGAAATTCTATTAGAGTAGTTTTTTCTAAATCGAATGCTCTTGCAAAAGCGTCAATAAAACATTGGCAATTATATTTAGGCATCTTTGCCCCTTTCACCGCCGGGGAGCAATTGCAACAAGCAAGCCTCTCCTGTACAAAATTTTTCTTCGACTTCATGTGTATCAAGCGAGCGTAGATTTAAACGTTTTAAATGTTTTACAGCGTCTAGATATTCTTCTTCTGTGATTTCTTGGTAAGGAGCTTGTTCATACACAGCATCTCGGCGCGGCAAAAAGCTCACAACCTTTAAACGTGTTTCATAAAGCTCAAGGGCTTTAGCTATATCATTTATTTCGGTTTCGGGATCAAAAGTTACAGTTATGCTAATTTGATTATCAGCCCAATAGTATTGCATTTGGGCGGCATTTTCCAATTGCTCCCAGATTGAAACCTGGTTTTTTGACCGGTCAAAATTATTTTCCTTAACTGGGAAATAGACTACGACCGTATTATCGCCATACACGGATTCCTCCATGCGGAAACCACTTTTTTCTAACAAGGGGAGTAGCAAACTTGTTTTATCAATTCGAATAGTCCGAAAATAATATTTGCTGTGTGGGTAATGAATTCCAGGTGTTACTCCCGGAAGAAGGGAGATAGTCCCCGAGGGCTTCACAGTCGTTGTTTTTATGGACTTTGGAATACCCAACCACTCTGAATATAATGTGTCATAATGCTGAACCGTTTTATAACCTTCATCACACCAGCGGAAATGTTCCCGGCGACCTTGTTTTTGAAAAGCCTCAATGATTCCGGATTGAGAAAGACCAATTCGTCGATTTCTCCAGATTATCTGGTTAGTACGTTCGTTGTGTGTTGGCACCAGCGTAACCGTTTTGCCATAGAGATAAGCAAACTTTAGCGTTTTTTGATATTCTTCAAATGTTTCATGTTTTGAAGGGAAAGTCTCAATAAGATTACACTGTTTGGTTAACACCATTTCAAATAGACAACAGTGTCGTTTAGGTTCTGTTAGATTATATGTCTTATGGTATCCCGCCATTTCTGATACGCTTTGTACATATTGTCTATGACGCATATCTCCTTTTTGGATATAACACATGGTTGTTCCATTACCGAGATAATACATCGTCATGAACAACCCATTTTTTCGGCACAGTCGTTGTAAGGCTAATGCCCTTGAATATGTATCATAGAAGACACCTCCCTCTTTGATATAGGTGTTTATACTTCTATATCTGTATCTCTCGGTGAGGTATTCGCCCAAGTAACCAGATAAAAAGCGTTGGGCTGTTCTACGGTTCCAAGTGAATGTCTCGGGTGGAAGTGTTAAAAGTTCCTTAAAGCGTCTAGCAAACTCCCTGCCCTTTTGCTCTGCGTATTTGTCCACAATGGTCCAAGGCTCATCCGGTGGCGCACTTGGATAAGTATAGACTAATTTGTCACCTATTCTTAGTTCCTTAGTTCGAACTTCCGCTGGTTCGCCTGTTGGCGTTTCCACTAACCACTTATGATCTGGTGTTGCTTCTAAAACAGACCCGTCACTGATGTGGACTCGAAATAATTTTTCACCATGGCTTGTTAGCTTAGGTTCAACTGTTGACCATTCCTTACCATTCCAAATGTCTATAGTTTTACCTAAGAATGAACTGATGTACCCAGCCCCCTTAGAATGAGTTAACCAAGTACGCCCACTTACACATAGCTCATAAGATTCAAGGGTTTGTTCACCACATGGGTTGACTCCAGAAGCTCGAAGGTCGTAATCACCATAACCATCTTTTAAACGCCCATAATGTTGGCAGTTTTCTAACCAAACGTACCCCGGTTCTCCGTTCGCCGCCGTCTGTTTTGCCAGAGCTTCATAGTCCATACCTACATCTGCGGTTATACTATTGTTAGATGCCCAGCGCCATTCTTTTAGACGCCCACTGTTTTTGGTAGGGTCTTTTAAGGTTATGTATTCCTCATCGTGGCCGCTTCCTAATGCAAGTTCAGCGGTGTTATGAGATATAATTCCTTGGTTGATTACAAATTCGTGGTTATCGGCAATACTTAAATCCCACGTGTCTTCCTCAATCAGGTTCTCAAGGTCTATACTCAAAACATCTATAGGAGTTGTTTTTGGCATCTCATTCAAGAGTTTCCCAGTAGTATAGGCCGTAACAGTCTTGCGCTTACTAGACCGGATTTTCTTTAAGTCTTCGGTGGATAGCTTCTTGCGCACCCAATCGACCGGATAGGAATAATCTAAATGAGAATCTTTAAACTCACTACTACCGTTATACTTCATTGAATACGTTGTTAAATATTGGTGTGCTAAACTTAATGGGTGTTTACCGCTTATTGTAACATCACTTCGATACCCGCCCGGGAGCCGTAAAGACGTTAACCGAGTCGGCACACCAATAGCAGCCCAGAGGCTTTGAATATCTTTAGCAAAATTTGGTCGGGTCGTTGTAACGGCTTTGATGGGGTGATTTTTTGCTGAGCCATCACCATCAAAAACTCCTGCTAGAAAAGCAGCTTTTAGCTCATTAGGTGCTCGCATAATTTCTTCGGGTACGCGGAATTTTGAATGGGCGTTTTTAAATTGCTTAAAGAATTGAGCGATCTCGACGCCAAAAACAATGATTCTATTAGCATTGCATGGTAAAACAGCAAATTTAGGATCGGCTCCAAAATAAGTTAGGATACATGCGGCCTTATCTAATACTGGCGTTTCATCAATGTGTGTAGTAAAATGTACTTTATAACCGTCTGTGTAACCGTCTGCTAAGAAAAAACCAACCAACCAAGCGAGTGCTTCCGTAAAAGGAGGAATTTCGATTGTATTTCGGAGATGGGTCTTGTATAATTCGACTTTCTTTAGGGGGATAATCTCACCTAAGCGCAGACTATTGTTCAAAAAGACAAGTTTATCCCCTTTTTCAAGGTCCTTAGCTTCTTTGAACGCATATTCATCTAGGCCAGTAAACACTTTTAAGCGATGGTCTGGGGTGCATCGAACATCCCCTATCTGGGTATGCACGGTCATGATCTTCTGACGACCTTGGGAAACAACCTCTTTGACTTTATGGAGCCCCGAGCTTGTATTAACTTGGTCGCCTACTTGCACATCTTCAATTTTAACTAGGCCTCTAGACGTATGTATTCTAGTACCCGCTGGTAAACAACGACGAATTCCTCCAGAAACAACACATTTTCCAAGAATATTCATAATATCAACAATGCACGTTGATGTAATTTTAGTATTCTTTTGTGCCTCTTCCGAGAGATAAGTACATAAATCTTGTTCGGCCTGCATTAATGGTTTTGGTCCGGGGGCTATTCCACCAAAGGTCTTTATTGGTGCCCCCTCGGGGCGAATCCGTGAGTAATCAATTTTATTTGGTAATGCTCCTTTACCAAAATAAGCATCGAGAATTATTCGACAGGTGTCCACCCACCCTTCTTTAGAATCTTCGGGCATATACACCCAATCGGAGTGAACCGATGGTTGCACAATACCAATTTGCCCAGCCCCCTTAGTGTCAAAAGCAACACCGACCCCCAACATGGACATGTCCATCAAAAAGGTAAAAGGATCCGATCCCTCTTCCTTAAGGTCTTGAGTGGAGACAAAAGAGCAATTCTGCAAAGGGGCCGACCCGCGTTGATAGATATAATCCGTACCCATCATCCATAAACCACGACCGGGTGGTAAAAATTTAAAGTCCCACATAAGCTTAAACATGGTCTGAGCGGAATGTTGTGCTTTAAGAGCATTCCACGGTAGACGATATTTTCTACAGTGGTTGAGTTGAATAGTGTAACAACCTTCAACTACTCGTTTTAATGTTTCCCAGAATTCTTCAGTGCGTTTTGTACCGGGGATAAGTCTGGCGTATGTTCGAGAGAATGTAATATGCCCTAAAGGACCCCACTTTGGCTGCTTTCGTTTGAATTGATCTAAAAATTTCTCAGATAACGAAAACTTTTCTTGTATTGGGAAAACCATTAGTGTTGTTCCTCTAATGCTTGTTTAACCTTACCCCAATAACCAATCGTTGCTTCTTCAGAAGCGCCGTTAGGGCCACCATTCCAGATACGTGCACGGACCTCGAATGGGGCATGGAAACCAGCGTAATAGTTAGTATAAATATTGAAAATTTCACGAATTTTATAAGGGTCGTACCGGTCTGCAAACGTATAGCGCGTCTCGCCTAGAATTCGGTTCACGTCACGGATGCAGGTGGTCTGGATTTGCGCGGCCCCGTCTTGTGGCGGTCCTGACTCCGTATAAAATGTGCCTAAGTTAGTTTCGACCTCAAGGATAGCTTTCCATTCTTCCTCTGTTATCGTATCCGTAAGAAGAGCATTTTCGTATTTAGTAATAGCCTCTTTTGACCGCAGCCCCTGTTCGGTGGAACTAATATTGATTTGTTCGATTACGATAGAGTCGCCATCTTTCTTTGAATTAAAAAAAGACAAGAAGGCAAAAATAATACATGATACTAATATCATTGAAATGCAATTCGTCAAAATAACCTTAAAGCTATCCATCTTTTACTCCTTCTACCACGAACCACGGGTATAGCTGACTAATAATTTTTTTGTCTTTTGGTTTAAGAAATGTTTTCCAGTTAGGTGCTTCGAACAGTTTTAGATATTCTTTTTCGGTAGTGTCTGTTAAAATCCAAATGCCTATTCCACATTTGTCGATTAATGGAAAAAACCGAAGCTGTGCTTTTGTGAAATGGTAGTGTTTAGCATATTTAATTTCCACCCATCTTTGACGGTATTTAGGGTGGATACAATATTTATCAGGGAACCCCGCCTGGTATGTCCCCCCATGTGTGTTCATCACCGTCCAACCACGGTTCTCCAGAAATATTTTCAAACGGGAGGCCAGGAGTGTTTCTGGTTTTTTCCGCACTGTCGGCGGTTTCTTTGTCGTAAATCGCTTTTCGGACATGTTCTTTAAGATCATCCTCAGAGATATTCAATTTAATACGCATGTATTCGAGAACTGTTCCTAAAGCATTTACACATTCGGCTAAATCTTTAAAACCACTATTTATTTTAAAAATAGTATTAACCAACAAGTCTACTTTTGCTTCCATCTCTTTCAGTGTCATAAGTCTTTTGCTGACGCGCTTACGTGGTTTTTTTGACATGCCTTTATCCTTTTTCAGCCCAAGTTTTTAAGTTTGTTTTCCAGTCGAGCTTTAATCTTGGTACCATTTTTTTCATTTCGACAATAAAGTCATCGACGAGTTTGGATACAGTCTCGACTACCTCGGGGTGTAATGCTGCTAAAACTTCGTCGTGGACATTCATTGCCTGTGTTTTCCAAGGGGAGGCTCCTACGGGTTGCACCTCCCATATCCGCCGTTGTAGCTTTTTTGTAATTTCTCCGCCCGTCGATTGAATCTCGTGGTTGACGGCTCGCCTAAAAACATCCCCTTGGATACCAAAAGCAGCACCATATAATGCACTCATTGTAGCTCCACCCACCGTCTGCGGGCCTTTGTACTCCGTCCGAAGAACAATACCGGGTAGCTCTTGTATAATGTTTGGTAGGTTACTTGCTAACTTGAAAAGTTGCTGTTGTATACCAAATTCGACTGTGAAATACCGGCGAAAACCAAGTAAGGACTCCACGTACTCCTGCGCACCAACCCATGAGAAACCACCCGATGGATCGTCTACTAGAGGGCTATATTTTATTCGAACGTCCTCACGGTGTTGTTTTACGCCTTGGAAAGCATCCAAGAATTGTTGCATACCTGCCTCGGCCGCTTCCTTAGTGACGCTAATTCGTCGTTGAAGCGTATCGGCATTCCCGCCATAAAACAATGCGAATAAGCCTGATTTAGCACGAGTATACTTATTGTCTTTTGTTCCATCAGTTGCTAGGATTTCTTCGTAAGACATTGGAGGAAAGAAGAAAGTTCCAAAGGTGGCGTGTATCTTTCGACCCGAGTCTAATTCTTCTTTTAGTCTAGTGTCATTACAAACTGCATCAAAAATAGAGACTTCAAATGCGGAAAAATCACCGCCACAAAGCACCATTTCCGGGTCTGCAAGAGGAAAACACGCCCGAATAATTTCATCCTTTTTTATCCCATGTGGGTTTAAACCACTGGACCCCGACATCCTTGAAGAAAGTGTTCCAATAACGTTAAAGGCGGCGTGAAACCGCCCCGCAATTTTTAGTTTATAGATAAGCTCTAATTCTTTTTTTGCTTCACGTGCTGCTTTAATCCGAGAAGCACGCCTACTTACCTCGGAATCTTTTTTTCCTACAAGCTTAATAAGTGTCTGTTTATCCGTCCTAGTGCCTAAGTCGACTTGTTCTTCTTCCGACATGACTTCTTTTAGATAATTAAGAACGGTCTTAGTTTTCCCGTGGTCTGGGAAGCGCTCTATTTTTTCTTCATTAACTTGCTTAAACCGCTCTATTGCCTCTAGGTCAATTGCAAAACCACGCCACCGTGCAGCCGCGACACATGTGGTTAAAACACTATCATCGTCGTTCATTTCTGGCGTATAATGTGCCCAGAGCTTGCGAGTATATACAACATCGTCGCGAGCATATTCTCTGGCCTGTACATTTTTATGCCAAAAATTAACATGCCAAGCTAGTTCATTTAACCAAGTTCCGTAGTAAGGTTGCGTTAATTTTTCTAAGTATCGTTTGTGCTTTTGACGACGAGCTAAAAAATTTCGTACAAACGTCCACTCTTCGTCTGTCTGGATGTTCCAAAATGCCTTGGCATATGGCGCAAATCCGAGTTCAAGGGGGTGTCGATCTTCAGGAACACCAACATCCATGAACCTTTTTGCCTCTTCGACTAATCCCAAGTCTTCGGCAATAGTTTTCATTTGGAGTGAAGGAAGAAAATTACACGCCACATCCTTAAACCCAAGAATGTCGTTTTTCTTACGATCTTTAGACTGTAAAACCACCCAATTTTGAGAATGTTTTTTGTGCCGTGCAAATAAGATTGGG
>Ga0172382_10010376_pt1 | contig 12517 bp, 10 predicted proteins | sample Leawel138RmetaG_FD_122245 | JGI IMG/M metagenome (GOLD analysis project Ga0172382, IMG submission 122245) | Leachate microbial communities from a municipal landfill in Southern Ontario, Canada - Leachate well 138R metaG | ecosystem: Engineered > Solid waste > Landfill > Unclassified | place...
GTGGGGAAGAGATCTGTTTCTCAATCAGCTTGCCAAGTGGGAACGGTCAACCGGCTGAACCGGTAACCCTTCTCGTCCACCGATCTTCCTGTTGTCTGAAAGGGATTGGATTAAATCTGTGCTTCCCCCCGTCTCAAAAATGATTATGGTCGTGCAAAATCGGTACCAGAGACCGTTTTGACGGCAAAATCATCACAGCTCCCCCCTCCCCCTTTTTCGAAAGTTCCTCCATTCCTCCGGTAAGTACCCCGTAGATCCTCCGCGCATTACGCTGTGTCAGTTATGAGTATTGTCTCTCGAACAAATAAGTGGCCGCCTTCGTCTGAAATATGCAGGTGTCTCCTCAATACAAGTGTCTTATGAAACCATTTATCTAGCAGCTTTTAAGACTATACCTTCCCCAAAAGACTGGTTTTGGTAGAATTTCTGAAGAGCAATTGCAAGGGGCTGTTAAAGATTTAAATAATAGACCAAGGGAAACACTTCATTACAGAACTCCGGCCGAAGTCTTTTTTCAGGAAGGGGTTTCAATTCGAGTTTGAACCTGCGGGGGCGTTTATTACATTTCAAATCGGCAGCTTTGGTATACTTGAGAGCATCTTCAACAAAACTCCGGTACCGCGTTTTGTAAAAGCTGAGCTGTGGAGGACGGGAAAAACCACGAAGTCAGCACAACTAGCGTGCCGGACGCCTTCCCATATGAATTTATGGAGCATGACACACCAACAATAAAGGCCAAGCACGGTTTTATATAAATCTGACACTTAAACAGGAGACTGTAAATGGATAATGCAACGTTAAGCTTAAACGGCAAAGAATATGAACTGCCCGTATTTATGGGTACAGAAGGTGAAGTCGCCCTCGACATACGCAAATTACGGGCGTTGACCGGCGCCATTACCTACGATCCCGGCTATGCCAATACCGGGTCATGCCGCAGTGCCATCACCTTCATTGACGGCGACAAAGGAATTTTACGCTATCGCGGCTATCCCATTGAGGAATTAGCTGGACAGGTTCGTTATTCAGCTGCCGCCTATCTTATGATTTATGGGCGTCTACCCACGGAAAGCGAATTCCTTGATTGGCGCAAACAGTTGACCTTAAATAGCTTCATCCATGCAAGCCAGGTTAATTTCTTTGATAATTTCAGTGCCTTGGCACATCCCATGAATATTTTGGGGGCCATGGTATCGTCTATGTCCTCCTTTTATCCGCACGACGCGGAAGATGAGAGTGATGTGGATTTGCACATTCAACGTTTAATCGGTCAGGTGAAAACGATCGCTGCCTTTTCCTACCGCAAATCGGTGGGACTTCCCTACATTTATCCGAAAACCGATCATAGTTATGCCGCCAACTTTTTGCGCATGATGTTCGCCAGCCCCGCAGAAGAGTACGTTGTACCGAAGGCCATGGAAAACGCCTTGGACATGCTTCTCATATTACATATGGATCACGAACAAAACTGCAGCACATCGACCGTACGCATGGTTGCCAGCAGTATGTCCAACATTTATGCCTCCGTTTCTGCGGGAATCAATGCCTTGTGGGGTCGGCTTCATGGCGGTGCCAATGAGGCAGTATTAAGCATGCTTCAGACCATTGCCGACGACGGCCGCAATGTTGGGAAATATGTGGAGATGGCGAAACGCCGTGATAATCCTTTCAAATTAATGGGCTTCGGACATCGAATCTACAAAAACTTTGATCCCCCTTCAAAAATATTAAAAAAAGCGGTCGATGACGTACTGATTGAACTGGGTGTCCACGACCCCCTCCTTGATGTAGCGAAAGAACTTGAAGAAGTCGCGCTGCAGGATGATTTCTTTATTGAGCGCAAACTCTATCCCAATGTAGACTTCTACAGCGGTATTTTGTACCGGTCGCTGGGTATCCCCAAAGAAATGTTCACTGTTTTGTTTGCTATTGGGCGCATGCCGGGCTGGATTGCTCACTGGCTGGAAATGCGTTCGGATCCTGATTTGCGCATCCAGCGCCCCCGCCAAATTTATATTGGCGAAAAACTGCGCCACTACGAAGAATAAGCTCGGTACAGAAGCACGTATAAAAGCCGGGAGAGGCTATTTGTCTCGGCACGCAACAAACGATAAAATAAATTCAACTACGAAGGAATTTTCATGGAGAATAAAATTCGTTGCCGTATAGCCCCGTCCCCCTCGGGCTTTCTTCATATAGGCACGGCGAAGACCGCCTTATACAACTGGCTTTTTGCACGCAGTCACGGCGGCGTTTTTGTCTTGCGCTTAGAAGATACCGATGCGGAGCGTTCCGACGAACAATTTGTGCATGCCATGTGCGAAGGCTTCAAGTGGCTGGGGATTGATTGGGATGAAGGGCCGCGATTTGGCGATGAAATAGAACGAGGCGATTATGGTCCCTATCGCCAATCCAGCCGCAGCGAATTCTATAGGAGAGAAGCGGCGCGGCTCCTTGAAGAAGGCAAAGCCTATAAATGTTTTTGTACGAAAGAAGAATTGGACGCGCAGCGGGAACTCGCCGCCCTTGAAAAACGGCCTCCGCGCTACTCCGGGAAATGCCGCAGCCTGACAGCGGAAGAAATCGCCGCCAAAGGTGATATGCCCTTCTCCATACGCTTCCGTGTTCCCGAAGGGGAAACGGTGGTCGACGATATTGTCCAAGGTCCCGTCCGTTTTAATAACAAAGAGTACGATGATTTTATTATTGTGAAGCCCAATGGCGACGCTATCTTTCATCTGGCTGTGGTGGTAGATGATGGTCTAATGAAGATTACCCATGTCATACGAGGCGACGATCATCTGACCAATGCAGGGCGTCACGTCATGCTGTTTAACGCCTTGGGCTATCCTCTGCCGAAATTTGCGCACACGCCCCTTGTCCATGATGAACATGGCAAAAAGTTTAGCAAACGACTGCACGGCGCCAATGTATTAGACTGGCGCGCTGATGGATATCTGCCTGAAACAATGATCAATTATATTGCCTTGTTAGGGTGGACTTCAGAAGAAGAAGGACGTGAGTTCTTTTCCCTTGACGATTTAAAACGGCTCTTTTCACTCAAACGCCTGACCAAATCGCCGGCACGTTTCGACCGCAAAAAATTGGATTGGCTCAACGGCCAGCATATACGTATGCTCAGCCAGGAAGAACTTTGTGACCGCGTATTACCTCTGCTGCGCGACTCCGGTATTGACGTTGACGCCTATCCGCGGGAACGTATGGTTGCCATTGCCGGCATCTGCCAGGAAAAAATCCCCACGCTCAACCAAATTGTTCCCTTTACTGATTTCTTCTTTCATAATATCAATGGTTATGATGCCAAAGGTGTCCGTAAATATTTTGAGACCTCCGATGCGTTGTCTGTTTTGGAAATGCTGCAGGCTTGTATGGAAAGCGTAGCCGACTGGAAAAAAGCATCCTTAAAAGATGCCTATGATGCACTGGCTGCTGAGCAGAATATCAAGATTGGTATACTGGTGAATACGACGCGCCTCGTCCTTACGGGCAAGACCGTGGGCCCCGGCTTATACGAATTAGCGGAGTTATTGGGCCGTGACTGCGCGTTGGAACGCATCGAAAAGGCACAGTTATTTGTGAAAGCCATGGGAGAAAAAACGCATGACTAAGGTAATCATCGGTGTAGATTTGGGCGGCACAGATATCAAGACCGCTTTGGTTTCCGAAGAACGTTCTATTATTGCCAAGGCCTCACGGCCGACAGGCGCATCAGAAGGACCGAAAGCGGTGATGGATCTCATGGCTGAAAGTGTCTTCGATCTTTTGCGTGAACAACAAATAGACCCCTCTCAAGTCTTGGCGGCAGGTTTTGGCGCGCCCGGTCCGATGAATTGGCAAACGGGCGTGGTCTTCGATCCGCCCAATCTCAAGGGCTGGAAGAATGTTCCCCTTGCCGACGAGATGAGCAAGCGTCTGCAGGTACCCTGCTATGTTGATAACGATGCAAACGTCGCTTGTTACGGAGAATACTGGCTGGGCGCAGGTCAAGGCGCAGAAAGCGTTGTGGTCTTTACACTCGGTACGGGTGTGGGCGGCGGCATTGTGGTATTCGGCCGCTTACTGCGCGGCATCGACGGCACGGCAGCGGAATTGGGACATCTCACCGTGCAACGGGACGGGCGTCTATGCGGTTGTGGAGCGCGGGGTTGTTTGGAGACCTATGCCTCTGTGACCGGTATGATCCGCAGCGCCGTTGAAGGTTGGGACAGCACAGCCACCACTTTAAAAGAACGCTGTGGCGGTAATCCCAAGAACTTAACCGGAAAAATTATCTATGAGGCTGCTGTGGCCGGTGACCGATTTGCTTTAGAAGTATTTCATGAAACGGCGGTATGGCTGGGGCTGGGCGCTGCAAGTATGGTGAACGCGCTGAATCCGGAACGCATAGTCCTTTGCGGCGGCATGATTAATGCCGGCGACATGCTCTTTGATACGGTGCGGGAAACAGTGCTCGCCAACGCCTTTGAAGTGCCGGCGAAACGCTGTGAAATTGTGCCGGCCGGGCTGGGTTCCGATTCGGGTGTCATCGGCAGTGCCGGCTGCGCCCTTGCACGTTATCAAGAAAGCCATTGCTAATCACGGAATAATATCCGTACTCAATGCTTGGTTTTTTCAGCGCTATAGGCTTCGAAAAGGGCGGCAATATTAGCGTCGCCAGTGTTGCCCTCATGCACCACAACCCGATATTTCAGGCTGATTGATTCGCCCTCTGCGAATACGAGGGCTTTATCTTCAGGCGGCCAGTACATGGGTGTTGGTGAAAAGAAACCATAATCTCTTGTAAACCACGGAGCCGGATAAAGAGGATTATCGGGATGTTGTAAAATGGCGAGCCCTTCTGTGACCTTTCCGTTGATACCGTAAAAATCACACCAAGGCGCCGCCTTGCCAAAGGTGCCCGTCTCCTTTTGATCTCCGTATGTGTTTATTAAGGTTCCTCCCGCTTCTACGCTTATCTCCGGTTTCATGCGTGCAGCAAAAAGCGAATGGTTGGTTTTCTCAACAGTCACCTCGACAAGGGGCATCAATGTAATCTCAAAGTCAATGATGCGCAGGGTTGGGTCGGGAGCGGATACGGTAATTCTGCGTGTATCGCGAAGCACGGGATCCTGTCGCCCTTTCGCCCACTCACATTCGTTTTCAAAAACAACCTGTGTTCCTTCCGCCTCTATTACGCGCAGTGCTGTTGACCGTATACGGCCGGCTGCCAAACTATCTTGCCAGTAATTGCCGCCATTGACTTTGTCACAGCCGAAAAACAACGAATGGTGATGCGGATAAGGCTCACTGCTTTCGGTGGTTATCGACAATCCGCTGGATGGTCCATTCACGGGAAAAAAGTACGGATATTTTTGTTTTTTATCGCCAAATTTGTAGACCGTGAATAAGGAACCGTCCACAAAAACCGCCACATTATTTTCCGACACTTCCGCCTTGACGGGAAGAGGAAGGGCATGAAGATGCCCCGTGCAAAGGATAACCAAGCTTAAGGCCAAAAAGAGGAAGGGGATTTTTTTGATGGTATCTGCCATGATCAATTACTCGGTCGTTCCACAGTGGACAAGCCTATGGGTATGAATAGACTCCGACCCTTATTTCAAGATATGATACTGTATCCTTGTTTATCTTTTCATGCCCTCTTTGTCGTGGCAGGGTTTGCAGCTTACCACAGAACTTGGGCAGATTGAATTGCCTTACCTCACTGAAACAGGATGAGCATTTTTTGGGAGTACTGAAATGACTACTTATCCCTTTGGATTACAACTTTATTCGGTTCGGGATCAACTCCAACAAAACCCCGGACAAGGATTGACACGTGTCAGGGACGCCGGCTATACCCATGTCGAGCTTGCGGGTATGTACGGGCTCGCACCGCTGCAATTAAAGGTATTGTTGGATGGTGCCGGTCTGACGCCCATAAGCATGCATGTACCCTATGAAGAATTAACCGGGCAATTAGATCAAGTACTTAAGGCGGCCTCCATCCTCGGCGTTTCCTATATTGTGGTGCCTTGGCTGGGCGCAGAAAGCTGCGCCGATAAAGACGCCTGGCTCAAGGCCATTGATGCCATGGACAAAGCAGGCGCCGTGATAGCCCGGGAAAACACTACCCTTTGCTATCATAACCATGCCCATGAATTTGAAAGCTTAGACGATACAACTATTTTTGAACTGATTTTCGACAACAGCGCTCCGGAAAATCTAAAATGTGAATTGGATCTCGGATGGGCTGTTGTGGCTAAGGCAGCCCTTTTGGAACTGTTAAAGAAACTCACGGGCCGTGTTCCCTTAGTACATGTAAAAGATTTCAAAAGTGTGGTTCCCCCCGCTTTTACGGAATTAGGAAAGGGCGTGATATACTGGGAACCAATACTGGCGTCCGCGCGGGATGCCGGTGCGAAGTGGTTTATCGTTGAACAAGACGAATCAGAACAAGATACCATTGAAAGTTCTCGGGAGAATGCCCTGTTTATGCGATCACTGAATGCGCAATAATGGTGCTTTCGGAACACGACGGACAGTTAGCTCATGAAACGACCAAAGACTCAATCCCTTTTTGCAAGACCCTATACCGACGCCTTACTTTGTGTAACGCTGTGTATTATTCTTTTCGGATGCGGACAGACCTCGCGAATCAAGGGAATCACTACCGATGTGAGCGGCGCAGAGTTGCCGGGTGTCGTGATACGGGTAGTCGGCACTGCTCATGAAGGCTTTTCCAATGCCAACGGCGCTTACTCCTTTCGCAGTCTGCCCGGAGAATTAGAGTTGGAAATTTCGAAAACGGGATATGCACCCGTCCACCGCAGCATAACCGCGCCTTCTTTAGGCGTTTTCAATATGGACCCCATCCAGCTTTGGCCGCTGCCCCCTGCCGAAGGCGTGTACACCTTCTACCGCTACCACTATGAGGCGACAGAAAGACCCCGTGCCAATCGCTACCTTGTCGAAAATGAAGGGATTGCTTTTGGCACACCGGTTGAGCCCGGCATCGTTATTCCCTATGCCGATCCGAAAAGCAATCCTGAACTCAATCCGCCCCGCCTTATAGCGCATCGTATGCCTGTTTATGACGCTCGTTTCTGCCGGCTTCGAAAAGTTAAAGCAACGGCGGCACAATCGACCTCGGTCAAAGCCAAAGACAATAAAAACAAAAAACTTTCCTACACGGAAGATGTTTGGGTTGCCGATGAATCCATACCCCTTATTTCTACGCCCTTAGATGAACCGGAGCGGTTGTTGATGGAGTTGTGTCCGACCATGCCCCTGGAACCGGGAGCCTATGCCATTCACTGGGGCGCTTTGGATGGATACGACAGCATCGATCATCGCGCCTTCCTCTTTTCAGTAATCGAAGAAAACGAGGAAGAGGACAAGGAGAATGAAGAAGGAACGGATGACGAGGGGACGCAGGAAAAAGACGGGGCTCCAAAAAAACAATAACGATTTGACAGAAAAGAAGGCTTAAAAAGCAGAAAACCAAACCCGGACAGGGCTAAAGAATAGAGCCCTTTTTCTGCATCATATAGACGCTTTAACTTACAGGAGAACAATTCATGGCTGCTATTTTGGACTTCAAAGAAAAACCTTCCTTATTCAGTGCATACAAAAATCTCTTTGCACCGGGAAGAGCCAAATATGCCGGACTCGACGAATTACCCAAAACCGAAGCGCATTGGAAAGGCGCCACAGAAACGCCGGATAAAATACAAGCCTACCGCGAAGCCTGCGGTTTTGAAAATGATGGTTTCTTACCCCTCTTATATCCCCATGTGCTTACCTCCGCTATGCATATCCACATGCTCGCCAACAAAGCCTTCCCTATCTCCGCCTTTGGCGCCGTTCATGCACGGAATCACATTTTGCAACGTCGCAAAATAGAAGAAACGGAAACAGTTGATCTTGTCTGCGCAATGGGGGAAGCCCGTATCCTGAAGCCGGGACTTGAAGTAGACATTACGACCACGGTCTTGGTTGATGACACACCTGTATGGGAAAGTATCAGTGCTTATCTTTTCCGGGGCAAAAAATTTGGTGATATCGGAGAAGCAGTGAATGTAGCAACTTTTGATGATATGGATGAACCGGGCATCAATGCGGAATGGCACGTCCCCAAAGATATGGGCCGCCGGTATGCCAAAATTACAGGGGACTATAATCCGATCCACGTCTCTAAAATAATGGCCAAAATATTCGGCTTCAAACGGGATATTATTCACGGTATGTGGGCACTGGCGAAAAGCGTATCTCATTTGCCGGATAAGGGTGATGCAGTTCGCCTTGATGTCGCTTTCAAAGGCCCCGTATTCATGGACAGCGACTGTTTTTTGAAAGGACAAGAATCTGATACGGATTGCCGTTTTGATCTTTTTTGTGGTAAAAATCCGCGCCCCTCTATTGTTGCTTCCTTACGCAAAATAGAGGGAACGGACTCCTTATTATCCTGAGAAAGTGAATGAAATGACACAGTTTGAATACACCATCGGCAAAGAAGTCGACCTCAAAGCAGAATGGGAAAAGACCTTGGAGGATCCCGGGTTACATTCCAACTTCATTCTGAAAACTATGTATGCCGTGATGGATCTGTTTTACGGAAAAAAACGAGAGTTAGAAAAATTTATGGTGCTGGAAGTCTTGGCACGCTACCCCTATATCGCTTGGGAGCTGGGCTCGTATTTGCGGCTGTCACGTAAATTCACGAGCCGCCGCTATCCGGAAAAAGAGATGACTGACCTGGCATGGAATCATATCGAATTGGGGCGTGAGTCTCAGGATAATGAGCAATGGCATCTCTTCATCATCACCGACCTCATGCGCCAACAGGGTATCAAACCCAAGTTCATAAAACATTTTGCCTTACCGCGCATGATGGCCTTTGGCTACTATTGCCTGACGCGCTTCATGTACCGTTTTACCCCTGCTCTTTCCTTTGATATGAATGCACGGTTCGAGAGCCACGCCGAGCGCGAATACGCTAAGGCTGTGCAAGATCATCCCGAATGGGAAGACACGCCTATTGATACGGTCTATTTTGAATACTATCCGAAGGTGGAGACCCTTGCCGACTTGTTCCGTCGTATCAGTCTTGACGAACGGGATCATAAGTTTTCCTCTTGGGAAGCCTATGAAAAATTAACGGGCAAACCTTTTAAACCCTAAGGCTTGATGCGCAAAAAGAAATAGGCGCCAAAAACATACTACGGTTTTCAACGTTCCGTTGACAGCAAAATTTAGAGCGGGAGACAAACACACGCTAATGGGTGTCTGTCTCCCGCTCCATTGTGAAAGGGAATGTTATGAAACCGAATTAAATCCCAAAAACATCCATGGAAGTTATCATCCAATTGTCCCCTTCTTTTTTGCAGGTGACTTCAAGGGTGATGCTTCCGAAAAATCCTTCTATATCGACAGGATACAAGACTGCTTCTTCGTCGTCTAAGGTAATTTCTGTGTCGTCGGTGACAACCTTCACGTCATCCAGAAAACCACTTAATTTTGCCTCGTCTAAAAAGGATTTCAATTCTTCTTTGCTGCCGTATTCATAATGTTCGAAATCTTCAGACACAGCGTTCAACGCGCCGTCAATATCTTTGTCGGCTATTTTTTGCAGGAAGGCCGTCGCACTGTCCATGATGACTGCCTCTACATCTTCAACAGGAGCCTCTTCCTCTGCAGGCGCTTCTTCTTCAACAGCCGGCGCTGCTGCTTGTTGCGCTTGGTCAGGCATGATCACCTCAATACAAGGCGTCAATTCGGGTTCTCCGGAAAGTTGTTTCAAAAAGGCTTCCTTGGCCGCGTCCATGTCGCGCACCATAAGATATAACTTTGCGACCGATGCAGCGTCCATCAAATCGGCTGCCTCATTAACACTGGCCTGCTGTAAACGGACAATATTTAAATCGACTTCCATAAGCTCACGGGTCAATCCGGCGATAACACTATTACTTTCCTCTTTGTTGATGGCTGCCGTAAGTGCATCCACTTTCTCATCACGACGCTCCAGATAACTATCCATCAGGGAGCGGTACTCGCGATATCCCGACATGATATCCATGAGATCATAATCACTTAATCCCGCTTCGTTGGCAAACTGCATGAGCATTCCCAGCTCAAGTACACCTTCAGAGGCTGCGTCAGACTCAGCAACCACAATACCGGAACAGCCCAAAACCAAGGTTAATAAAACCACCACGTACTGTTTCATTCCACTTACTCCTTATTGTTTTATACATCCAAGACACTTAACAATCATGTATGTTATTGTACAGTATCTTCGGTTGCTTTTCTAGCCTTAGACTTGCAGAATACCGGCGAGGTTTCAACGTCCCAAAATAATGGAACTAAGATCACGCTGTTCGACCATGCACGCCGCGCCGGGGGCAACGCCGCAGCGAGCACAATTGAAAGGATCCGCATCCCGTTCCAATTTTTCCCTATACAAGGCAAAAAAGGTATAAGGATCACAAAACACCCAGTCATGTTCTCCGTGCCCTTCCAAGAGATCATGGTACACTTTTTTCATCATGCTCGGTGTTTGAAGTATCCATCGAAACACAAGGAATTCAGGCTTAGACGCTTTAGCAAAAGAAGCCATTTGCTCTGCAGCTTGGGCGGTATTGCCCGCTTTGGGATAAATATCAGCATGATGACGAATGAAAGGCGTTTCGCCCACTAATTTTTTCTCGAAGCCCAATTGCATGCCAACGCCGTCCGGTGAGAATTGGGCATAGGCTTTCTGCAGCGACAGAGGCATATCTCCATGAAATCCGTTAATGACGAAACCGGTAATGGAATAATCGAATTTTTGATAATACCGCTTATTGTGTTCGATCCACAGCCCAACAGCATCGGGAAGACCGCTGTTCAATCGTGTTCCCGTTAAGAGGTTGGGATTCAAATACCCCGCGCCGGAATCACCGCCTATGAAATAGTCATTGGGTGTCGCAGTGCTGTAAAGATAATCGAAAGCCTGCGGGATACGATCGGACAAATTCGGATTAAAAGCCCATGCAATAGGTAATTCGCCCCGTTCGGGATCATCCCAAATGCGGGGTATATGGCGCGACATCCAAGCTGCTGAATCATAATCCCCCATATAAATGAGAACATAGGTTTTTTCTTCCAAGGGTGGAAGTGGTTTTTTCTGTTGCTGACTATAGTGATCTCGAAGCGGGAAATGGCTGTAAACAGAAGCGTTGGGCAGACAGGTCAATCCCAAGGCGTCGGCGTCGATAAAAGCATTGTAGGCGCTGAACACGGCTACATATTCCCATTCTGTGGGTACGGGCAGACGGCCGCCGCCGGCGGGACCGTGATTCGTATACTTGAGATTCCAATGTACAAAGCCGCCCACACAAGTGAATGTTTTACCGGCATTTATTTTATATTGAGATTCTAATAGTTGGCGCAAGGTGTCGCTGTCGCAGCCTAGGGGTTGATTGGGGTCGTCAATGGGATATTCGTCGGGCCATACAAGCAAATCAAAGAAAAATGCTTTTCGTGCAATGTAATAATCGTGATTGGCAAGGGTCGTATTGGGGAGATCGGGATATTGAAAACCCGGCTGTCCGGGTCGTTGTGTGTAGGCATCGACATAAAACGCCATCAATGCGGGATTACATTTACCGGTGTCGAGATACTCCCGTTTCGCCCATAAATAGGCGTCGCATTTTGTGCTTCCCGATTCCCTTCCCGTAAAAAGACCGCACAAATCTTTTTTGATGTTAATATCAATATGATGGTCCTGCAAATACTGCATCAGCGCGCTGTCGGCACGGAGGGGCAGCCACCCCTCTACTCCGCAAATAGTGGATGCTACGTTGGCACTTGCAGCCACGTCGGGATCCCAGACCACGTAGCCTGCGATGGCAGAAGAAAAATGCTGTAACAGTACGTCCAGCCTTGTGAAGGTCAATATTCCTCGATCGGGAAACATGGGCCTCTGTATTTTTTCAAACCAATAATCATCAATATTGATGATCTCACCGCCCTCGCGGCTTTCTAGAAATCGAATAAACAGACGAGGGTGATCACGATTTACCAAACCTTGCAAAGCACTGATTAGCTTGAGCGTGTCATAGCGTAAGACGGAATCATCGGGCATGTCTTCGAAGATATCTTTTATCGCTACGACGACGAGATTTTCCGTTCCTTGATGCGCAGGCGCACCCTCGCCAACCGAATTCATACTAAGCAAGAAACAGATGACCGCGTTCAGTATCATTTTGGTCATTACCTTTCTGTACAGAGACGCCAAATTCATAGTATTACAGCATATATCGACTGTGAAAGTTTTTCTTTCGAATAAAATAACTTAATGAAAGGACAAATTAAGGCCTGATTTTACTTCTAAGTTCCGTTCTTGCAAGAAGGGGCGCAGGTTCAAACTCGAATTGCAACCCCTTCCTGAAAAAAGACTTCGGCCGGAGTTCTGTAATTAAGTGTTTTCCTTGGTCTATTATTTAAATCTTGAACAGCCCTTTGTAACTGCTCTTCA
>Ga0172382_10010377_pt1 | contig 12517 bp, 12 predicted proteins | sample Leawel138RmetaG_FD_122245 | JGI IMG/M metagenome (GOLD analysis project Ga0172382, IMG submission 122245) | Leachate microbial communities from a municipal landfill in Southern Ontario, Canada - Leachate well 138R metaG | ecosystem: Engineered > Solid waste > Landfill > Unclassified | place...
CACCGCCCGGGTATGCAGGAGCAGGATGCAGATCGCGGCCACGCCACGCAGCGCTTCCAGTCCGGGCAAGCGACCGGCGGGGGAAGGCGCTGCGGGTGTGGTCACCGGGGCATCAGCCTTTCTTCTGGCCGCTCATCATGGCGGAAATATCAACCTGTCCGGTGGCGAGGCCGCCCATGAAGCCGCCGTCCACCGGCAGCACGACGCCGTTCACGACGCTCGCCGCATCCGAACAGATCAGTACCAGCGGCCCAGCCTGTTCTTCGGGTGTGGTATAGCGGCCCAAAGGTTCGGCGGCCGCATCGACGACAGCCTTGCCGGAAGTTTCGTGGAAGGTCTTCATCATCGGCGTCTGGGTGGGCGAAGGCAGCGAACAATTGATGCGGATGCCCTTCTTGATCAGGTGCGCGCCCATGAACTGGGTCCAGACGATGACGGCTTCCTTGGAAAAGGCATAGCCTTCCGAAACCTGATCCATATTGCCCTCGCACCAGTCGAGCGCGCCCTGGAAGCCCTTGGTCTGAAGCAGTTGCATGTGGACGGGGATGCGGCGGCTCCAGCCCAGGCCGCCGGTCGATGCGATCGAAACGATAGCTCCGCCCGGTCCCATCAGGGGCAAGACGCATTCGGTGACATGGCGCGTGCCGATGAAGTTCACCTTCATCGTGTCGAGCGCGGGGAAGCCGCCGCCGCCCGGCAGACCCGCGCAGTTGAACAGCGCATCGACCTTGCCGCCGACCGCTGCGACGCCCGCTTCGATCGAAGCGGGATCGCGCAAGTCGACCTTGTTGAACGACGCCAGCGGCAAGTCCACGTCCTTGAAATCGAAGCCGTGTACTTCGGCGCCGAGATCGATCAGCAGCCGGGCCGTCGCCTGTCCCATGCCGGAAAAGCAGCCGCTGACGATCACGCGCTTGCCCTTGTAGCCCAGGATGTCGCTCATGTCGGTATTCCTTCCTCTCGATAGGCTCCCGCCGTGAGCCGGGGGAGAATGACGGCGAGGTGGTATGCTCTCCGCGATACGCCAACAACCGGGCGGGGGCGTCATCGCGGCGGCGATGGTCGGACTTGAGGTTATCCCGCGGCGTTGAGCGAAAAGGACGTCATTGGGCGAAAGGGGCGTGGGGCCAATTTGAGCAAGCCTGAACGGCGTGAATATTTCCTGCCGACGCGAACAGGGCAGGGCGACGGGCGCGATCGCGCCCGTCGCTGCCCATGGGATTGGCTCGCCACGGCGCGATGCGCCCGGTCGTCGTGCTGGACCTATTCGGTCGTGCGGCCGTCGAAGTGTTCGTGGGCGGCCTCGGCCTCCGCGCAGGTCTTTTGCACGGTGCCGTCGACATGCTCGGGCGGGCCGTAGATGGTGTAGAGGCGCAGCGGTTCGCTGCCGGTGCTGATCACGTTATGACGCGCGCCTTGCGGTACGATCACGCCGTCGTCAGCCTTGACCTTGTTGCAGACGCCATCGATCCATACTTCGCCTTCGCCGCCTTCGAAGCGGAAAAACTGGTCGCGGTCTTCGTGCACTTCCTCGCCGATTTCCTCGCCGGGCTGGATAGCCATCAGGACGAGCTGGAGATTGTGGCCGGTGTAGAGCACCCGGCGGAAATCGTCATTCTCTTCGGTCAGTTGCTCGATGTTGTCGACAAAGCCCTTCATGTGATCGGGTCCTTTCCGATTGACGTTCCACGGCACGGTGCGGTTCGGTCATCACGACCGCTGCACCAACATCTGGCATCGTAACCAAAGTGCGATGCAGCGGCAATGCCTGGTATCCTTTCCCAATAAACGTTGGGCTAAGTACTTCCTCTAGAGAACTTGCAACGCCCCGCCGTCGCGCGCTGATTGGCGCATGGCATCCATGATTTTCATGGTGGCGAGACCATCGGCGAAAGTGGCTGCGGCAATGTTGGAGGGAGGGGTACCCCCGATGATGGCAGCCCGGAGCATTTGCGCCAGGCGCGTGAACGGTCCCAGTTCGAAATGGGGAAGCCTGTCGCTTGACGCCGGATCGGCAGCCTGCGGGGGAAGGGCAAGATCGTCCGGCATGGGCAGTTCGTGCGTTCCGGCCTTGTCTGCAACGAACACTTTGCCAGCATCGATCCAGACTGTTCCGTGGGAGCCCATGCACCGGGTGATGCTGACCGACGGTCCCCATGCGCTGGCTGATTGCTGCATTGATCCTTCGACGCCGCTTGCCAGCCGGAAACGCATCGAGAAGCTGTCGTCGGCCACGTCCTGCCGGTCTGACACCACCATGAGATTGGCGCTGAGCGAATGGAAATCGCCCAGCCACGCGCGGATCTGGTCGATCATGTGCGATCCGCTGGCTCCCAGCCAGCCACCGCCGGAATCCTTGTCGAACCACCACTTCGGCAGGCGGGCATCGCGGGAGGCGCAAAACGGAATGAACTGGTCCACCGCCAGAAAACGCGGTTCGCCGATCATGCCTTCGGCGATGGCGCGCCCGAACAGCGCGCGTTCCGGCAGCCAGCGGAATTCGTGCGCCACCATGTGGACGATCCCGCTTCGTTCGGCCAGTTCCAGCAGGGATGCGCCTTCGCCGACATCGAAGGCAAACGGTTTTTCGCACAGGACATGGCATCCGCGCGCGATCGCCTGTCGGGCCAGGCCTGCGTGGGTGCTGGGCGTCGTGGCGATCGTCACGAGTTGGGCGCCAGTTGCGGAAATTGCCGCGTCGAGATCGGTATGGCTGGCCGGCAACCCGAGGGTTTCTGCCTTGCGCGCAAGCCGTTCGGCATCGCGCCCGACCAGCCCGACGATGTCGAAACCTGCCGCACGCAGGGCCGGGACATGGACCCGGCAACCGAAGCCGGTTCCAACCACAAGGGCCCGGATCGCTTCCTTCGTCATCTGGTGAATTGCCTTCCTGCTCGCTGAAACATGTGCGCTGCAGAAGGATAGTATTCACTATTTAAATGACTGTCGAGCCCCGGTCGACGAGATCGGCTGCGGCGGCAATATGCGCCAGTCCATCGGATTCGCGGGGGATATGGAAGCGCTCCATATAAGGCCGGAACCGCGCTTCGACCGCAGCCTCCTCCAGTCCGAACTGTGCCAACGAATAGTCATTGCGTCCCCGGGCGTTCTTGGGGTTGGCGGCGTGCCAATCCGCCACGGTGCGGGCGATATCTGCCGGCGTATCGATGCCCAGGCCGCGATGGATCTCTCGCATCTGGCCCACCGGATCGGCGACAAGGGCATAGTAGTCGACATGGACGACGCGTTGACCCTGCGGGCCTGCGTCGAACTGCATGATGCGGTCTATATGCCGGTCGATGAAATGGAGCATATCCTGGCCGACCTCGTGGGGGTTGACCGGGCTGGCCGAGCGCATGCCGCGCAAGTTGAATGTCATTTTCGCAATGGATGCGACGACTTGGACCGGATCGCGATGCGTCATGACAAAACGGGCATCGGGATAGACTTGCAGGATCGCGTCAAGCGCGATGACATGGTTGGGATACTTCAGCGCCCAGGGTTTGCGTTCACCCCGCCATTGCAGCAATTGCAGTTGCCGTTTGTGGATACGATAACTTTCGACAAGATCGGCTTCGTCCATCAGGTATTCGAAAAAGTCCGGGACGCGGTAGAGATTGTGCAATCCTGCGGCCCCGAAGCTCTGCTCCATGAAGGCGTGGCATTCGTCCGACCCGTCTTCATCATACAAGTGTAGGGCTTCGAATCCCTCGAAATGTCTCCGCTGTTTCTGCATTTCCGCCCAGGCGGCCCGGCGGGCGGTGACGGAGGCCGGATCGCTTCCCGGTGGCGGGGAAGGCATGACCGATTCCCAGGTGCGGATTAGGCGAAACCGCCGATCCCGATCGAACAGGTACTGGAAATAGGTAGTGCCCGAGCGAGGGAGACCCATCAGGAAAACTGGCGCTTCAATCGGTTCTTCGGCGATTTCGGGGTGGGCGCGCAGCCATCTCAGACCCTGTAAACGGTTGATCGTGTCGGTGCGCAACATTGCTTCAACACGCGTTTCGCCGTCGGATGACATTGGAAAACTTTGTCCGAGCGACGCGACAAGGCGTTCGAGGTTGCGCCGCACGCCGAGGTCGGAATCCTCTATGCCGACCTCGGCTTCGGCATCCGCGATTATCCTGGCAGCGTCCAACATGTTCTTCTCCCACGAACGCTGTCAAAGAACGCGGTGGCATGGACCGCGGGGATCGTGCGCGCGATGCCGGGCCGAACGAAAACGCCCACCCGAACCAATCAGTTCGGGTGGGCGTGAATTTGCGGGAACCTGAGTTCCCTGGCGCCGTCGCTTAGCGGCGGCCCTCGAGATAGTCGTTGATCACTTCGTGGAAGCGCCGCACGCGAGCTTCCTGACCGGCCAGGTAGGCATCCTCGAACGCCATCGAGCGCAGACCGCGCTGCTGGGTTTCCGCCAGCGCGAGGTCCTGGGTCAGGAAGTCGCCCTGAGCGATTTCGGTCTGGTATTCGGTGAAGCTGCCGGTTTCATGCTCGGCTTCTTCGTAGGGGCGCATGCCATAGAGAGTTGCGACTTCGGTCGCTCCTTCCACGCGGGGCACCAGATACCAATAATCGAACGTCGACCAGTTCGGATCTTCCGCATCGGGTTCCGTGCGGAACACGTGCAGGCCTTCGGGCGTGCCCGTCAACGTCAGGTTGGGGAAGCACGTGTGATGGATCTGGTCGGTCAGTTCGTCATCGAGCAGGTTGTCGAAGTACTTGAAGCCGCGGGCCGGACCCAGCTTACGCCGTGCCTGCTGGAGGGCGATGCGGCCTTCCTGGGCGCGGCCTTCGTATTCGGCCGGATCGATGTCCCATTCCTTCAGCACCTCGGCCCACAGCGGCTTGACCGTGTTCGCGTCGGGCGCGCGGCTTGAGGGCTGCAGCTTCTCGATCATGCGGTTGTGACCGGTGGGATACATTTCGAAGATCGTCGTCGAGTAGTGATCGTCGATCATCGGCATGAACTGCGGATGCACGGCCGGGATGTGATAGGCTTCGTTGAAGTTGTCCGAAGCGAATTTCCAGTTGGTCTGGACCCGCAGCGTGCGCCACACTACGCGAACATGGTTTTCCAGCCCGCGATTGGCCAGCAGGTGCGGGATGGGATCAAGGTATTCGAGCAGCGGCTTGGCGTCCGGATCGAACGACCAGAAGATGAAGCCGCCCCAGGTCTCGCAGCGGACTTCCTTCAGGCGAAGCTTGCCGCAAGGGCTGCCCTGCGGGAAGTCTTCTTCATCCTGCACCCAGTCAAGCGCGCCGTCGATATTCCACTTCCAGCCGTGGTAGGGGCAGGTGAAGTGACTGGAAACGCCGCCTTCGGCCGCCGTGACCAACTGGTTGCCGCGGTGCTGGCAGACGTTGAAGAACGCCTTGATCGAACCATCCGTCTGGCGGACCATGACGATGGATTCATTGCGGAAATTGTGGATGATATAATCGCCCGCGTCTTCCAGCTGGGCTTCGCGACCACCGACGTGCCACACGCGCTTCCACATGTGTTCCCATTCGCGGTCGGCGAATTCCTTGCTCCAGTACCGGTCGCCGGTGATCTTGTCACCGCGCACAGTGGGCACTTCGGCGGTCGGGTGCCAGGGATAGCTCCTGGCTTCAATCGGGCTGTCAATGTCGGCCATGGCAATCTCCCTGGCAAAAAATGTAAGGTGTGGGGCTCAGCGGTCGCCGTGGATTTCGTTCAGAGATCCGGGCATGGGCATACCACCACGGATATAATACCGCTCGCACTTCCAGCTATCGCCCTGCTTAACACAATCCATCTGGTAACGCACGTGAACGATGACTTCGTTGCCATCCTTCGACCGGCCGAGACCCTGAACGTAAGCGAACATCGTCGCCTTGGTGCCTTCGTAGGAAGCGAGGCGGAAATTGCTGATGTAATGAGTGTGGTGGGTCATGTCGGCGAAGACGCCTTCATAGAACTTCCGGTATTCCGCCCGTCCGTGCATCGCCGGCAAACCGATGTCCGACAGATCGAGGACGGCATCTTCGGTGAACAGGTCGAGCAGCTGGTCGATGTCGGTCAGCTTGTCGACGGCATAGCAATAATCGATCATCAGGTCTTCAAGCGCGATGCGCTCTTCAAGGGGTGCCTTGGCCATTAGTTTCTCCTCGTGGGGCAGTGATTTCAGGTCGTGGGCCAGTCGCGGGTCTGGCTGAAGTCTTCGCCGCCTCGCGCACCGCGAGGCAGGAAGGGATTCTGGGACAGGAATGCGTCGGCTGCGGCATCGGTGCGCGCCCAGTCGATGAGCTCGCGGCGCTTGACGATGCGCCATTCCCCGCCGCGGCAGGCGTATTCGTCGACATAGCGGCCGGCGACCGAAAGATCCTTCGGCTCACCGTTCTCGCTGATCCGATGCCAGGCGTAGAAATAGACTTCGCCTGACGCGGTGTCACCGTGCAGGTCGATATCGACCTGTCCGATGATGTGCTGGCTTCCTTCCAGATCGGCTAGGAACCCTTGCGCGAAGTCGACGAACTCACGCGCGGATCCCTGCATCAATCCACAATCGACATAGGCATCGTCATGGAAGGCCGACAGGTGCAGGTCCCGGTCGAGACGGTCCTGGCCGCACATATAGCGCATCAGCGCGGCCGTGATGTCGCGACGCGCGGCAAGATCACGGATTTCCGCCTCGAGATCGAAGGGCTGGGTCATCGGCTGACGCCCTTTCAGCTTGCGAGGTACTTGTCGACGACGTGCTGGAAGTGGCGGATGCGCGCTTCCTGATAGTTGCCGAGTTCCTCCACCCCGGTCCGGCTGGCGCGGAAGCCCTGCTGCTGGGCGCGCAAGTTATCCGTGTCCTGATCGTAGACGTGGCCCATGCCCGCATCGAAGCCCGGAGCCGACGCATAGGATTCGTGTTCGCGCACCAGATAAGGCTCGGGCGGTTCGGGCATTTCGCCGTCGGTTGGCTTGGGGCGCATGAACAGGATTTCGAACAGGGTGCGGTTGGGATCGCTGCCGATCGGGCGGAAGCGATAGACCATCGGCAGCGAAAGACCGGGGAACAACACCATGTTCGGAAACACGTGGTATTCGATCGTGTCGATCATTTCGCTGTCGGACACGGTGGACAAGTCGCACTTGTACTGCTCGCCCATGACCTTGCGCAGATGGCGGGCCATGACGGTGCGGGCCGTTTCACCTTCCTTGACGACCAGATCGGGATCCAGGGTCGAACGATCGCCCAGAATCATCGTCGCCAGCAGTTCCTGTTCGGAAAGCGGCTTGGCAAGGTGGGGCGAATTGATGCCGCTTGCCGCATAGAACCGCGTCACGTGGTCGGAATGGCAGTCATACTGCACGTTGGCATCGCCAACGCCCTTGAGCAGTTGGGGATGCGTTTCCAGAACGTGATAGGATTCGAGGAAGGCTTCCTGCGAGGTTTTCCAGTTGGCGGGGAGTTCCTTGGCGACGTGAACCGCCACGAAGCGATTTTCCATGTCCCAGTCAGAAAAATGCTCGGGCAGCGGCGCGAGGTATTCCTCGAGCGACGGGCCTTCCTGCGACGGATTGATGAATACGAAGCCGCCCCAGTGGCCGACGCGCACTTCCGGCAGGTTCATGTTCTTCTGGCTGAGGTGGGCAAAGTCCCAGGCGCAGGGAACGGCCTTCAGGCTGCCGTCATTGCTCCATTCCCAGCCGTGATAGGGGCAACGGATCGAATTCGCGCTGCCGATGCCTTCGCCACGCTTGAACTTGGTCGAGCGGTGGAGGCAGGAATTGACGAAGCCCTTGACGCTCATGTCGTCCTGGCGGACGACAATGTAGGAGAAGTGGGCGACTTCATAGGTGTAGTAATCGCCGGGCTCGGGGATGTGATCTTCGCGGCACACCCATTGCCAGGTGCGGCCCCAGATCTTTTCGAGCTCCTGGTCGAAAATGTCCTGATCGTAATAGCGATCGACCGATACCGGCTCGCTGCCGAGATAGACCGGTTCTTCCATGCGCAGGATAGCCGGCGGGGGCATGACGTCGCCCGCGACGATTTCCTGAACGGACGGGGCGGGGCAGCGGGCGTTTTCCAGCTCGCCAGCAACAGGCAATCCATGATCGAGGATGGCTTCAGACATGTTTATCTCCCGGTCCGGCGGTTATTGGCGATAAAACCGGACGACCTGCCTGTTTTTGCGCGAGAGCGGCGGCCGGGCAAGCTAGTCTTTGCACTAGGCCCGGCCGCGCCAACGGCTCAGGCGATGGTTTCGCCGTTGTCGATCACGATGTTGCTGCCGGTGATGTGGCGTCCGTCGTCACTGGCCAGATAAAGCACCATGTTGGCGATGTCGGACGGCTGGCCCATGCCGTGACTGGCGTTCTGCTGCAGGCCCGGGTCATCGTCCGGCAACTGGGCAAGCGCCTGCGCGGTCATGGGGGTCACGATGCCGCCGGGAGCGATCGAATTGACCCGGATGCGGTTCTGCTGTTCCTGGCAGTGGATGGCGATCGAGCGGGTCATGGCGATAATGCCGCCCTTGGCGCCGGCATAGGCGGGGATCGCGCTGATGCCCTTCATGCCGCCAACCGAAGCCATGTTGACGATCGAACCCGATCCGTCGCGGCTCATGTGCGGAATGGCGGCCTTGCACCCCAGGAACGTGCCATCGAGCATGATCTCGACCTGGATCTTGTAGTCGGCGTAGCTCATGTCCTCGATGTTGGCGAAACGCACGATGCCGGCGTTGTTGACCAGAGTATCGAGTCGACCGAAACGCTTGATCGTTTCCGCCACCACTTCGTTCCAGCGCGCTTCGTCGCGCACGTCATGGTGCAGGTAGACGGCGTCGGGGATTTCGCTCGCGACCTGTTTGCCCAATTCGTCCTGTACGTCGGTGATGACGATTTTGGCGCCCTCACGGGCGAGCGTTCGTGCGTCCTCCGCGCCGAGGCCCGAAGCTCCGCCTGTAATCAGGGCCACGCGCCCATCCATCTTGCCCATGGGAATCCTCCAGCAGTTTTAGGAGCTTCACGGGTAACATGGTCGGTCGGGCCGGTAGCCTCACAAAACAGGCAGGGCAGCCGGTCTCAGCGGCAAGCTTCCATGCAGTCGCGGGCCATGCGAGCCAGCACCGGGAAAACCTCCGCACGCTGTGCCGCCTGCGCGTTTGCCGCGGTCCCGCGCAGGACGCGGCCCTTGATGCCGTGGAAAATCGCCGCCAGCCGGAACAGGTTGAAAGCGAGATAGAATTCGTATTCCGGAATGCTGTCCCGACCGGTGCGGCGGCAATAGGCGGCCACGTATTCCGCTTCGCTGGGGATATTGAGCGCTGCGAGGTCGGCCCCCTTCAGGCCGGCCACGATTTCAGGCGGCATCCGGTACATCATCGCATGATAGGCGAAGTCTGCCATCGGATGGCCCAAGGTGGAAAGTTCCCAGTCCAGCACCGCGAGGACGCGGGGTTCGGTGGGATGGAAGATCATGTTGTCGCAACGGAAATCGCCATGAACCACGCTCGTTTCGTCACCGGCGGGGATATTCAGCGGCAACCATTCCACCAGCGCGTCCATGTCTTCGTTGCGACCGGCGAGTTCATCGGCGAGATACTGCCTGGACCACCGGCCGATCTGGCGGGCGAAGTAGTTGCCGGGCTTGCCATATTCGCCCAGCCCGATCGCCTGCGGATCGAACGAGTGCAACTGGGCGATGGTGGCGTTCATCGCGTCGAAATAGGCCGGGCGGTCCTCACGCGAGACGCCGGGGAACGTGGCATCCCAGAAAATGCGACCTTCGACCATGTCCATGACATAGAATGCGGTGCCGATGACGGCCGCATCGTCGCATACGCCATGGACATGCGCCACGGGGAAGCCTGCCGCGCCCAGCCGGGAAAGCACCAGTGCCTCGCGGTCTACCGCGTGCGCGCCGGGCAGCAATTCGCCCGGCGGCTTGCGGCGCAGCACATAGGCGCGAGCGGGCGTCACCAGCTTGTACGTCGGGTTGGACTGTCCGCCCCGGAACTGTTCAACGCTCAGCGGTCCGGCAAAGCCTGAAACATTGGCCTCCATCCAGCGCACGAGCCCCGCTTCGTCGAAGCCATAGCCTTCGCGAACGGGGGTGGTGCCAGAGTTGGCGGCGGTGAGGTCTTCGGACATGGCGGATCAATCTTCCTGCCAGGGATGGAAGGGCGGCATGGCGGATGCCTTGCCGGTGAAGCGCGGATTGCGCTTTTCGAGGAACGCGGCCACGCCTTCCTTGCCGTCGGCAATACTGGTGTAGAACATCGAAAGCGAGTCCACGTCATGCGCGGCGCGGGGATGGGGCTGGGCAGCATTGCGCTGCACCATCTGCCGGATCAGCGCAATGCTGACAGGGGAGCGATCCGCAACCAGTCCGCGGGCGAACGTGCAGGCGTCGTCGAGCAGCGTTTCGGGATCGTGCAGCGAGCGAAACAGGCCCTTGTCGCGCGCTTCCATGGGATCGAGAATATCCGCGCGATAGAACCATTCGAGCGCTTGCTGTTGCCCGACGATCCGGGGCAGGAACCATGTCGAACAGGCCTCGGGCGTGATCCCCAATCGTCCGAAAACGAAGCCGATGCGTGCCTTGGTCGAAGCCAGGCGGAAATCCATCGGCAGCGTCATGGTCGCCCCGATGCCGACTGCTGCCCCGTTGATCGCGCCCACGATCGGCTTCAGGCAATCATACATGGCGAGCGCCACGCGGCCCCCGGTGTCGCGCACTCCGCGTTCGATTTCCGGCCGGACAGGCCGCTCGCGCATGTCGGCAAGCGTCGGCACAAGACTTTCGTCGAGCCCGAACACATTGCCTTCGACCGACAGGTCCATCCCGGCGCAAAACGCCTTGCCCGCGCCGGTCACGACAATTACCTGCACCCCGTCGTCCGCGCTGGCGCGACGGTAGGCGTCAACCAGTTCGTCTGCCATCTCGACAGTGAAGGCATTGAGGTGGTCGGGCCGGTTGAGCGTCAAGCGCAACAAGCCGTCATCCACCTCATAGCGGATGGTTGAATAGTCCCCCATCAGAACAGGCTCACCCCTGCGCCGTCTTCCATTCCCGGCGGATCTTCTTCGCCAGGCTCCACTTGTGGACTTCGGTCGGACCGTCGTAGATGCGGAAGGCGCGGATTTCGCGGAACACCTGTTCCACGATGGTCTTTTCGGTCACGCCCGTGCCGCCCATCACCTGAACGCAGTTATCGGCGATCTTCATCAATGCCTCGGACACGGAAACCTTGGCCATCGAGCTTTCGATGGTGCCGAGGTCGCCGGTGTCGAGCACGCTGGCGCACCAGTCGATCATCAGTTCGCACTGCTTGATCAGGATGCGGTTGTCGGCCAGCATGAAGCCCACGCCTTCATGTTCGATCAGTTGCTTGCCGAAGGCTTCGCGCCGGCAGGCATAGTCGGTGGCGATTTCGTGGGCGCGGATGCAGGCACCCAGCCAGCGCATGCAGTGCGACAGGCGCGCCGGCGAAAGACGGACTTGTGCATACTTGAAGCCTTCGCCCGCGTTGCCGAGCATCTGGTCGGCCGGGATGCGCAAGTTGTCGATCGTCAGCGTGGCATGGCTGCCGGGCATCGAGGTATCGATGGTGTTCGGAATCTCGTCGATCCGGATGGCCGGGTTGGGCAGGTCCACCAGGAACATGCACGCGCCTTCATCTGACTTGGCCATGACGATGCCCACTTCGGCACCTTCGTAACCGGTGATGAAGCACTTGCGGCCATTCACCACCCAGTGATTGCCGTCCTGGTGGCAGACGGTCTTCATCATCGAAGGGTCTGCGCCGGCACCGCCCCATTCGGCCGGTTCGGTCATCAGGAACGCCGAACGCGCGCGGCCCTGATGCAGCTTGGTCAGGAAACGGTCCTGCAATTCCGGGCTGGCGACATGGCCGATGAGGTACATGTTGCCCTCGTCCGGGGCATTGGTGTTGCATGCCAGCGGCCCGAGCGGCGAAAGGCCCGACCGGATGAGAATGATCGCGGTTTCGCGTTGCGAACGATGCGAACCGTCCGGCTTGATATGCGGGGTCAGCACGCCGGCGGCGCGCGCCTTCTCCCGCATCTCGTAGACCATTTCGTCGAGCGGCGCGCCATGATGGTCGCGACGGGGATCCTTTTCATAGGGGATCACTACCTCGCGAACGAATGCTTCCACCTTGTCGGCGAGATCGAGTGCTTCTTGGGAAATGGTCATTGCTAGTCCGTTCTATCAGCCAAGAACCCGGAGCGGCTCGCTGCCGTCCCAGTCCTTGCCAGCATCCTTGATCATCTGGAACACGGCATCGGCGCCGCTCATGTTCTGCAGCAGTTCGATGACGTGACCCGGGCCCTGGCCCGGATCGACGTAGATCACCGCGCCATCTTCGCCCACGGTGCCTTCCACCAGCACTTCGGCGCCGACCGCCGCACAGGCCGCACGCGCCTCTTCAATCGAATCGATGAAGATGCAGATGTGGTGCAGCCGGTCGGTTACCGCGTATTCGCCAGTGTAGATACCCGGCTCCTGGTTTTCCGCGCGGATCAGCTCGA
>Ga0172382_10010381_pt1 | contig 12513 bp, 12 predicted proteins | sample Leawel138RmetaG_FD_122245 | JGI IMG/M metagenome (GOLD analysis project Ga0172382, IMG submission 122245) | Leachate microbial communities from a municipal landfill in Southern Ontario, Canada - Leachate well 138R metaG | ecosystem: Engineered > Solid waste > Landfill > Unclassified | place...
CTAGCCAACTGAGCTACGCCCGCATGTGCCATTGATGGTGGTGGGAAGAGGAGTCGAACCTCTGAACCCATAGGGAGCAGATTTACAGTCTGCCGTCGTTGGCCACTTGACTATCCCACCATTACATTTTAAATGTCTTTTCTGGTCTAACACTGTTTCTAATATTCTATTTCAATGGTGCTGGCACGAGGATTTGAACCCCGGGCCTGTTGATTACAAATCAACTGCTCTAGCCAACTGAGCTATGCCAGCATCGAAATTGAGCCAGAATTATAGTGCAAAATATTTTCTATGTCAAGAGTTTTTGAAAAGAAATTGAAAAGAAGTTAAATTAGAGTTATTTAATTACAGTTTGTCATACTTTTTAAATCTAATTGTTATTTTGATATACTTGCACTTCAATGAAATATATATCGCTACATAGGATGATGCAATGAATGCAAATAGTTTTAGCTGTTCCTTCAATTCAAACTCACAAATTAATCATATTATAAATAATAATTTTTATAAATATAACAATATACCCACTCTAGTGATTAACGATTGTGATAAGAATTGGCTTAATAAGAAATTAAAATATCCAAATAGAACTATTAGATTAGCAACAATGTTTTCTGGAATAGGAGCAGTTGAATTTGCTCTTAAAAGATTAAAACTACAGACTAAAATAATTTTTGCTAGCGATAATGATAAATTTGTTAAAGAGAGTTATTTTGCAAACTATAAAATAAAAGAAAATAGTTGGTATAACGATGTGGTAGATATTAATGGTAATAAGTATAAGGATAAAATTGATCTACTAGTAGGAGGTAGCCCTTGTCAATCATTTTCTATGATAGGAAAAAGAAGAGGACTAGCAGATACTAGAGGAACATTATTTTATGAATTTGCGAGAGTTGTTAAGGAAAGCAAACCCAAAGTTTTTATTTATGAAAATGTAAAAGGACTTACTAGCCACGATAAAGGTAACACTTTTGAAACAATTTTAGCAACTTTTGATGAACTTGGATATAAATACTCATATAAACTACTTAATTCTAAAAATTATGGTGTGGCTCAACATAGAGAAAGACTTTTTGTAGTTGGCTTTCTAGACAATTCAGTAGAATTTGATTTCCCTGAACCAATTGAATTACAACACACAATGCAAGATTTTTTAGAGGATTATATTGATAGTAAATACTATTTAAAAGAAAAAGGCGTGAAATTCGTTACTAGTTCTAAAAATAGGAAAAAAAGATATACGCAGATAAATGGCAATGTTGCTCTTTGCCAAAAAGCAAATCAGCAGTTTAATTGGCATGGTGATTTTATTTATGAAGATCAAGCTGAACAAGAGTTTAATGAATTTATATTCGATATCAATGAAGTTGAAGAAAAATATTATTTATCTGAAAAAATAAGAACATATGTGTTAGCTGGTGGAACTAAAAATTTTAAGACCTCAACTGAAACCGATTTAAAAATTGCAAGACCTCTATTGCAGTCTATGCATAAAATGCATCGTGCTGGAGTTGACAATTATGTTACACATAATAAAGGTAGAATTAGAAAACTTACACCTACTGAATGCCTGCGACTAATGGGCTTTGGAGATAGTTTTAAACAAGTTGTTAGTGATACTCAAATGTATAGACAAGCTGGAAATAGCATCGTTGTTGATGTATTAATTGCAATTTTAAAACAAATGGATATAAGTAAATTTGGAGCAACTGATGAAGATAAATCTATTTAACGAAAAGTTTACCGTTATAGATACTAAAGAAAAAATAACCATTGCTGACTCATTTGTTGTAAGGCAAAATAAAATTGGCACTGGTAATGGCGAGGCAAAACTTTATGTTGGAAATGAAAATAACGCTACAAGAGATTTTTTTGGTAATCATGGCTTTACTATTAAATGCTTTTTAATGAAAAAAGATTTATTGAACTATTTAAATGAAACAAAAGTTGAATATTTAAAACCAGAGCAAGCATACATAAATAGTAAAATACTACCATCCCTTTGGAATAAAAGAAAAAATAAAATTGACACATTACTAGAAAAGATTGAATTCGAAATTATTGAACAGATACAAATATCTGGATCGAGAATTTATGTTAAATCATCAGATTTAGCATATGAGATAATCAGAGAATTGTCCTTGCCAAATATTACTTTTATTTCAGTTGTAAAACTACGGGGTCAGCATGGTAATATAGAATACTATTTTAGATTATTTGCTGATTTTTTTGGAGATGAAACACACCCTTATATACTTCAACAAGAAGAAAAAGCATTAGAAGCAATCGAAAATATAGAAGAAAAGAAATTAAAAATAAAAGCAAGAGTTGGTCAAGGAAAATATAGAGAAGAATTATTAAATCAATGCCCTTTTTGCCCTATTACTATGGTCTCTGATGATAGGTTATTAGTTGCTAGCCATATTAAGCCTTGGGCTAAATCAACCGAAACTGAAAAAACAGACCCTTTCAATGGATTTATGTTAACACCTACATTTGATTATTTATTTGACAAGGGATTCATGTCATTTACTGATGACAAAAAAACAATTTTATCTCCATTCTTATCAAAAATGACATATTCTAAAATTGGCATTTCAGATAATAAAACTTTTTCTCTTCTACCAATAAAAGGAAGAGAAAAATATTTAGAATACCACAGGAATAATATATTAAAAAAATGATCCAAAATTAATAAAATCTTCATCTTTAAGTATTATTGGTGTCATTTTACCCTTATATTCTTTGATTTCCTTAACTATCTTATCTATATAACTAGGCTTTATATGGTTAATGTAGAGCCTAATATCTTCTCTTTTTATTTTTTGTATACTCTCAAAAAGAAGTGTCGGAGTTAAATGTTTACTCTCTTTGGCAAGTTTTGGCATGCTTGATGGAAAAGAACACTCTATTACTATGGCATTTATATTTTTTTCGCTCTCAATAATTTTTATAACATTTTCTAGTGAGTATGTATCTGCTGTTATGAGTACTGAATTTTTATCTCTTGTGAAAATATATCCGCAACTAGGAACGGTATGATCTGTTTTAAATGCTCTTATGGAGTCGCCCTCACCAAGACTATACTCAACTCCTAACTCTATCTCTTCATAAGCGAGAGCTTTAAGTTCTGAGTTTACTAGATTGATTTTAGAGAAGTCTGGCCAGATAAGTTCATTAAAAAAGTGTTTCTTAAGTGCTTCTATAGTCGCAGGTAGTGCTCTTAAAGTGAGTGTTTTGCTTCTTAGTGAAAAGAAATTATCTAAAATAAAAGCTATATCACTTATATGGTCTAGATGAGAGTGAGTGATCCAGATAGTCTCTAAGTGTATGCTCTCTTCATTGAGTGTGGCTAATATATTTCCAGCATCTAAAACATTTTGTTTGTTTAGCAAAAATGAGCTTGTACCAAAACCTTTTGCCTTAGTTCCATAAGCTCCAAGTATCTGAATCTCATTTGGATCTATCTCTTTGGGCTCACTCTTTTGGTAGATATCTTTATACTCTTGTCTAACTGCTAAGATCTCATCTAGGTTTTCAAAAAAGAGATCTATGAGTTTAGGATCAAAGTGCTCACCTCTCTCCTCTTTAAACAGCTTAAAAATTCTCTCATCATCCCAAGCTTTTTTATAAACTCTATCACTTCCAAGTGCATCAAAAACATCTGCTAGTGCCGTTATACGGCCATATATATGAATATCTTCACCCTTTGTTTTATTCGGATAGCCTTTACCATTGTACTTCTCATGATGCTCATATGCAACTATAGATGCAGCTTTAAGTAGAGGTCTTTTTGAGTCCTTTATCATCGCATATCCTAGTTCTGCATGAGTATCCATAATGGCACGTTCTTCATCATTAAAACGACCAGGCTTATTTAAAATAGCATCAGGAATTGCTACTTTGCCTATATCATGCATTGGACTAGCTTGTTTTAAAAGTTCAGCCTCTTCTTTACTCATACCGTAAGCAAGAGCAAGTATTTTTGAGTACTCGGCCACCCTCTTTACGTGATTTCCTGTCTCTTTACTTCTACTCTCTCCAATCGCACCCATAGTAAAGACAACCTCTTTTTGAGTCTCTTCTATCTCTTTAGTTAAGCTAGCTGCTATAAGCGTCTCTGCTGCATATGTACTTGCGAGCATAAGACGCTCCATGTCTCTTTTATCAAAAACACCATCTTCGCCTAAGTTGTTTATAACTTGAAAAGCCCCTATGATCTCATCATCGTTATCAAACATAGGAATAACCATCATGCTTCTTGTGCGATAAAGAGTTTTTTTATCTATATTTGGGTTAAATCTATCATCTTTATATACATCATCAATAATTATCTTTTTTCCACTAGTGATTGAATTTCCAACTATTCCAGAGTCTTTTGGGAGCCTTATAGCATCCATCCCATGGGCTACTTTTGTCCAGATCTCTTGATCGTCAACAACCCAAACAGTACATCTATCAGCATTAGTAAGTGCCTTTCCCATATTAGCTAAGACAAAGATGATATCATCATGTTCCCTTAGAGCTGAGACTTCTGTCATATATGTAAAGATCATTTGTAGAATTTCATTTGCACCTAAGGCATTTTTCATTGTTTGCTCCCTATTTTGTTGTCATCTTGTGAACACCCCACGCTCGGCTTTCTTTGATAAGTGGTAAAAAATATTTAGAAGGAGCATCATCGTACTCTTTTACTAAAACACTAAACAAAACCTCTGCTTGTTTAAAATCCCCTCTCTTATAGATCTCAAGTGCCTCATCATAAAGCTCTTTGATCTCTTTAGATCTCTGATTATTTGGCATAAGCTCATATAGAAGCACAGCTTCATCTTTACCTTTTACCTGAACGCTCTCTATCTCTCTACAAACAAACTCAGTTTTTAGTTTATCTTTTGTAAATTCGGTTATCAAGATATTCACACCATAATTTTTAGTAAGCCCTTCAACTCTTGAAGCTAAGTTTACACCATCACCAATAACTGTATAGTTAAATCTTGTATCAGATCCCATATTTCCAACAACTACTTCAGCAGTGTTTATGCCTATGCCAATCTTTATAGCGTTCATGCCCTCTTGTACTAACTCCGCATTTAGCAGATCTAGCTTCTCTATCATCTCTAAGGCACTAAAACATGCTGCATCAGCGTGATTTTCTACATCTACTGGAGCATTATAAAACGCCATCACTGCGTCGCCTATATATTTATCAAGCATCCCACCATTATCTAGCACCGCTTTTGTCATAGGTGTAAAATATCTATTTAGTAGAGTAATAAGACTAACTGGGCTCATCGACTCAGAGATAGATGTAAAGCCGCGAATATCACTAAAGAGAATACTTAGTTCTTTAGCCTCCCCGCCAAGAGCAAGTGCATCAGGATTTTTTATAAGTTTATCGAGTAGATCTGCTGAGAGGTAACTAGAAAATGCCCCTCGCATAAATCTTCCTCTTTTTTCTTGTAGAGTAAAAGCCATCGCTTCAACAGTTAAAAAACTAATAACTAAAGAGAGTAAAGGATAGAAGAGATCTATATATATCATCTCTTCTACAAAGAGATATCTTACATAGGCATAGATAAAGAGATAAAGAGTTATGTTTATAAGAACTCGATAGAGTGCTTTTTTAAAGAGTAAGACCAAGATTAAAGGGAGTAAAACCATAAAAACAATTAAGTATGCTGTGATATTTTTTGGCTCACTTATAAGATGACCTTCAAGCAGGTTAGATATAAAAGTATAGTGTAGTAGTGGTCCTGGCATCTGACCCATTGGTGTGCTTACAACATCTCCAGATCCAACATCTGTGATACCTAAAATAACTATCTTATCTCTAAAGTAATTAGCTTCTATTTTCTTCTTTGCAAGATCTACAAAAGAGACTATATTGTAGAGATCTCCCTCATAAAAGTTAAGCCTTACAAAGCCTTTTTCATTTACTTCAACTAAATAGTCATCTATCTCTATATGTCTCTCATCTACCCTTGTTATATCTTTGTTAAACTTAAGTCTAAGTCCTTGCATCGCTAGAGATGGATAGAGAAGATTGTCAAAATAAATCGCTACTGGGTATGAACGCAAAAGATGATCACTCTCACTTAGAGTTGAGAAACTTCCACTCATAGAACAAGCTTCCATGATTGGTGCAATATTTATCTCAGCAAATGGAGCGTGAACGAAAAATGGATTTTTATGTTGTGCGATTTGAGATTGAAGTAGATCTAGCGACGAATCAGCTAAGATATCTAACTCTTCATTGCTTATATTTTGTGTTGAACTATCTCTTAAAAAAAAGCCACAAACACTTGAGTTTAGGTTTGAAATTGACTCAGCTAAGGCTTGATCTCTCTCTTTTGTAGTTCTCTCTGAAAATATCATATCCATCAAAACTACATCAGCTTCTCTTAGAGCGTCAATACCTTTAGCTATATCATCTCTATGAAATGGCCATCTACCAAACTCATTTACACTTCTCTCATCAACTGCAACAAAAACAATATCTTTACTCGGATTCTTGCTTTGCAGATCAAAATTTATATCGTTAAATCTCAAAGAGAAGTTCTCAAAGGGCTCAACTCTATATAGATGCAAGTACAAACTAAGGGCTAAAACGGGAACTAATACCAATATATAGAGAAGTTTCTCCCTAAGCATTCTCACATCCTAAAGTAAAGCTCATACTATTTTAAAGACTCCATAAGTGCCTCAAATCTTTCAAACTCAGCATCATCTTCTTCTGTCCATGCACTCTCACTAACTTTTTGTCCATCAAAAGTTATAGTATTTTTCTCTTGTAGATCAAACTCTTTAGTTATCAAAACAGCTCCTTTATTTTGCTCATTCAAAAATTTTTGATACTCTTTTTCTTGTTCTGAGAGATAGTCCTTATAGTCAGCTTGAACTTGCTTTCTATAGAGTTCAAACTCCTCTTTTAAACTCTGGATTCCAACTAAACCCTCTTTTAGTTTTACAGATGAAGTTTTGTTTGTATCTACTATAAATGTAGTACCTTTTATACCTATAATGGCAAAAGGAGTCTTAACTTTTAGTGCATTTTTTGCATCTCTTGAAGTTATATTGTAGTAGATCTTGCCCTCTTCTTGTGATGCTAGAGTTTTGGATGCAAAGTGCAAGGTTGAACTCTCATCTAAGATGAGAGTTGATCCATCTTGAAGCTTTATAATTGCATTTGACTCTTTTGAAGTAGTTATCAAATCGCCCTTTTTTATCTCCAAACCTTTTGAAGCATTACTCTTTTTAAATGTATCCTCAGGCTTTATCTTCACACTTCCTTTTACTAGCTCAAAATTTCCTAAAACTACACTTGCACTAAGAGTGCTAACTGCAAAAAGAGTTGTAATAAAATATATAAATACTTTTTTCACAAAATTTCCCCAATGGTGATTTTGGCTCATTATATCATTTAAATTGATACAATTAGATAAAAATTTACCTCTCTTAAGAGGCTAGGATATGAGAATGATTAAAATACTATTTTCCCCAGCAGAGGGCAAAAATAGCGGTGGAGACAGAGTGTCAAATGAACTTTTTGGAGCACAAAATGCAAGAGATGAAATTTTACAAGAATACAACAAGATAGTCCTAAGTGGTGATGAAGATAATATTAAAGAGCTCTTTGGTTTTAAAAAAATAAGGGATTGTCAACCTTATATAAATGACCTATTCTCTTGTGATCTTTTACCTGCAATAGAGAGATACAATGGGGTAGCATATGAATATCTTGATATAAAATCTCTAGATCTAAAAGAGATAGAGTATTTAAAACAAAACACGATCATCTTCTCAAATCTTTATGGTCCCATTCTTGGTGGTGACAAAATTGCTAATTACAAGGTAAAACAAGGAAATAATATAGCAGAAATCTCGCCAGATAAATTTTATAAAGATAGATTTTCTTACCAACTAGATCTCTACTTAAATAACTGTGAGCTCTTAGATCTAAGAGCTGGATATTATGATAAGTTTTATAAAATAAACAAATCATATACAACTCTAAAGTTTTTAAAAGATGGTAAAAGTGTGAGTCATTGGGCAAAAGCCTATAGAGGTTTAGTCTTAAGAGAGATAGCAAAAAACAATATCACTTCCATAAAAGAGTTTATGTCACTAGAGATGGAAACTCTTCAAGTAAAAGAGATCAAAGTTATCAAGAATAAAACAGAGATTGTATATAATATTGTTTAATTGAATGCTTCACATATGAGATTACGGATCAAGTCCGCAATGACGAAAGAAAACGTCATCTTGAACTTGATCTGCAATGACGAAAGAAAACGTCATCCTGAACTTGATTCAGGATCTAATTGGAGACTTATCTAAAGCATGCCATTGGTTAGCATACCTAAAAGATACAAAACAAGTTTATGTAAAGTTAAATAAAAGGAAGACTATTTGCAAGATTCACAAGAGTATAAAGATAAAAAAGCCTATTTTGAAAAAATCATCACTCTCTATGGCAGAAATGTTGTAGTTGAAATTTTACAAGATCCAGATATAGAGATCCACAAGCTTCATCTCTCAACAAGCAATAAAACAGATGGAGCTATAAAAACTATACTCTCCCTTGCACAAAAAAGAGATATAGAGATAAACTACCATGAGAAAAATGCACTTAGTCGAATAAGCAAAAATGCAAAACAAGACCAAGGTGTATGCATAGATATTATCTCCAAAAGTTACAAAAGTGCATCAGAGATAAAAGAGATGCAAAGCTTCAGACTCATCGCTCTTGATGGCATTCACAATCCGCAAAACCTAGGAATGATTATCCGTTCCTGTGCAGCTTCAACTCTTGATGGTATCATACTTCCTAAGAAAAACTCAGCAAAGATCTCTCCACTAGTTATAAAAGCGAGCGCTGGAACACTTTTTAAACTTCCCATCTACTACTGTGAGACGTTAGAAGATATTTTAAAAGATTTAAGTGACACCGAGATCTACGCTCTATCTTCACATGCAAAAAAGAGCATCTATGACATAGCACCGAGCGAAAAGTCTATCTTTGTTTTAGGAAATGAGAGCGAGGGAGTAAGTCCTGAGGTTATAAAACTTTGCAATAAGGCCATAAAAATCCCAATGCAAAGGGGTGTTGAGTCACTAAATGTTGCAATAACAGCATCTCTTATAGCTTTTATGAAGTAAAGGTAGCTAAATTAACTACCTTTTTTATAGCATCTTACGTAAAATGTCTCATCCATTTTTTCTCTGTTAAATGCGCCAGATAAAAAGTTCACTACAAATGCTTCTTTAGTTGTGGCATGTCCAAATGTCTTAGCTGACCAGTAGTTTTCAGATACGACATATTTAAAATTTCCTGAGATAGTAGGATTGTATACTTTTGTATCTACAATAGAAAACAGCTCTACAAAACCTGGCAACTTCCAAGATTTATGTCCATCAAGTTCTAAGTTTTGACAATGACTAACTGCTTCTTCGAATGTTCTTTTAGTTGTTGCAACCTCTTTTGTATCTTCCCATAAATAATTTGTTTTTGTATCTTTGATAGTATTTGCAGAATTTTTAACAATATCAGCATTTGCACTACAAGTAATAAAAAGAGATAAGATAAATATATTTAGACGTTTCATAAATATTCCTTATAATTTTAGTTCGTAGATTGTAGCAACATTAATTTGAATCGTGACTTATATTTTATATTTTTCTTAAAATCATATCAAGCACTTTTGTAGGCAAAACCCTTTTAAATCCCCCTAATATATATGTCGCTTGTGTATTATAGTATCTCGGTTTTGGAATTTTTGATTTAAGAATATGGACTATATTTTTTATAACCTCATCACTTTGTTTTGTAAAAAAGTCACTATCTTTAGATTCTTTTCGCTCTAAGAGTTCTGCTTCGTACTCGCTCTTATATATGCTAGAAGTAAAATCTACATTTTTTTTAAACATTTTTGTTGCATTTTTTCTAAAATCACTTTTAATGGGTCCTGTATTTATGGTACTGACATATATATTTGTACCCATCAGCTCTAACCTCAAAGTATCGCAAAGTCCTTCTATAGCATATTTTGAAGCATTATAAGCTCCACGAAAACGAAGTGAGATGATGCCTAAAACTGAAGAGTGTTGGATGATTCGTCCATAACCTTGAGCGCGCATAATTTTAAGAGTTTGATATGTAAGCTCATGAAGTCCAAAAAAGTTAGTCTCAAACTGCTCTTTTAAAACGCTTGTTCTTATATCTTCTAAGGCTCCAGGTTGCCCAAAACCAGCATTGTTAAAGAGTGCGAAAAGCTCGCCTTGATCTTTTATAATAAGATCTAAGACTTCTTTTATATTTTGAGCATTTGTAACATCTAGCAGATATGCATCTAAGCCCTCAGCTCTTAATCTCTCAACATCTTTTGAATCTCTTGCACTCGCATAGACTTTGTAGCCATTTTTATGAAGATAGTGAGCTGTGTCATAACCTATTCCGCTTGAACATCCTGTAATTAAAATGCTTTTTTTACTCAAGATCTCATTATCTCATAAGGTCTTTTTATCTCTCTTATTACCTCATCTATACTCATATTTCTAGACTTTCTTAAAAACTCTTTTGAGTCTAAAAAGACTAAGATCGTGGGAATTGTAAAGATCCCAAAGTGAGGTGCTATATCTTCATTTTGTGAAATATCAACACTCTCAACTACAAAGTCTTCAAAGTTAGCATCTATGGCCTCTAAGAGTTTTGGCTTTAGTGCGTGACATACATTGCACGAAGGGGCTGAGAAGTAAACTAATACTGCTTGGTTTGTCTCAATACTATTTTTTATATTATCTAATGTTTGCATGGCGAAATTATAACAGATATAATTTGCTTATGAGTTCAATAATATTTTCAATCCTTGGGATCTACTCCTTTATACTTCTTGGCTTCATCGCAAAGATGAGTTTTAAAGAGCAGATCGATGATAAAACCATAACTATATTAAATGTATATTTCTTGCAAGTTTTTCTAACATTTTGGGGACTTCTGATCCGCCCCATAGATGTAACACTCTTTTACGCCTCAAGCATCTATATAGCCATTGTCTTAGTAGTTCTAGTCATCTCCGCACTTGTGGCAAAAAAACTATTTACTTCGCCAAAAGAGTATAGTATTGCAACTGTTGTAGCTATTATTGGAAACACGGGAAATCTAGGCATCCCTATAAATATCGCTATTTTTGGCGAAGAGTCCATTCCCTACACAACTGTAGTAAACCTTATGAATGTTTTTGTAGTCTATACAGTTGGTGTTTTTTACTACTCAAGAGGGAGTTTTGATACTAAAACATCTCTTATGAACATCATAAAACTGCCAATTTTATGGGCAGCACTTTTAGCCATTACACTTAGCCTTTTAGAGTTTAAACCATCAAGTGCACTCTTAAACACGCTTATGATGGGAGCTTACGCCTCTATGACTATGCAACTCTTTTTGTTTGGGATCTATCTCTATGGTACAAAGATCCAAGAGATTAGTAAAAGACTTGTTGTGTGGGTTTTGAGTTTAAAGTTTTTAATACTTCCAGCCATAGCTTTTTTGATCTTAGTAAATATAGAACTAGAGGCGATGGTAAAAGGCATCATCTTTATAGAACTTATGATGCCTCTTGCAGTAGCTAATGTAAATCTTGCTTCGCTTTACGATTGTAGTCCTAGAGTTGTAACTGCTCTAGTTTTTATATCCTCTTTTTTATTTTTAGGGATTATTTTTGTGGCTGTAAAGATTTTAGACTTTCTCTAGATCTCTTTTTCTAAACCCTTATATGCAAGTTTTCGGATCCAGTCATTAAACTTTATATCTTTTTTTATGCAAAATGAAGCAAAACTCTTTAGCTCATTTGGAGTTAACATCAGTTCCACTTCTACAAGTTCTTCATTTAACTTTACTAACTCTTCTATTGTTTTTAAATCTCTTTTCATAAAGAAGTTTTAACATTAGCACAATTAAAAAAGCCTATGTAAAAAATATAAACTTTTTTATGTAGCACGATTTAAGGATACTTAATTACACTACTTGTATGAATAAATCATTGCAGATAGTTTACGATTACCACCAAAGCACAAAACACTCCAAACTTAGATATGCTAGATCACTTGGCTATATGGATTGGGCTACTCAACCAGAACCATTTAGAAAGTATAAAGGTGCAAAAAGCCTAAAGCTTCCTCTAGCTTTAGACAACGCTACTCCACCATATCATCTGCTTGATTCTAACTTGCCATCAGCTCCACTTATGAAAGAATCCATATCTCAACTTTTACAATTTTCTATGGGAATTGCAGCTTATAAAGAGTCTAGTGGAAACTCTTGGGCTGTGAGATGTAACGCTTCAAGCGGAAACTTACACCCAACAGAAGCCTATCTTGTTCTTCCTCCTGTCTTGAGCGAGCAAGATAACAAAAGCACTATATTTCACTATAGCCCTAAAGATCACGCACTAGAGATCCTTGCAAGTTTTGATACAACTTTTTGGGAGAAGCTTCCTGCTGAGACCTTTATAG
>Ga0172382_10010383_pt1 | contig 12508 bp, 9 predicted proteins | sample Leawel138RmetaG_FD_122245 | JGI IMG/M metagenome (GOLD analysis project Ga0172382, IMG submission 122245) | Leachate microbial communities from a municipal landfill in Southern Ontario, Canada - Leachate well 138R metaG | ecosystem: Engineered > Solid waste > Landfill > Unclassified | place...
CAACAATAGAAGATCGCTTATCAAGGTTTGCCTCTACTACTTCGGCACCCATTTCTGATATTCTTCTGGCTTTATCACCCTTTGGATTATGTGACACAGCACGGACTTGCCAATCGTTTTTCAGCAATGACGCGACAACAGCACTTCCTGCTACGCCCGTCGCCCCAAACACCACCGCTGTATTTTTGTTCAATGCATGCACGCTCATATTTAAAATTCCGACTCTACTGTTTTATATAACTTTTATTACACCATGGATTTATTTTATTCTTTACTGACCCCATCGAGAATCGAGAAATCAAACCAAGTTATCTGCTTTCCTACTGATACCCTACCCGACAATCTACCAACATGTTAACCCCTCTCCGCCAAAATCGAAGAGGGGTTAATCGCTAATAGATCAGGAAAATTTAACAACTTTTTTAAAATCTACTTCCTACCCATAAGGCGTTAATCCACGTACCACTCTAACTCCTGTAGGATATGGCGCTGTTGCAACTCGCGGATTATTCAACACTTCGATAGCTACAGCAGCATGACAAAGAGCTAGCATTAACTTACAAAGCAGAGCCACATCATCAGGAATTTTATCTAGTGGATGTTGATTAATAAGAACAGCAGCTTGCTCTGCATAACCCAACATCGTGTCATAAAACATTCTTATCTCGCTCATGGTTGACTCTTCACGGGCTGCTAAGCGCTCCATTGTGTCATTGCCCGCCCAGCGATCAACAAAAGCCTCCAAGGCTGAAAAACCATCTGGAAGATTTATACTCCTTGATACAGTCATGCCAAAGCCTCCTTGACTGTTTTCGATTTTACCCAACGTGTACAAACCTCTATATGATGCCGAATTGCCACCTCGCTATCCTGCAATATCATGAACTTCTTACCTCCAGACTCAATACCTATCTGGGTGCGACGCATACTTGCAATATCTTCAGCAATAAGTGGCGCCAAACGAGCTATATACATCTCCTGCATAAACCGCTCACTAAAATTTTGTGCCTTTGTCATATAGAAGCGACCCTCATAACGGGTTTTATTTCTTTCCATTGGCCAAAACTTGTGACACCAAAAACCATTCGGACCGGTGTCTATCTGAACATGGGGAAAGAGATGGTAAATATCTTGCCCCCAGCAGTCTGAGTTTGTTGGGTTTATAGCAGGATGAGAAAGATATTTCTGTAGTAGACTGACTCCATGCAAATGCTGACTATCCTGTGCATCATCGCTACTTTCACCCTTACCCGCTTTGTGCTGTCCCCACATCGAAGCCTGCCTACCATCCCCCAACAGCTTGTTTGCAAGAAGTTCGACTGGACTTTTAGCACTTGCAGAATTTTCAGGGTTCCCATACACAGAAACACCCCTATGAGGACCAAATGCCTGCGCATCAAGCAAGCGCCCATAAGGGTTAGACTTTGATGTAAGAGAAGGAGTCAATGTCTCTGGATGAATTGCAAAAATATGATAGCTTTCGATAAATGCATCCGCAAGAACCTTCCAGTTAACATCTAGATCCATTTCAAAAACAACAGGATTATCAGCACCTATATACTCAACCCCTTCAAAATAAGACTTAAAATCTCCCAGGTACTCTTCAAGTGTGACCTCAGGATTTTCCGCCAAGTTAAGGAATACCCAACCATTCCATACCTGGGTGTTAATTTTAGTTAAACCACACTTCTCTTTTTCTAAATTAAAAAAGTTAGCTTCATCAGGAACGCCTATCAGTTTGCCATCATTTTGATAGGTCCAGCGATGATAAATGCATGTGAACCTTCCCTTCTGACCACTCTGCTGAACTTCAAGCTGTGCCCCCCTGTGAGAGCAAGTGTTGTAGAAAGCTTGTATTTTTCCAGCTGAAGAGCGGGTAATTAGAGCACTCACATCTGTTGGAAAAATTCTCTTTACTATAAAGCTCCCAGGATTTGGTAGCTCCTCTTCACGACAAACAAGCAGCCAGGCACGCTCAAATATCTGTTTTTTCTCAAGCTGAAAAAAATCCTCTGAGTGATAAGGCTCCAAAGGAACAGGAGCATCAGAAAGCCCCAGACGCTCTGTGAGATTACCCTGAAGCTGGAGATAGTTTTCTTGTGACTGGTTTAGCATTTTACCCTCCAGTATTTATATACCATAGAAAATATTTAGCACCAATGCTAAATATTAAACAAAAGGGTATACAAAGTTGACCATCCTGTCAACTTAAAGATTCGCCAGACAGCTAAGAACTTCTAATAAATTATAACCACATGATTTATAATACTTTTACTGTGTCTTTATAACTTATTGCAAGCAGCGATATAAAGCTCTTCCCTTGATTAGCGCACTAAACAAAAATATCTGTTCACTCTACACGTCAGCTTGATTTCATACCACGGCTGCAAAACACGATGCCTCTCTCAAGATCGGATCACAGAGTTATATCCTATATACTTGAACACCAATCTCGCTGCCAATCTCACACATATCCATTGGAAGAAAAACGGCGCAGCGGCACGCGGCTATACAGTTCGCCGGTAAAACATCACTACTCCCATTTGCCGCCTGCTGAATCATTGTCAGCACCGTAGCGCAGTGATCGAAGAATAGACTCTCAATTAGGAGACCGCTGGGTCATTACACCGCAGTTGAAATGTCCCGTACCGACTCAATAAGTTCATTTCTTATCTACCGGTTTTATCAGCGCAATGCTGCTTAAATGTTATCCACCTGAGACCAGACTTTTATTTTTTTAGAACATAAGAAGCGGCCCAGAGTTTCAGTCTTTACAGAGAGACTGAAACTCTAATATAGGTGCTCACTTTATGATAAGGCCACTTCCGGTTCCGATATTTTTTTACCTACACTCTCACCTGCAAACTTTGCTACCAAGATTCACCTACTAACATTCAATCTGAGCAGCGTGACATTATGAACGATTTTTTGGATAAATATTCATTACCTTTATTATTCTGGTAACGCAAATGCGACCAGATAATCACCCAGCTTGGCTTGAGCTAAGCCACTACCCCCAGCAGATACAACCACAAATTGCCTTCCACTTTCAGGTGAGATGTAAGTCATCGGAGTCGCTATTCCCGCTCTTGGCAACCTAGCTTTCCAAAGGATCTTACCTGTTTCAATGTCAATTGCGCGAATGGCACGCTCATTCGTTGCTGCGATAAAAACTAACCCTCCACGTGTAATTATCGATCCTCCAAATGTAGGAACCCCAATATTTAAAGGTAATCCAAACTGCATGCCAAAAGGACCTGTATCTCTTGAAGTTCCCAATCGCTCCTTCCAAATAACTTTCTTACTATTCAAATCAACAGCAGCAATAATTCCAAAAGGAGGTTTGTTGCAAGGTACATTTAAAGGCGAAACAAATGTATCGTAATACATACGATATGGAGCACCAAACATTGGAGCAGAAGTCGCGTATCCTGTTGTTCCATCATCCTTCTTGGCCTCTCTCATTAATTCATCTGCAGTCTTGGGAAGCATACCAATCCGGGAAGCTAGCTTTATAGCATTGACAACAATTACGCCACGTTCAGGGTCGACCGAGATACCACCCCAGTTCATCCCTCCTCCAACACTCGGATAAACCAAGCTTTCACCTTTATCGGTCATTGGAGTAAACATACCCTGATAATTTAATGAGCGATAATTTATGCGACACCATAACTGATCAAACGGTGTCAAGCCCCACATATCTGATTCCTCAAGTCGCCCTTCGGGGAAACCAGGGAGGCCTGAAAAAGGTTGTGTTGGAGATAACCAATCATCTTTCAAGGGATTCTGATGAGGAACAGTCCTCTCCTCTATATCCGTCAGAGGTTTTCCAGTACGCCTATCCAAGAGATATATCTGGCCCTGCTTTGTTGGCTGCACAAGAGCGGGAACCATTTTTCCGTCGATCTTCAAATCTACCAAAGAAGGCTGGGAGGCTACATCATAGTCCCAGAGATCGTGGTGAACTGTTTGAAATGACCAGCGTACTTCTCCTGTTTCAGCATCCAGAGCAACCACTGCGCTACTATATTCCTCCTCTAGCTCTGATCGGTGTCCACCCCAATGGTCGGGAGTAGAATTTCCCGTTGGAACATACACCATGCCCAATTCATTATCACCACTCATTGGTGCCCAGCTATTAGGAGTGCCTGGTGTATAGGTATCACTACCCTTAGGCTCACCATACTCTCCTGGACGACCAATATCCCAAGCCCAGGATAAATTCCCGGTTGTTAGATCGAATGCTCGAACGACACCTGATACTCCGTCAACTCTGACATTATCAGCTACAAAACCATTTACAACGATTTTGTTGCGAACAATCGTAGGTGCAGCACTAGGATAGAAAAATCCAGGGACAACATCTCCAACCACCATATTCTCAGTAAGATCTACTTCTCCACGAACACCGAAGGAAAAACAAATATCACCTGTTTCAGCATTAATGGCCAACAATCTAGAGTCATATGTCCCAGTTATAATGCGTTTTGGGCAATCCAAGGAATCATCAACTTCTGCATACGCCACACCACGACAAGCAGTTATTACGCTGCGACCAGAGGTATTTACCTGAGGATCAAATCGCCATTTTTCTTTACCTGTTTCTGGATTTAAGGCAAATACTACATTTGTCTGCGTACAGGAATAAAGAGTGCCACCAACCATAATAGGTGTACTAGACATTCCACTGATAACCGTGTCATCAGGAAAGACACCTGCTTTATATGTCCAGGCAGCTTGAAGATTTTCAACATTACTCGTAGTTAACTCAGACAGGGGGGAGAATCTTGTTCCCGCTAAACTTTTCCCGTAGGCTTCCCACTCACCTTTTTCAGATCCAATCAGTTCTTTAGAAATAATATTGTATGGAATTTTTTCAGGAATTACTTCCAAAACTGATGAATACGGTACGAAAAATGCCGCACCAACCACAGCTAGAAGGCTAAATATTGATACACTTACTAACGCCTGCATACCCTTACTAAATATTTTCGTTTTATTTTTTTCATCGTATAACCACGACTTGACCCAAGACATGGAGAACCAAACACCAACAATTGATGGAAGAATCAATCGTGGCGCCAAAGCCCAACCATCTAGACCTGCCTCAAGTAATGCCCAAAAAAACGTTATAAGTAAGTATATTGCATACAGATACAAACACCAGGGATTAGCTTTCCATAAGAGATAAGATACCAGCAGCAAAACAATCCCACTGACAATATAATATGTAGATCCTCCCAAAAAAAACAGGTGGGCCCCTCCCAGGAGAAATATTAGCCCTGAAAATAGTATTACCAAGAAAAGCATTATAGGATAATTTTTACGCAATAAAATCATTGACTCTTTCTCCTTAAACCCTTAACCCTGCAAGAATTTATTGTCATGCTATAAACTTTTATAACTGTATTGCTGAGTTTCGCATTAATTATTATTTTAAATTTTTATCGTACAATATTTTCTTACTAGCTGTCTTGCATTACCGAAACCATACTAGCCATAAAAAATCTACGATTAAATATTCTTAATGGTGAACTTAGATAGATTTTCGTAACTTAACACTAGCGCACTATTATTAAACAACCAACAGTGCAGCTTTATGCATACTTTCATTCGCTATCAAGCTCCTTATTTATACTGCTTATTAATAATAGATATTCAACAAGTGCACAGTCTAGCCTATCAGTTTTGTAATACTTGCTCGCCCCTGTTGAAGCCGGAGATAAATTCTACTATCTGCTGAAGAAATACCAAGCGGCAACATTCTGAGCGCAAACCCATGAACTACATGATCGCTGAAGTCTTCATTCGACAGGTCTCCATGAACCCAATACTCAACAACTCCTGTAAAAAACATCTGCGCATCCCTTATTAAATCTATTTTTTTTAGAGGGCCCATCAAATACCCTGCCAGATCTAAAGGGCCGTACGCTCTACTCCAATAATCAATGGAGCGCTTCATAAATTTTGGCCTATGCTCAGGATCACTTGAGCTGAGTAAGTAACCGAATAATGGACGATAAAGATTACTTCTACTCGTAAATAGTTCGACAATTCTATCTACTGAATAAAACACGCACTCAATAGGATCTAAATTACTTCGGCTATCGTCATGGAAAAAATCCAGCTGATCTAAAGACTGGTTCAAAAGCACATACAAAACTGTCGACTTATGACCAATTAAGTTATAAGTAGTATAGGTACTGATTCCAGCTCTATCGGCAAGAAGCGCCATTGAAAAGTCAGTCCCAGCTGTCTCCTCTATTAAAGACTCTGCTGCCGCCAGTATTCGCTGCCGTCTTTCTCTTTTTGCCTGCTCTCTCCGAGACTCAACTACAGACATTAGCTAGATAAACTCTCCATATACAAAATAACTTATACTCTCATCAATTTAATTTTTTAGAAAAGCCGCTGACTTATCCAAAGCTGGCTTAAGCTGGAGGCCCCGCTATGTCTTGACAGGATAAAACAAGGCATAGCGGACATCTAGACTAAATACAGCATTTAAGCCTTTAATTGACAATTAAATAGCAGTATGTCCACCATCTACAGGGTAAGCAGCTCCTGTAACAAAACTTGCCTCATCAGACAACAACCACTTGACACAGCTCGCTATTTCAACAGGCTTTCCAAACCGGTTCATCGGATGAACAGCTGCTAGAGCCTGCTCAAGCTTTTTATCTTGCCCAAACGCTTTTTCCAACATAGGCGTTAAAGTTGCTCCCGGAAGAACGCCATTTATTCTAATATTTTTTTCAGCATAATCAATAGCAGTACCCCTGATCAAACCAAGAACACCAGCCTTAGAAGCACAATATTCAGCGCCATTTGCAAAGCCAATCAAGCCCGCAGTAGAGGCAATGTGTACTATAGCACCACCCCCAGATTTAAGCATCGCTTGGACCTGGTACTTTGTGCAAAAAAACAGCCCCTTGAGGTTTACTGTATGACAACGGTCCCACTCTTCAGTAGTAATCTCGTGCAAGGGCTTTCCAACCTGAGAAACTGCTGCCGCGTTACATGCTCCAGCTAGTGAACCAAACTTGTCCTCACACTTCTCAACAATAGCTTTAACAGTCGCTTCCTCGGCAATATTAACATAGCCCCACAAGGCTTTACCGCCAGCATCGTTAATTTGCTTCGCAGTTATTTGAGCAGACTCCTTATTTATATCTCCGACCATGACAGGGTAGCCAGCTGCCCCCATCAGGATTGATACTGCTTGCCCTATGCCACTACCACCACCAACAACAAGAATTGGTTTTTCATCATGTTTTTTCATAACAACCTCTCATCAATTAGAAGACAGTTAAATATTTCTATATTTTTAGTTTTACCTGAAAGGAAGGAGTAACCGTCCTTTGAATAAGCTTTAACGAGTCTTTTTTAGCTGAGTAGACATCTATAACATCAGCTATTATCAAATTCTCTGGGTAATGACTACCAGCAGCCCCCCTGTACACCGTAAAGATATACTTCGCTTCAATTTTACCTTCTTCGAAGACTGAGATGTTCAAGTTTGACACTATATGCTTTGTTTTTAGTTGAGAGTTATTTGCTCTATCTATAAAAAATTTTGATACAGCCTCAATCCCGTTCATTCTACCAGGGAAAGGAGAGCCTTCACCAAATTCAAGAAAGCACTCACTCCCAAGAATATCAACTATTTCATCAGATCTTCCCAAATCAATTAACTCAGCAATTCTGTTAATTACCCACTCAACTTGGCCGACATACCCATACCCTAATTTTTTTAAGTCTTTAGATATCGTCATTTTTATTCCCGAGCAGAACTTATCTATTACTAAAGCCAGAAAATCGGGCTCATGAGCCAGGATTAGTTAGAATATATTGTACTTATCCCTACCCTAAGGGCACCCCATCTTGAAGACCACGAGGACCTATTTTAGGGCGAGTTTTTAACTCGCCTTCAGGGGTTCCTAACTTCATTCTATTTTTTAGATTTTCAGGGTCGAAGTCGACTCCAATTGGATTTTCTGCAAACTCTTCGGAGTAAAAGAATCGTGTAGATTCTTCCACCGTATCAAAATTCTCTACTTGAAGCTCTACTTGATTTTCATCAGGGTCCCTATAGTACATAGACGTTGTAGGTCCATGATTGATACACCAAAAAGGTTCAATTCCTATTTTTTTTAATTCACTGTAGTTATCTAGAAGATCTTTTAAAGACTTGTAAGTAAATGCAACATGATCCACACCTCTTGTGTTTTTTACTGCCTCTTTAACATTTGGGTTATTAATAAAAGCAACTCTATGATGCTCATCATCAAATGTAATAAAGGCAACCATTTCATTGCTATAGGTAACTTCTGCACTAAGTACCTTTTTGTACCATTCAATCATCTCTCTGTATTGAGATGTTCTAAAAACAACATGCGCAAGATGTGAAGGCTTCTTCATAGCTCCTCCTAAAACTATTATTACAAATAGCTACTTATGCAGCAGCACACCGTCTCATTTCTATTACTTAGCCGTTAGCCCTCCATCAATGCAGAGCTCTATTCCAGTGACAAACGTTGACTCGTCTGAAGCCAGATACACACAACCCCACGCTATATCTTCCGGGGTGCCTGCGACTCCACTTGGCTGCTGACCTATCACTGCAGCCCTAACTTCTTCCGGATCGGCCGTCTCTTCCCATAGACTGCTAAGCATTGGTGTTTGAATTACCCCGGGATGAATAGAATTTGCGCGAATACCCTCTTTTACATGCTCTATCGCAGTTGATTTAGTGAGAAGCCGAACAGCACCTTTTGATGCACAATAAGCTGCAAAGCCTGGAACTCCAATAATTCCATAAGCTGATGAGATATTAATAATTGAACCACCACCGTTTTTTTTCATTATGGGAACAGCATGCTTTGTGAGAAAGAGAACACCACGAGCATTTATAGCCATGATCTTATCCCATTCATTTGACGTGATATCAACATCACTTCCCAGACCTGGAACGCCCGCACATGCAACGGTTATATCAAGCCGTCCCCATTTATCTACTGCTTTATCTATTGCACGCTTTACATTCTCTTCATACAGAACATCAGTTTCTATAAAGATAGCTGATTCCGGATTAATAGAGATTATCTTTTTTAAATTATCGTCTTTAGGCTCTTTCATATCTGCAATTATGACTTTTGCACCCTGCTCAATAAAGAGCCTAGATGTTGCAGCGCCTATTCCTGATGACCCACCAGTCACTACTGCTACTTTACCAAGCAAACGATTTGACATAGTATTAATTACCACCTATACGATTATAATCTAGAAGATATGCGGTTTAGGATCATACTGAATAACAGCTTTTCACTATTGACGACAGCCTTTTCATATAGAGCTTCATCACTCGTAAGGCTTTAGCACAGCATCGATAGCGAGGCCACCTTCTCCCTAGAGTTAGGCTTAAAAGCTGCTGTTTCGTTATAACTACTACTTAGTCTCTTTTTTATACTTCCCCTCTCCTCATGAGAAGCTAAGGGAAGGGAAGTATATTACTAGCTCTCACTCATCAAAAACGATATGCCATTGATATTCCATATTCTGCTGGACGTCCGTAATAACGAATAGCCGTATCGTAACCCGTCATTGCATGCGTCCAATATGTCTTATCGGTTATGTTCTTACCCCACAACATAACTTGCCAGCGCCCATCTTCGGTCCTAACACCAAGATTAGCACTGACCAGAGCATAGGAATCGATCTTAAACAGATCCTTTTCTTCACTGATTGCCGTTAAAACACCTATTGAATCGGATTGTCCATCTACTCCTACACCAGCGAACCCAACGAGGCCATTACCCATGCCGTGCTCATAGTCAGCACGAAGCGAATATGACCACCGAGGGGCGTGGGGCAAAGACACTCCTCGATAAGATGTCGTTACTGCTTCTAAAAGCCCATTAGGAAGAGTACGACTACCGACAACACCGTCATAATCTCTTATTTCACTATCCAAATAAGTAGCAGATGCTGAAACGGTCAAACCTTCTAGGAGACGAGAAGTAATCTCAAGCTCTGCTCCTTGAATATTTGACTCTGGCACATTAAGTAAAAGATCCAGCTCTGAGAAAATTGGGTCAATAAACTTGGATCGTGTTTGTTTATTTTCATATGAATTATGGAAAACAGCTCCGTTAATAGCGTGCCGACCATTCTGAGTCGTTAGCTTGAAGCCCAGTTCCACTGTGACTACCGACTCATGTCGAGCTGGCTCAAAGGCTCTCACAATAGATCCAGACAAATGAGGAGTACTGCCTGCTTTATAGCCCTTCATCACGTTTGCATACAGTAGTGCATCAGGCGTGATCTTATAATCAACACCAACGCTCCAAGAAGTGCTATCTTCATCTAGCTTACTGCGCGGCTCCATAGTGGTTAGAGTATCAGTGTTAAGAACGACGGACTCTCCAGGCTGGATCACTGGAACCGCACCACCATAAACAGCGCCATAGACCATATTGAAAAAATCGGTAAGTCTATAGCCACCCAGAGCTTCTGATCGGCCAAGATCACCCGTGTAAGCCACTGAATCTCTTTTAGCATTCGTTTGCCTTGCTCCTGCTTTCAATGTGATTTGATCATTTAAATCAAATTCAAGATTAAAAAAGCCGGCCAGGTTTTCCATTTCATGATCTGCCCAATAATGATTATAGTGAATTCCATTTACTAGATAGGATGTAGTATCCTGATAGAACAGGTCCGCTCCTTGATATACCTCGGATTTTTCATAGTTCGCACCTATCATCCAACGTAGCCTTTCAGCTGGATCATTTGCCAATCTAATTTCTTGTGAAAAGCTCTCTATATCACCTTTATCCTGGACAATATCCATATTCATCAGAGAAACACCTGAGCCATCATTGGCATTTTCATGATCATAATCGCTATAGGAAGTTATCGAGGTAAGAGTCATGCCATTATTGAATTCATAGTCAGCTCTCACTGAGCCTTGTAAGAACTCACTATCTTGGTATGGTAAGCCCTCTACCCAGTCTGCGCGACGATTATCCTTTGGTCCTAAGGGATGCTGAAAGATTGCCTCATTCCCTGTCACAGCACCACCAAACCCAACAGATCCAATTGGGTTTTGTGGGCGGATGGCTATTGCTGACGGAGCTTGAGTCTCATCACGATTGCGCCACCCATTAAAGTTAAACTTCAATGACAGCGATTCGCTTACATCCCAATCTACTAGTACCCTGGCCGCGATATTGTCCTTTTTCCCATTTTCGTCATCACGCGTAAAGCTTCTTTGCCATTCATCGCCTTTTTCCCACTTTACAGCAGCGCGAGCACGTACGCTGTCTGTTACAGACCCGCTGACAAACCCTCCTATTGTTTTAGTGTCAAACCGTCCATATCCTAAATCAATACCCGCGCTAAACTCTTCTGTAGGCTGTGCTGGAATGAAGTTGATTGCACCACCAGTTGCGTTATTTCCAAACAGGGTACCCTGGGGCCCTTTCATAATCTCCACACGCTCTAGGTCAAAAGCGACCAATGAAGACATGACAGGAAACGGCATCGGCACCTGGTTTTGATACAAACTCACTGTTGGGTATGCACTCAGTGACGATTCAAAGAAACCAATACCTCTCATACTATACACTGGTGTTCCAGAGGGAGTTGGCGCATACGTTAAACCTGGAGTCGACAATGCTAAATCAACGACATTTGCGATACCTTTCATCTGTAGCTGCTCTCCACTCAGCGCAGAAACAGTCAGTCCGACATCACTTAGACTTTGCTCCCTCTTTGTTGCTGTAACAACAACCTCTTCCAGACGGTAGTCACTTTGTGCATGCAGAAACATTGGGCTTGCACATATCCCCAGCACTACTGCTTTTTTTACAAAGTGTGATTTCATTGTTTTCATGGTGTTTATCCTCTTGCAACCAAGTTCTCTTTATGACTTTGATGTACTGCCCTTATCTCATTTATTACTTTCTAACTTAATTCCGGCGTAGAACTCCCTATCCTTTTTCCCAAGAGATAACCAAAGGTCATCGCAGGCCCAATGCTTGTTCCACCACCGGGGTAGCACCCTTTCATAAGCGAATTAGAGTCAAGGCCTACGGCATAGAGGTTTGGAATAGGTTCTTCGCCATCTTTCAATACACGAGAAGATTCATCAGTGATCAAACCCACCATGGTACTTAAGTCACAAGGTGATATTTTTATTGCATAGAATGGTGGCTTTTGAATCGGCCCAAGTGAAGGGTTTGGTTTATTTTCAGCGTCACCCATATAGCGTGAATATTCGTCTTCACCACGCCCATACTCATGATCAACTCCTGCTTTGGCATTCTTATTGAACTCTGCTACCGTCGCTTTCAACGCATCTTCAGGAACAGAAATTAAATCTGCCAGGTCATGAATGGTACTGGCAGTTTTTGCATACCCCTTTTCTATCCAGCTTTTGGGGCTAAATGGTTTTGGCTTTATCATCCCCATTCCATATTTAGATACGGCAGATGAGTCACTAATC
>Ga0172382_10010386_pt1 | contig 12508 bp, 12 predicted proteins | sample Leawel138RmetaG_FD_122245 | JGI IMG/M metagenome (GOLD analysis project Ga0172382, IMG submission 122245) | Leachate microbial communities from a municipal landfill in Southern Ontario, Canada - Leachate well 138R metaG | ecosystem: Engineered > Solid waste > Landfill > Unclassified | place...
GATTAAGATATGCAGTAATTGATTTGGGATCAGCTGTAATCGCTTTTTGATATTGCGTTTTAGCCAAATCATTTTTTTTCATTTCGCGATAACAATTTCCAAGACCAATCAAAGCTACTGTACTCTTAGAATCAATTTTTATTGCTTGTTTATATTTTTCCGCAGCTTCTATATATTTTTTTTCTTTGTAAAGGCTTTGGGCTTCAGATATTAAAGAATTAAAAGTTTCATTTTTTGAGGGCTCGAAAATTTCAGGTTCATCTGTTTTTTGGCTAGCTTCTTTTTCGCTATTTTCAGAATCTTCTTCAGCACTTGACGAATCTGATGGCGAGCCTTTATTATCGTGAAAAGCAAAACCAATCGCAATCACTGCTGCAATTACTACAACAATTATCCAAAATGTTTTTCCGCTCTGCTTCACAATCCTCCTTGTTCCTCCTTTAAGAGAACAATTTTTTCTACATAATTTATCATATCAAAAAATCAATCAAATTTCAAGGCTATTTTATCTATTTTTAAAAACAATAACGCTTAAAGAAATTCATGATTTTGTTATATTTTTGTTCGTTAATTCGAAAAATAAAGAACAAAAACGAGCTAATTTAGCTCGTTTAAGTTTTGGCTAAATTTAACCATCATTTGTAAACCCGAAGCGCTTTTAAAATTACAAGCAGAACAATTGCGCCTGCCATTCCCCACAAAAGCCCTCCAAGAGAAAAATCGCCAGCCTGAACAGCCCCACCAAGACCTAACACGTCAGCAAAAAGCCATTTAGCAAGAAGTGATCCAATAATACCAACTAAAATGTTTGCTAAAATACCTTGTTGCTCGCTGGTTTTCATAATTAAGCTGGCGAGCCAACCAATAATGCCGCCAACAATAATAATTATTAACCAATTCATCTGCCTCCTTTATTTATATAATAACATAAATTTATTTAATTCTTTATTCTTGTCTAAAATATCCTTCTTTTTCTCCAGCACTCAAAAAATTAGCGATTGTCTCTTCTGCCCAAGTTAAATAGGAATTAATCTCGGTTATTAATATTTTTCTTTTTCCAATCTTGATAAAACTTGTATCAAATTCAATATCTATTTGAAGTCTTGGGTCTAACCCCAACCTTTGTGATCTTGCGTTTTTAATAGTCTTTTTTTCTTTATTAAATTCTTCTCTAACAGCATGTCTTATATAATTTCTGATATCGTTCCACAGCGAGCGTAATCTGTGATCTTTGTTGCATTTTTTCATATAAATACTGACTGTATTTAAATCTTCAAACAAATTTGAAGCTTCGTGCAGACAGCTCATAGAGGCTATTGCTGGCTGAGAATCGAGATAACAAGCAGTCTCCTTGTATCTTTTGACTTGTTTTTTTGCTCCTAAAAGATAAGGCAACGCAATGCTAGATAACAAATTTAAAAGAGCTAATTTTTTAACAGGTTTTTGCGAACGCGCTCTGTTTAAATTTTTAACATCAAAATTTTTGTGAGATATTTTTATTCCGTAGCGACTTTTTTTGGACATTTTATATATTTATCTGGCGGAAGGGGTGGGATTTCGAGCCTTTGGCGAAACCCCGCACACCTATTGTGCGGCGGCGAGCCCGCAAGGTCATTATAAATCCCTGTCCGTAATTCAAACCAGAACGGAGGCGGGAGGATTCGAACCTCCGAGGCCATTTCTGACCTACTTGTTTTCAAGACAAGCACGATCAACCACTCTGTCACGCCTCCGCTCTAACTTGAATCACTTTTTAGTAATTTTTTAATGCTTCTCCGCCCTTATATCTTTTTATTTGTTTTTCTCTTTTATATGCTTCTTGCCTAGACAAATATTCTTCTGTTTTGATAACTTTCCACGGAATTCCTGATTTGGTTGATCGGGTTTTTCCTGTATTGTGCTGCCTTAGTCTTAATTTTATATCTTTTGTAATCCCAATATAATATCTGTGTGTTTTTTGACTCTGAATAATATAAACTTGATATTTCATTATAAATAAAGGTTTTTCCCGCCTCGGGCGGGACCCCGCTAAAAGCGGTGGCAAGACCGTCCTATTCAACCGCTTTAGCACCCTTCCAATGTATCAATTTAAACTGGCGGAGAGTGTGGGATTTGAACCCACGTGGCGGGAATTACCCCACCAACGGTTTAGCAAACCGTCGCTTTAAACCACTCAGCCAACTCTCCTAAAACAAATTTATTATATCACATATAACCTAAAATGACGAGACTACTAAATTATACCCAAATATCAGCACTTTTTTAAAATTATAAGAATTTATATTTGAAAACCTGTGGATAACTTTATAGAATACTAAATATGACAACAAATATAGATTTAGAAACAATTTGGCAAAATGTTTTAGGTGAACTTGAAGTTTCTTTATCAAAAGCTAATTTCACAACTTGGTTAAACAACACTTTTATTCATCACATTCAAAAAGACAAAGTAATTATAGGCGTGCCAACTGGCTTTGCTAAAGAGTGGCTAAATAAAAAATGTTCAGACGAAATTTTAAAAAGCATTCAAAAGCAAATAACAAAAATTAATAAAATTGATTTTAAGGTTACTACTTCTCAACCAACAGAACAAAGTAAGCTTTTTGCTCAGCCAAACGACACAGTCACACTTGACCAAAAAAAATCAAAAAAAATATCTAAAGATAAAGCTAAAAAATTTAAAAGCAAATATAGTTTTGAAAATTTTGTTGTGGGAAGCAGTAACAAGCTTGCTCACGCAGCCAGCTTAGCCGTAGCTGAAAAACCTGGAAAAAGATATAATCCACTATTTATTTGGGGCGGGGTTGGATTAGGTAAAACTCATTTAATGCATGCTGTTGGCAACGCAATGATTAAAAAAAATCAAAATAAAAAAATTTTATATGTTTCTAGTGAAACTTTTATGAATGACTATATTAATGCGGTTCAAAAAGGGGAAGGCAGAGCTAAAGATTTTAAAAATTATTATCGGAATATTGACGCTTTATTAATTGATGATATTCAGTTTATTGCTGGTAAAATAGGGACTCAAGAAGAGTTTTTTCACACTTTTAATTGGCTTCATCAAAAAAATAAACAAATTGTTATATCAAGCGATCGACCTCCTAAAGCAATTGATATGGAAGACAGGTTGCGATCAAGGTGCGAATGGGGAATGATTGTTGATATTAGCCAGCCGGATTTTGAAACCAGAAAAGCAATTTTGAAATCAAAAGCTGAACAAATTAACTTTAATTGTCCTGACGATGTTTTAAGTTATATCGCAGAAAATGTTCAAGAAAATATTAGAGAACTTGAAGGCGCTTTAAATAGATTAATGGCTTATTTAGAACTAAATAACGAAAAACCCTCAAAAGAAACCGCAATTATGGCTTTATCTGGAATGGTTTCGCCAAAAAATCAAAGCCTTTCTTGGAAAAAAATTTCTGATTCTGTTTGTAAATTTTATAATATTAGTCATGAAGATATTTTAAGCGCTAAAAGATCAAAAGAAATTGTTGTTCCTAGACAAATTTTAATGTATTTAATCAGACAAGAAATGTCTTTTTCTTATCCGCAAATTGCAAATTTAATTGGTAAAAAAGATCACACTACAATTATGCACGGTGTTGAAAAAATTGAAAAAGAAATTAGAAACAATCCTGATTTACAAAAACAAATTTTAAACATTAAAAAATCGTTTTATGATTAGTTATCCACAGAACCTGTGGATAAAAAGTTTCCAGCTTTAGTTAAGATAAAAAACAGCATTTTTTATCCACAATAAGGTTATAAATTACAAGTTTTGTAAAATGATACACAATAATTTCCCACAAGTAATTCACAAAAATAGCTTTGTTTTCCACAGGTTTTCCAATATAAAATATTAATAATTAAATTCAAATCAATGTTTTTCCACAAAATTCACACCCCTTATTAATATTATTAAATTAATATATTATACTTAAGAATATATAAATATATTGTGGAAAACTTTATTAAAAAGGGATTAAGGAGAAAATGAAAATTTCTTGTACGCAAGAAAATTTAAATAAAGCATTAAATCAAGTTACAAGAATTGTAAATCCTAGAGCTAGCTTACCTGTTCTTTCAAATATTTTAATTAAAACAGAAAACAGTAGAATCAAAATTTCTGCAACAGATTTGGAAATTGGAATTAATATTTGGATTGGCAGTAAAATTGAAAAACAGGGTTCTATTACAATTCCTGCTAAAGTTATTTCAGAATTTGTGGCAAACTGTAATGATAAAACAATTACTTTAGAAACAGATAAAAATAATTTAAAAATTTCAAGTGAAAAATATAAAGCCAGTATTTCTGGAATTGATTCTGAAGAATTTCCGCTTATCCCGCAAATAAAATCAAAACCAATCGCAATCCTAGAAGTTGAAAGTTTAAAAAGAGCGATATCTCAAGTTTTACCAGCCTGTAGTTTAGATGATTCACGACCAATCCTTTCTGGTGTTCTTTGGAAATTTACAGATATTATTAAACTAGTTGCAACAGATAGTTATAGATTAACTGAAAAAAAGATTCAAGCTGATAAGATTGAAAAAAGTGATCAAATAGTTGTTCCCCAAAAAACAATGCAGGAAATTGAAAGAATAATTTCTGGCTTAGGTTCAGAAAAAATTGAAATTTCAATAGCTGAAAACCAAGCAAGATTTACGATTGGGAAAAATATTGAAATTGTTTCAAGGTTAATTGAAGGTAAATATCCAGATTATGAACAAATAATTCCTAAAAAATTTACAATTGAATGCTTGGTTGAAAAAAATGAACTTTTAAATGGTTTAAAAATCGCAAGTTTCTTTGCTAAAGAATCGGCTAATAATATTAAGGTTGATTTTAATGATAAATCAATTAATGTTTCTGCTGAAGCTTCGCAAATGGGAAAAATTGATTCAAGTATTGTTTCGAAAAACACAGGTCAAAAAACAATTGCGGCTTTTAATGCTCAATTTTTTCTTGATGGATTATCAGCTATTAATTCTGATACTGTTGAAATTCGCGTTTCTGGTGAACTTACACCAACAATTATTTCTGATCCAAAATTCAAAGATTATTTTTATATAATTATGCCACTTCGGACAGATTAGTCTTTTATTTTTATCTTAATTATGATATAAATAAAAAAGACTATTTTATAAATATTTTTTAATTTTTATGTCTTCAATTTGGTTTACAATAATTGTTCAACCTCTTTATAATTTATTAATTATTTTTTACAATTACCTTGGTTCTGACATGGGTATTGCAATTATTGCTTTTACAGTTTTAATTAGATTAATTTTTCGGCCTTCACAAGCAAAAGCTTTAAAAAGTCAAAAAGAGCTTTCAGAACTTCAACCAGAAATTGATGCAATTAGAAAAAAATATAAAGATAATCCGCAAAAGCAATCTCAAGAAATGCTTTCTTTGTATCGAACTAAAAAAATTTCTCCTTTCTCAAGCTGTTTACCTTTGTTAATCCAATTTCCAATTTTAATTGCAATTTATTCAATTTTTCAAAAAAATTTGAACAAAGAAAGTCTTAGTTGGCTATATGGATTTATTTCCAGACCTGATAATATTAATGTTAATTTTTTTGGTCTTGTTGATTTATCTCAACCTGAAAAAATCTTTTTTCCAATTATCGCAGGAATAACTCAGTTTATTTTAGCTTGGCTAACACAAAAAAATATTAAAACACAAAAGAAAGATAATTCTAATAAAAAAGATCAGATGTTTGATATTCAATCAATGCTTTCAAAACAGATGATTTATTTTTTTCCAATTATGATCGTGATTATTTCAATGAGTTTGCCATCTGCGCTTGTTCTTTATTGGGTAATCACTAATATTTTTATGATTGTTCAGCAATATATAGTTAATAAAGGTATTGCTTTCCGCGCTCCTAAAGTAGCTTTAAAAGTTAAGAAAAAATGAGTTTATCAAAAAAAATCGCTCACAATACAGCAATTCATGTTGTTGGCAAATTAACATATACTCTTTTTTCTATTATTATTATAATGCTTATAACCAGGTATTTTGGAGTTGCTGGTTATGGAGAATATAACATAGTAATTGTTTTTGTTGGTTTTTTTGTTTCTTTAGGAGATCTTGGTTTGTATATGTTAATGGTAAGGGAAATTTCTACAAAAGGATTTAAAAAAGAAATTATTAGTAATATTTTTGGTCTGCGGATCGCAACAGGATTAATTATTTTTATTCTTGCAAGTATTTTATGTTTGGTTTTTCCTTATCCAGGAATAGTTAAAATTTCAATTATATTTTTTGCAATAAGCGCTATTTTTTCTTTATTAAATCAATTACTGGTTGGTATTTTTCAAATCAAGCTTAATATTTTTAAAACTGTAATTGCTGATATTATATCTCGCGGTTTAGTCTTAGTAGTTTTAGCTTATTCTTTTAAATTTTTAAATTTAAACTTGATTTGGGTTGTTATTATCTCGCTTTTAGGAGTTGTTATTGGGTTTTTAATTAATTTTTTGTTTGCTAATCATTATGTGAAAATTAATCCAAAATTTAATATTCAGATCTGGAAAAAATATCTTTCTCAGAGTTTACCTATTGGGATTGTGCTTGTTCTTGGTTTAGTTTTTTTTAAAATTGATACTTTAATGCTTTCTGTTTTACCTTTGGAAAATGTAAAACTTGCTTTTGCTCAAGGATTATCAAATACTGAAGCAGTAGGTTTTTATGGGGTACCGTATAGGATATTAGAAGTATTTGTCAGTTTGCCTGCTTTGTTTTTGGGTTTAGTTTATCCTGTTTTAGTCAAAATTTTAAATAAAAAAAATAAAACCAATGCCAGAAAAATATTGCAAAAAGTTTTTAATTTTCTCTTGTTTGTTGGGTTTTCTATCGCAATTACTGCTTTTATTTTAGCCCCTCAAATTATTGAAGTGGTTGCTGGTTATGATTTTGATTTGTCAGCGCTCCCACTGAGAATTTTGATTATTTCACTTGTTTTCGTTTATTTAGCTAACATTACAGGTTATATTTTTGTTGCTATTAACAAACAAAAAGCGCTGATTAAGCCATATCTTTTTTATTGTTTATTTAATATTGTTTTGAATCTGTTTATGATTCCTTATTTTTCATTTATTGGCGCTGCTATTGCTACGGTTTTAAGCCAGGCGCTAATGCTTTTTTATAATTTCTATTTAGTTAATAAATTTATTAAATTTAAACCAAACTTAGAGAAAATATATTCAGTAATCGGATCTAGTATTTTTATAATAATTATTTTTATGATTTTACTAAATTCTGAATTTTTCATTGATTTATTTTTTTCCAGCTCTTTTGCTTTTAAAATAATTGAAACCAGTATTTTATTTATTTTTTCTATTGGATTATTTTGGTTATTTTTGTATATATTTAATGGATTTGATAAAAAGACTTTAAAAAATATATTATTGATTAATAAAGCAAAAAAATGAGAATATTTGTTATTGGCGGCGCAGGTTTTATTGGTTCACATATAGTTGACGCATGTATAGAAAAAGGTCATCAGGTTTTTGTAATAGATAATCTTTCAACAGGATCAAAAGAAAATTTAAATCCAAAAGCCAAATTTTACCAAATTGACATATTTAAACAAAAACCAAAATTAGAGCAAATATTTTTTAAGATTAAACCAGATATTGTTAATTTGCACGCTGCTCAAAAAAGCGTAAGTAATTCGGTTATTAATCCTATAAACGACGCGGAAACTAACATTTTAGGAGCTTTAAACGTTTTTCAAGTATGTGTGAAAAATAAAATTAAAAAAATAATTTTTGCTTCTTCAGGTGGCGCAATTTATGGTGATAATAATAATTTGCCAACTTCAGAAACCCAAGAATTGTATCCAGAATCTCCTTATGGAGTTGCAAAACTTGCGGTTGAAAAATACCTTAATTTTTATTGGTTAGAGTATAAAATTCCTTATGCGATTTTACGATATGCAAATGTTTACGGTCCGCGCCAAGACCCAAAAGGTGAAGCTGGCGTAGTAGCAATTTTTTCAAACAGTTTATTAAAAAATCAACCATGTGTAATTTATGGTGATGGTACTCAAACCAGAGACTATGTGTTTGTTAAAGATATTGCTCAGGCAAATTTGCTTGCCTTAAAAAACAAAAATAATTTTTGCATTAATATTGGCACTAAAAAAGAAACGAGTGTTAATAAATTATTTAATATTATAAAAAAAGAAACTAAATCACAAATTATTGCCAGTTACGCAAAAGCGCGACCTGGAGAACAAAAAAGAAGTGTTTTAAACAATCGGCAAGCAAAAAAAATTCTAGGCTGGGAACCAAAAACTCAATTAGAAAAAGGAATCAAAGAAACGATAAATTGGTATCAAAATAACTAATTTGGTGTTGATTGGTTTTAATAAAAGATTTACTATAAAAAATAGGTAGTAGTAATTTTTGGGGGAGGGAAAAGGAGGTTTTTTGTTTTCTAGAATTAAAAAACGCGACGGCCGCGTTGTAAAATTTGATATAAACAAGATTGTTGAAGCAATCAGAAAAGCAGGCGAAGCCACAGGCGAATTTAAAGAAGCAACTGCTAGGCGTTTGGCAATTAAAGTTGTTTCTTTTGCAAAGCAGCTTTATAAAAATAAATTACCAAACGTTGAAGATATTCAAGATATTGTTGAAGAAATTTTACTTTCTTCTGCATACAAAGTAACTGCTAAGGCATATATTATTTATCGTCAGCAGCATGCAGAAATAAGAAGAATTCAAGAAGAAGGCAGTGTTAATTTAGTTGATCAATATTTAGAAAAAATAGATTGGCAAGTTAAAGAAAATAGCAATATGTCTTTTTCTTTGCAAGGATTGAATAACTATATTTCTTCAGAAATTAGCAAAACATACTGGCTTAACAAAATTTACCCACCAGAGATTCGTAAGCCTTATTTAAACGGCGATCTTCATATCCATGATTTAAATCTTTTGTCAGCTTACTGTGTTGGCTGGGATCTTTTTGATTTACTAAATAAAGGATTTACCGGCGTTGAAAGTAAAACTCAAAGCAAGCCAGCAAAACATTTACGTACTGCTTTAGGCCAAATTGTAAATTTTTTCTATACTACCCAAGGTGAAACTGCTGGCGCTCAAGCATTTTCAAACTTTGATACTTTACTCGCGCCATATATTTATTATGATAAACTTGACTATGCCGGTGTGAAACAAGCTCTTCAGGAATTTATTTTTAATGTTAATGTGCCGACCAGAGTAGGTTTTCAGACGCCTTTTACTAATGTTACTTTAGATCTGACTGTTCCTAAATATTATGCTAATAACAATGTAGCAATAGGCGGCGAAATTAAGCGTAAAAAATATAGTCAATTCCAAAAAGAAATAGATTTATTTAATAAAGCTTTTTTTGAAGTAATGCGCGAAGGTGATGCCCGAGGTCGAGTATTCTCTTTTCCCATACCAACTTATAATATTACTAAAGATTTTGATTGGGATAATCCAGTAATTAAGGATTTATGGAATGTTTCGGCTAAATACGGAATTCCGTATTTTTCGAATTTTATTAATTCTGATATGGATCCTTCAGACGCGCGTTCAATGTGTTGTAGGCTTCGGATTGATAATCGAAAGCTTGAAAAAAAACACGGCGGGCTTTTTGGCGCAGCGCCACTTACAGGTAGCATTGGGGTTGTTACAATTAACTTGCCTCGCATTGGGTATTTGTCTAAAAATAAACCTGAGTTTGAATCGCGCTTGTTAAGTTTAATGGAAATTGCTCGCGATAGTTTGGAAATAAAAAGGAAAATTATTGAACGTTTTATGGATGGTAATCTATATCCATATTCAAAATTCTATTTATCAAATGTTAAAAAAAGATTTGGTTTTTATTGGAAAAACCATTTTTCAACAATTGGGTTGATAGGAATGCACGAAGCCTGTTTAAATTTCTTGGGCAAAGGAATTGAAACTCAAGAAGGTAAAGAATTTGCAGCTGAAATTTTAGATTTAATGAGAGAAAAATTAATTGAATTTCAAAAAGAGACTGGTAATAATTATAATTTAGAAGCAACTCCAGCTGAAGGAACAGGTTATAGAATGGCAATTAATGATAAAAAGAAATATCCAAAAATCATTGTTGCTAATGAAGATCAATACCAAAACGGAGCTGAACCTTACTATACTAACTCTAGCCAGTTGCCAGTTGATTTTACTGAAGATGTTTTTGAAGCATTAGATCATCAGGATTTGTTACAAACCAAATATACTGGCGGCACAGTGCTCCATTTATTTTTAGGTGAGCAAATTAAAGACCCGAATACTATTAAAAAATTAACAAAATATATTTGTGAAAATTATAATTTACCTTATTTTACTTTTTCGCCAACCTTTAGCATTTGTCCAAATCATGGATATATTTCTGGGGAAGTTGCCAAGTGCCCAATTTGCAAAGCTCCATGTGAATCTTATTCTCGAGTTGTTGGTTATTTAACGCCAATTAGTCATTGGAATAATGGTAAAAAAGAAGAATTTCATAATCGTAAAACTTTTCAAATTCAAAATCAAACAAAAAAGCAAGAAAATAAATCTAAAAACAAACGTTCTAACTATCAGATAGCTTCTAAAAAAAATAGATCAAAAAAAGTTTTGAAATAACGTTATTTAAATAGCATGGATTTAATATGAGAATTGGCGGATTTTTAAAATTTACATTAATTGATTATCCAGGAAAAATTGGAGCTGTAATTTTTACTCAAGGTTGTAATTTCCGTTGTGGTTATTGTCATAATCCAGAGCTTGTTGATCCTAAAAAATTTGTCGATCCTTTAGGCCAAAAAGAAATTTTTAATTTTTTGAAAAAAAGAAAAAATCAGCTTGAAGCAATTACAATTACAGGCGGGGAACCATGTTTGCACCAGGATTTACCAGAATTTTGTAATCAAATTAAAAAACTGGAGCATAGCATTAAACTTGATACTAATGGTTCTCATCCAAAAATGGTTAAAAAATTACTCTCTAAAAAATTAATTGATTATATTGCCATGGATATCAAGGCTCCAATTGAAAAATATTCAAAAATCACTTTATGTAAAATTTCTAGTCAAGATATTCGTAATACCATAAAACAAATAGTGAATTCAAAAATCGATTATGAATTTAGAACAACTTTTGCGAAAGAACTTTTAAAAATAAATGATTTTAAAAAAATCGGTCAAGAAATCAAAGGCGCTGAAAAATATGTTTTGCAAAAATTTCAGCCTAGCAAAAGTTTGCGTCCAGAATTTCAAAAATTAAAAAATTATTCTGATCAAGAAATTCAAAAAATAGTTAATTTACTTAAGCCTCAGATTAACCAAATATTGGTTCGCTAGTTTTGACAATGTTTTTTTTGTGATATTATAAAAATATACCATTAACAAGGAGGCAAATGAGCCCTCAGGAAACACAACCAGTTTCAAGCGGATCAGGAAAAAACATTGGAATGGCAGTTCTTTGCTATTTTGGAATTTTGATTTTAATTCCAGCTCTAACCGAAGCAAAGAATGACGCTTTTGTTAAATTTCACATTAAGCAAGGACTGGTTTTAATTATTGCAGGCGTAGCTGTAGGAATTATTTCTTGGATTCCTTTTGTCGGCTGGGCAGCTGGAATTCTTTTATTTATTCTCTGGCTAATCGGAGTTATTAATGCTGCTTCTGGAAAAGAAGAACACGTGCCAGTCATTGGAAAACTTGGAGATAGTTTTAAATTTTAAATATTAAAATGGTTCAAGCAAATGCCGGCAATCAAGGATTGCCGCCTTTGCCTAAAAAAGCAGAGGCTAAATTTCAAATTCCCTCACAAAGTCTTTCTTTCAAAGGCAGGGATTTTATTTTTTATCAAAAAGGCTCTTCTTGGTACACAACAGTAATAATAATCGGTTTGGTTATTATTGGAATTAGTATTTTAATGAAGCAGTGGCCAATGACCTTTGCTGTTACGGTTGCTTTTGTAGTAATGCTTATGATGGCAAACAAAAAACCGAATGATATTGTTTGTTCATTTTCCGATCAAGGTTTTAAAATGCAAAACAAACTTTATCCTTGGCAAAAACTAAAATCATATTGGATTGTTTCTAAGCCAGAAATGAGCACTTTGTATTTTTCAACTACTGAAAGATTTAAACCAGAAATTTTTGTTCATATTGAAAACTCCGATTTTCAAAAAATTAATCAATATTTAATTTCTGTTTTACCTCAAGAACAAAATATTCAAGAAGAATCCGGGAATTGGATTAGCAGAATATTTAAATTCTAATTTTTTAATGCATTAATAACGATTGGGATTAAAAAAGCTATAGTAAAATCTTTTCAAGTAAAGCTAAAGCTGGTATAATAAATATTAGCTTTGATTTTTTGTCCCTGTAGCTCAGTGGATAGAGCGCTAGCTTGCGGAGCTGGAAGTCGGAGGTTCGAATCCTCCCAGGGACGATTTTATTAGCCTGGTTTTTGCCAGGCGGTTTCTTTTTTTAAAATAAGTTATAATAGAAGAA
>Ga0172382_10010387_pt1 | contig 12506 bp, 11 predicted proteins | sample Leawel138RmetaG_FD_122245 | JGI IMG/M metagenome (GOLD analysis project Ga0172382, IMG submission 122245) | Leachate microbial communities from a municipal landfill in Southern Ontario, Canada - Leachate well 138R metaG | ecosystem: Engineered > Solid waste > Landfill > Unclassified | place...
GCTATGACTTGCAGTACAGCTTATATATTTTAGCTCTACACCGTTTACTGAGATTACGTATCAGCGATTATGACTACGACACCCATATGGGCGGTGCGGTGTATATGTTTTTACGCGGTGCACACAGTGAGACCCAAGGCTTGCATCATGCACGACCTGCGCGTGAACTGATCGAGCGCTTGGATGCGCTGTTTAAATCCAGCGCCGAGGAGGCACAGTAAATGATGCAGCAAGGACAACTCTTTGGCGAAAATATTGAGCTGCCAGTCACGGTGTCGCTCACTGAGAATACGCTCAATGCTGAGCAGTATTTAGCGAGTCGTGACAGTGTAGCGCTGCTGCTTAATCACTGGCTCGAAGCTGGCTGGATCCGCGCATTGGATGTCGCTTTGGTGAAATTGTTAGCCAAACTCGATCCTGATGCTGAGCCCCTGGTGTTATTGACTGTTGCTTTAGTCAGTCATCAACTGGGTCACGGGCATATTTGCTTAGACTTGCAGAGTGTCTTACGCGATCCTGATCTGGCGCTGTTACTGCCTCCAGAAGGACGCAACACGGAGCAGCAGACGATCTTGCCATCACAGCTATTAGCGGCTGTGAGTCTTTCACGTTGGCTCACTGCATTACAAGGTAGCGCATTACTCTATCAGCAGGATAAAAGTGGGGCTAAACCCTTAGTGTTGGTCGATGGTCGTTTATATTTATACCGCTACTGGCAATATGAAAGCAGCGTGGCTCAGCGCTTAGTACAATGCATGGACACTCAAATGCCTCTGGCGGCTGATTTCTCAGCACGCTTAACAGATTTATTTAGTGAGCCGCTGGTGGTGGATGGTGAGCGTCAAACTGATTGGCAGAAAGTCGCTTGTGCCATGGCAGCGCAAGGCCAATTGACTTTGATTACTGGCGGCCCTGGCACCGGAAAAACGACTACGGTAGTACGTTTATTGGCGCTTTTGCAACAAAGTGCACTGACAACGGGACAAGCACTACGTATTCAATTGGCTGCGCCAACAGGTAAAGCCGCAGCACGTTTAACGGAGTCCATTGGTCAGCAAGTTGCATCTTTACCTGTAACTGGTTCTGTTAAAAACCATATTCCAACGGAGGTGACCACCTTACACCGACTGCTGGGTAGCTTGCCCAATACACGACATTTTCGCTATAACGGCAGCAATCCTTTAGTGCTAGATGTGTTAGTGATTGATGAAGCATCAATGATTGACTTGGAAATGATGCATAACGTGCTGCAAGCTTTACCCAAGCATGCACGCTTGATTTTACTGGGTGATAAAGACCAACTCGCCTCAGTGGAGGCCGGCTCAGTATTGGGTGACCTCTGTGCCGATGCCGAGTTGGCGTATTACACAGTGGAGACCCAACAGCGACTTGAACAGTTATGCAATGAAACGCTATACGCAGAAGGGTGGTGTGTGGGGGAGGCTCAGCAGCATCGTTTAGCTCAGCGCACCGTGATGCTGCGCTATTCTCGCCGTTTTGACGGTAACTCTGGTATTGGCCAGTTGGCCGATGCGGTAAATAAAAGTCAAGCAACGCAAGCTTGGCAGTTATTGCACAGTGAATTTCTTGATATCAACTACTTGCTTGTTAATCAAACCAATGCAATAGAGTTGGACAAAGTGTTGCTTAACCTAAGCGCGCAAGCGACTGACACGCTAGATAGTGCTGGCTACGCCTACTATTTACAGGTGTTACAACAGCAGCGTCCAGCGCTTGATTTATCATTTGATGAGCCACATTGGGCGCAGTGGGCTTGCACTGTTTTAGAGGCGTTTGATCAATTCCGCTTGTTGTGTGCTTTACGTAAAGGCGCGTTTGGTGTGACAGGCCTGAATGAGCGTATTGCTCATGCGCTGCGTGATAAAGGCTTAATCAGTAGCGCAGAAGGCTGGTATGAAGGGCGGCCTGTGTTGGTGACTAAAAATGATTACAGTTTAGGCTTAATGAACGGTGATATCGGCATTGCTTTATTACTGCCAAATGATGATGCCACTGAGGAAAACGCTGAACCTAAACAGGTATTACGGGTGGTCTTTGCCCGTAATGACGGACAGGGTGGCGTTCGCTATGTGCTACCCAGTCGTCTGACTGCGGTTGAGACTGTGTTTGCCATGACGGTACATAAATCACAAGGCTCGGAGTTTGTGCACACGGCATTGATTTTACCGGATCGTCTCAACCCTGTTTTAACCAAAGAATTACTTTATACCGGTATCACTCGTGCAAGAAGTAAATTCACCTTGATCGAAGGTCATTCGGGGATTTTTACCGCAGCTGTACAGCGTAAAGTGGAACGCATTAGCGGCTTAAATCAGGCTATTCAAACAGTAGAAGGGCGTAGGTTCGAATGACTTTAGCCGCAACTTTGTACCTAGTTCGCGTTATGGTGCAAAATTGCGGTTTACTGCTTGAAAAAACCTTTATGGCGTGGTACTTGCTTATTTAGTAGAGGTGCTGTATATTCGTACTCCTATCCCGACTCAAACGATAATTTGAGTGGAGTGGTACAGAGAAAGACATAATTGATACGCCTTAGGGCAATTGCTTGCGCATAATCCAAAATGCTATACCTTAGTTTTCGCAAAGAAAACTCGGTTCAATACTGAACATAGATTTCAGTACTGCTTTATTTCTGAACACCACCTACTTTTTGATAAGCATTATTGCTATGTCTCGTTCATCGGGAGGCTTTACAGCGATTGCTGTGCATATAATATAAAAAGGGGTAAGGATATGGATAACCTAAAAGTATTCAAAAAAATGGGTCGCTACGTTGCAGCGCAAATTAATGCAATTAACAACAGCATGCAAATGACAGAACAGTCCTGCAATGCAGCCATGGGTTTAGAGAATCGACTGATTGTTGATGCTTGGAACGCACTGGCCGATCGTGATGGTGTAAGTACAACCAGCACTTGCTAAATATAAGATTGCGCCTACTTAAAGTAGGCGCAGTACTTAACCTCTCTTCCGTATCAGCATATCCTTGTTTGTACAAAAATCCTACCCAGTTCAGCTTTGTAGATTATCGTATCTCTGCATCCTGCTATAGTTAATTTTTATATTTTCTAGCGCGCGAGTAGGGCGTCCGTTATTTATTCCATCATCAGTCGGTTCTCTGCATCTGCAGCATTGCTAGTCTGTACTTTACTGCTATCGTTTAATTATTCGAAGGTGATCTATGGCTTTTGATTTGAGTCGCCGCTTAGTGATTGGCTTAGCCTCCAGTGCTTTATTTGATTTATCAGAATCGGATGCTGTGTTTAGAGCAGAAGGTGAAAAAATCTACCGTGACCATCAGCGCGATAATCAAGACCAGCCGCTTGCGAGGGGGGTTGCCTTTCCGTTTATTCGCCGTTTACTCTCACTGAACCAGCTTAATCCAGACGATCCACCTGTTGAGGTGATTCTGCTATCACGTAATGACCCAGACACCGGACTGCGCGTGATGAACTCCATCCAACACTACGGTTTACCTATTACTCGGGCTGTATTTATGCAAGGCAAGTCACCGCATTCGTATATTCCGGCTTTTGATATTGAGCTTTTTTTGTCCGCCAATGCTGAAGACGTCAAGAGCGCTGTGGCAGCAGGTTATCCTGCAGGACAAATATTAAAGGGTGACGTTGAAGACGACAGTGATGATCTGCAGCTCAGAATTGCTTTCGATTTTGATGGTGTTTTAGTCGATGATGAAGCAGAAACCGTTTATAAAGAACATAGCCTTGAGGGGTTTCATCAGCATGAAACCTTGCGCCAAGATATTCCGCATACCCCAGGGCCTCTGACACCTTTTTTAAGACGTATTTCTGAAATTCAAAAGATGGAGCAGGATAAACGCGAGAAAGAACCGTTATATCAACCCATTTTACGTGTTTCCATTGTTACAGCGCGTAATGCACCAGCGCATAAACGTGTGATTAATACCATGCGTCATTGGGGGATCACGGTCAATGAAGCGTTTTTTATGGGTGGCGTGGAAAAGTCTAAAGTCCTTGATATTATGCAACCGCATATTTTCTTTGATGATCAAAGACTGCACTTAGAACCTGCATCAGCGTATCTACCGTCTGTACATATTCCTTTTGGCATTGCCAATGTCGAGCACACTGCGCTAGAACAGAGCAGCGCTGACAATTACCCGTTAGACGTGTAAGGCGCGTCGTCGTGGGTTTGTATGTCCGCATTGATAGCTAAAAGCTATCTTAAACAGTCATTTCTGAATAAAAAATTTCAATTTATATAAAAGACGACCTTCTGAGGCAGCGTATAGGCAATCTTCTATACTTGGCCCTTACCTTTGTATTCTTTAGTGTAATCGCCTTTTAAGGGCTATCTTGTGGCGTGTAAAGCCTATTGTGCTTTTTAGGTAAGACGTATTCACTATCATGAGTATTTACTATTTATTTTTATTTTTTAATTGTTTTTATTAACTTTATCAAATGTTTATTTGAACAACTAAAATAAGTGCTATTATTGGACTAAATAGCACTATCGAGCTCTAAGTCGGTAACTTGAAGATCATCAAAAGTGACAATCTGTAGCTAGAGCCGTCTAGCCGGCTTTTTATTCCCTGAGTGAAATAAGCAAAAGGCTTGTGAGTCGAGAGCCCACAACTATTTTTATGCTGCAGATTTAGCTGGCCGAGAGGGGCGATATGCTACAAATCAACGAGACTAATCCTGGCAAAGGTATTTCTGCCTTCGAAAAATCTTCAGGACTTTTCAATAATCCTGCTGTGGCATATATCACGCGATTAGGTTCGCTAGGTAGCAAAAGAACAGTGATGTCGTCGCTGCGTATTATTGCGGAAATGTTAGGCTTTACCGGTATTGGTAGCTGTCCTTGGCATGAGTTGAAAAGACCGCATATTCTGCAAATAATCTTTAATTTGTCCGAAAAAGGCTTATCTCCAGCAACGCAAAATAGCTATCTATCGTCTATTAAAGGCGTGTGCGAAGAAGCGTGGATGCTGGAGTTGATGAGTGCCGAGGATTATCAGAAAATTTATAAGATCCCTTCAGTTAAAGGATCGCGACTTGCATCTGGGCGTGCACTCGAACCGACAGAGGTTGCATCGTTAATGACCGCTTGCAGCACGGATCAGCGCTCAGCAAGCATTCGCGATAAAGCTATAGTTGCTTTATTGATTGGTTGCGGACTGCGTAAAGCTGAAGTAACAAGTTTGAAAGTTGAAGATATTAATTGGAAAGAATCGGCTTTTAACGTTATTGGTAAAGGTAATAAGCAAGCCAAGTGTTTTATGCCTGCACCAACTCTTCTCGCCGTGCAGTGTTGGCTTAATATACGCGGTCAGCACAATGGCTATGTTTTCAGCCGTATACTTAAAAATGGCACACTACTGGATACACCAATTACAGGGCAGGGCATTACCTATATTCTTAAGAAGCGAGGGGCTGCAGCGCATATCGATGAATTCGCACCGCACGACACTCGTCGTACCTTTGCGACACGCATGTTTGAAAGTGGAGCGGATGCACTCATTGTACAGGCCGCAATGCGACATGCGAATCTTGATACAACTAGACGTTATGATTTTCGCGGTGAGAAAAAGCTTAAGGAAGTGAGCCAGACAATTAACTTTTTTAGTTAACTCATCCATAGGAAATACAGATTTTAGTTGCAGAGTGTAGGCGGGAAAGTAATAGATTAAAGTAATTTGTTATTTATATAAAATAGCTTTTGTAGGTCGCTAAGTTATCTGACTAATAATATATAGAATATTTTATAAGTTGCTAGAGATATTAATTAGCATTATATAAAAGTACTCTGCTCTTATTCGGGAGCAGAGTACTGAATCAGTAATAAAAATTATTTATCGAAATGAATAACCGTGCGGATACTCTTACCTTCGAGCATCAAATCGAATGCTTCATTGATGTTTTCCAGTGCCATGGTGTGAGTAATAAAGTGATCCAACTTAAACTCACCCTGCAAATAACGCTCAACATAGTCCGGTAATTCAGAGCGGCCTTTAACACCACCAAACGCAGAACCACGCCATACACGACCCGTCACTAACTGGAATGGGCGAGTGCTGATTTCTTGGCCAGCGCCTGCTACACCGATGATGACCGATTCGCCCCAGCCCTTATGGCAGCACTCTAAAGCAGAACGCATCACGTTAACGTTACCAATACATTCGAATGAATAATCAACACCGCCATCTGTTAACTCAACAATGACATCTTGAATTGGCTTGTCGAATTTTTGCGGATTAATACAATCGGTCGCACCTAACTGACGAGCTAATTCGAACTTACTTTCATTGATATCAATGGCAATAATGCGGCTGGCTTTGGCCATTACTGCGCCAATAATTGCCGACAGACCAATACCACCCAAACCAAAGATAGCAACTGTAGCGCCTTCTTCAACTTTAGCAGTATTCATCACGGCGCCCATGCCTGTGGTGACGCCACAACCCAACAAACATACTTCTTCCAGTGGTGCTACTGGATTAACTTTAGCCAGTGAGATTTCTGGTAATACCGTGTACTCGGAGAACGTTGAGCAGCCCATGTAATGAAAAATTGGCTGACCGTCTTTATGGAAACGAGTGGTACCGTCTGGCATTAAACCTCTACCTTGAGTTTCACGAATCTTCTGGCACAGGTTGGTTTTTCCTGATTTACAGAATTTACACTCACCGCATTCTGGTGTGTATAAAGGAATAACATGATCGCCTACTGCGACGCTGGTGACACCTTCACCAATGGATTCAACAATACCGCCACCTTCGTGACCTAACACGCAAGGAAAAATACCTTCTGGGTCATCACCTGATAAAGTGAAGGCATCAGTATGGCAAACACCCGTGGCGACGATGCGTACACGCACCTCGCCTTTTTGAGGTGGCATTACATCAATTTCTTCAATCGACAGAGGCAAGCCAGCGCCCCAGGCAATAGCGGCCTTAGATTTAATTGTTTGTGTCATCAGGTTTTCCTCTATTTTTATATAGTTGGTGCGACGAGGGAGCAGTTACTCGTCGTGCAGAGGCATAGATTTGCTGCCTGTTAACAATTTTTGGGCAGGCTTTCGATGCTGTTTTTAGATTAATGGCATTATTATAGTTGTTAGCTGTAGTAAGATAATCAGCCTGGTTTGAAAATTACTTTTGCTCACAGGTAACAATGCGATTGTATTAAAGCTCATTTACTCAACGCGTTTCAAGGGCTTGCATAAACGCATTTGCTCTACTGTATGAGCCGTCGTTTAATAATAAAGTTTTAAGCCTCTTGATCGTCAATGCCTTTGTCTGCACAGGCTAAATTGCTAGGTAAGTTATTGATTTATTTGGTTATTAGGGGTTAGAATGTTGTATAACTGGGAAGGTATTGCAGAGTTCGTTACGGTTGCTGAAACAGAAAGCTTTACGATAGCAGCAAAAAAACTAGGTATTTCTACAGCGCATGTTAGTCGACAAGTCAGTGCGCTGGAGTCGCGTCTGGCGACTAAGTTGTTGCATCGTACGACACGTAAAGTCTCTATCACAGAGATTGGGGCGATTTACTACCAGCGTTGTCGGCAACTGTTATATGACTTGGAAGATGCAGAGCATGCGGTGAGCGACCTGCAAAGCAAACCCACGGGCAGGCTCAAAATTACGGCGCCAATTACTTATGGTGAGTTTACTATTGCACCACTGATTAATAATTTTATCACTCGTTACCCTGAGTTGGATGTCGAGCTGCATCTAAGCAACCAAAAAATGGATCTCGTCGCCGATGGCTATGATCTTGGTATTCGTCAGGGTCAGCTGCAGGACTCTAGTATGATGGCGAAGCGCCTCGGTTCGCGCACGCTCTATGTGTGTGCAACCCCAGCATACCTTGCTGAGTTCGGGATGCCTAAGAAACTAGCAGACTTAAATCAGCATAATTGTTTGCAAGGTTCACTGAGCCATTGGCGCTTTCAGGAAAAAGGCAAAACGCGCAACCTCCACATTAGCGGCAACTTGCGTTGTAACAGTGGCCGTGCTTTGGCGGATGCCGCGTTAAAAGGGCTTGGCATTGTGCAACTGCCTGGCGAATATGTGTTAAATCATATCCGTAGTGGCAAATTAGTGTCGTTGCTAGAAGAGTCTTGCGCACCCGATGAGGGGATTTGGGCTATTTATCCTTACAACAAACACTTGTTGCCAAAAGTACGCATGCTGATTGATTATCTTGACGAGGAATTATCCGGGAAAACTATTCTGGAATATTGATGTGCTGCCATGTGCTTGAGACGCCATACTCAGCAACGACGACCTTATAAAATATACTCTATTCTTTTATAAGCTATTATCACGCAGGTTTGAGCAAGTGCAAACCCAGTGTTAATAAGGTACGTTCTAGATATGTTTAAGAGTGATCTATTTTGTCGAATATTAGAAGCAAGATTACTCTAAGGCAGCGGACCTATTCGAGTCACCCAGGCTTGCTTGCCACTGTATAAACAATACAAAGCATTTATACCTAAAGGTGCGCAAACAGCTGCAGCCAACCAAGATGCAGCAGGGTACTCAGGGTGTAAATTGAGAACCAATACAATAGCTAAGCCACTAAAGAATAGTCCTGTCGCGGCTAATAAAATAAAGCGTATCACCGCTAATAAACTTTGCATCATAAGAGTTCCGCTTGAAAAGTATCAGTTAAGGCAGGCTGTATAGATTATTTCTTATTCGCTATCTTAAAACAAGCCACTTCTAGCGCAGACTTAAGCGGCTACATCTTGGCTTTTGACTTTACTACTTCTGAAAACTGAAGTAGTAAAAAACCAGTGTCAGACAATACAATAGCTATTTGATAGCGGCCATAAGCAGCCGAAATACCGATTGCACCAGTATTCCATAAACCTGGGGCTGTTGTTGTACCTTTCACGCCTTCTTGGCTTTTAAAAATCGCACCGCCGCCAATAAACCCTATACCGATAATGATGGCGTACATCACCCTCGACTCAGCAACTGACCCTTCATACTTTCTTTATCCTTGGCTAGAAGTTAGGTGCTAGGATATTGAGTAAGCTAAGTGCTTTAAAATAGTATTGAGCCCCTTTAAACACAGTGTGTGGGCGTCCCCTAAAACGAATAAGTTTGAGAAGCTGTAGGAATACTTTCTTTATAAGAATAGAGTTGCAGCAGTGAAATTTCATCATCTAGGGGTTCAAACTTTAGCGCTACACTCGATGGCTTTGAGCGGTACTGGTAGTGATGTATCTGTGGCTCATCAGTGTCTGAGGAGCAGCCTGATATGATCATTTGTATTGTTTTAGTAAGCAGTTAATAGATTTTTAATTAAATTTATACTTAACAATAAAATAATATCTGACGATATAAGAATATAGATTTCATAAGTTTTCATTTTTTAAATATTAATTTTTATAATTTATTTGTTTACCGTTTGTTGGTTTGCTTAAGCCAAGAATCTCTAATGGTTTCTATAATGTGTAGAAGATGATATATCAATCAATAAATAACATTAAATGGGGGTAAAGAATGGTAATATATATTATATAAAATCGCATTAGTGCTTTTAATCCTCTGGGCTTTGGGACTCGTAACGTCCTTTACCATTGGCGGATTCATACACATTCTTCTAGTCATTGCAGTGATTATGATCTTGCTACGTGTCATTAACGGACATAAGCCGCTTTGAATGCTATATCTTCTAAGGTGCTAACGGTGAATACTCGATGTTAGCACTGCCATAAATCAGCAAATATGTATGCTGATCGGATACCGCATTGGTCGAGGTCAATACGCAACGACAGATCTCCTTTGCAGCCTTATATCGGGCTCAGGGCAACGGCTGGCAAGAGAATAATATTTACGTTAACGACAAGTAGTCAATACAATTCATTGTTTAGAGTGGACTTAAGTTATTAAATTAAATATAACTTAACGCATCGAGAAAAACTATTGATGGACTCTTTTATCTATAGGTAGGCCTTTATTCGAAAAACCAGTCCGTAACGCGGCACCAAGACCTGACTGATCGTAGAGCTAGACGCTCGCGTTGCGCCATTGCGCTACCTCTTGAATAATTCTGTCAACGGTCAGAGAGCCAACACGCCCATTAGTCAGAATATGGAGATGAATATTCGCAGCCTTTGCCTCTTCGACTATATTCTCCAATGTCGCCTCATCGATTTCTCGAGTTGAGTGAAATAGATGAGTGGTCTTCGCTGACGTTACTCCAATTTGGGCCAGTTGTTGTATTTTGGCTATAAACGGCGTGATGCCGACCCCGTCACCAATTCAGATTCGCACGGGCTGGTCGTGATCAAATGTGAAGTGGCCATATGTCCCAGCCAGCCCATATCCACATCAGCGATGGCCCGTAAGACTTTCAGGTCTAGAAAACCTTGCAAGTCTGCAATGGTAGCTTGCACTTGACTTAACTTTATTGTGTCCATATTCTTGGACTTATGGAAACTATAAATATACTAGCAAGTTTTGCCGCACTCTCTCAAGAGACTCGATTAGAAGCATTTAGACTTTTGCTTCGTAATGAACCAGAGGGGCTTCCAGCTGGTGAGATCGCAAGACAATTGGGTGTACCGCACAACACGATGTCAGCACATTTATCTGTGCTTGCCCGTGCGCAACTTGTTCTTTCCCAACGCCAAAGTCGTTCGATAATCTACCGAGCGAACTTAAATCATATTCAAGAGGTTATTCGATTCTTAGTCGATGACTGTTGCGCGGGTCATCCGCAGATCTGCGAACCATTAACATCCTCCCTCGTGACTTGCGACATCAACCAGAAGAGACCTGAGAGCTTATGACAATGCAGATTTATCACAACCCTGAGTGTGGCACATCACGCAATACGCTTGAGATGATGAAAGCTTCAGGAGAAACACCTGAAATTATTGAGTATCTCAAAACGCCACCCAGTAGAGAACGCTTAGTGCAGCTCCTTTCCATGATGCAGATAATTCCTCGTGAACTTTTGCGTCGCAACGGCACGCCTTACGACGAGCTAGGACTAAACAATACGGCTCTAAGCGATGAGCAGCTTATTGATGCCATGATGGAGCACCCAGTTTTAATTAATCGCCCCATCGTAGTGACTGATAAGGGGGCTCGTCTATGCCGACCCTCCGAACTAGTGTTTGACCTTCTTGAGCGTCCCGTCGGGCACTTCACGAAGGAAGATGGTGAAGTTATTCAACAACTAGGTGCAGAACAATGACTGCGGTGACCATGCTGGATGATCTCCCCAACATCGATCCCGATAAGTTTCATCCTATCGATATCACAGCGCTGGTTGGATCGGGCTCGTCCTTACACCCGCCACGTATCCTGATCCTTTACGGATCACTGCGTGAGCGCTCTTATTCTCGACTGGTTTCTGAGGAGGCGGGACGATTATTACGCTGGCTTGGTTGTGAGGTACGAACCTTTGATCCCAAAGGCCTGCCATTACCCGATAGCGAAGAGGCGTCCCATCCAAAGGTTGCTGAGTTACGAGAGCTCGCTGAATGGTCAGAAGGCATGGTGTGGTGCTCACCCGAACGTCACGGTGCTATGACCGGTATTATGAAGTTACAGATTGATTGGATTCCATTATCGCTTGGCGCTCTACGGCCCACACAAGGCAAGACTCTGGCTGTGATGCAGGTCTGTGGCGGCTCGCAGTCGTTCAATAGCGTGAATCAATTGCGCGTGTTAGGTCGCTGGATGCGGATGTTGACCATCCCCAATCAGTCGTCTGTACCAAAAGTTTTCATGGAGTTCGACGATAATGACCGCATGACACCGTCGCCTTTCTACGATCGCATCGTCGATGTTATGGAAGAGTTAGTAAAGTTTACCTTGCTAGTACGTGACCGTAACGGTGTGCTGACTGATCGATACTCAGAACGCAAGGAAAGCGCAGAGGCGCTATCGAGTCGTGTGAATCAACGCGCTATCTGATGATCGACTTTGAAGTGCTACTGGTTTCTGAAACTTTGCAAGGACATTAAGTATGAATAGCCCTCTAAATGTACAGGCCCCCAGCACCTCTGAAGGTATGGGACTTTTTGGCAGATTCCTATCTCTATGGGTGGTCTTGGCCATAGTAGCTGGGATTTTGATCGGACAAGTGGCTCCCGTGATTCCGGAAACCTTGTCGCGCTTCGAGTATGCCCAGGTATCCATTCCAGTAGCGATACTAATCTGGGCTATGATTTTTCCTATGATGGTGCAAGTCGATTTCACCTCAGTCTTAGGCGTCGGTCGCCAACCCAAAGGACTGATTATCACGACTGCGGTGAACTGGCTCATCAAGCCTTTTACTATGTTCGCTATCGCTTGGTTTTTCCTGACGGTGGTATTTGCGCCTTTTATTTCTGCAGAAAAAGCCAACGAATACATGGCTGGAGCCATCTTGCTAGGCGCAGCACCTTGTACTGCTATGGTTTTCGTGTGGAGTTATCTCACGCGTGGTGACGCAGCCTACACTCTGGTGCAAGTAGCATTAAATAACCTA
>Ga0172382_10010388_pt1 | contig 12506 bp, 11 predicted proteins | sample Leawel138RmetaG_FD_122245 | JGI IMG/M metagenome (GOLD analysis project Ga0172382, IMG submission 122245) | Leachate microbial communities from a municipal landfill in Southern Ontario, Canada - Leachate well 138R metaG | ecosystem: Engineered > Solid waste > Landfill > Unclassified | place...
AAAATCATCCACAAAGTAGACATTTAGACCAGCTTGATCAAACGGTAAACGTTTATTCAACCCTTTTGGCCCTTCAATCACCCAAAGATGGAATATTTCACCTTTAACCATTGAGTGGTCTAGATAACCAAATTTTTCTTCTAATGCGCTGTGGTTTTCTCTTGGAAAACCAGGTACAATACGATCTACTAAGGTATTGTAATAACGATTTGATTCGCTCATCCAATTAATGAAGGCTTGATCAAATCCATTATAGTTTGCTAATTCAATTAGCACACTTCTTAATGTTTTACCATTGTAATCAATTAGTTCACAAGGAATGATATCTAAGGATGCTTTTTGCCCTAACACATCGAATCTGGTCTTTAAGAACATGAGTAGTTTACCTGGAAAACTAGTCGGTGTGATCTTTGTAGATACCTTCTCTTCTAAAAATTGAATACCAGCTTCTGTTGTATTTGAAATAATGGTTGTAATATTTGGATCTTTTGCAAGATTTAAATAACCTTCATAATCCTTAAAGGGATCATAAAATCCACTGATGACGTCGATCAAGCGATTTTGATTGATGACCTCACCTTGATCAAGACCCTCTAATATTAGTGTATAAAGTCCGTCTTGCTCTTCTAAATCTTTAACGCGTCCAAATGGCATTGGTTGAACCACTGCTACGTTACCATCAAACAGCCCTTTTTCATTAAGTGTTTGAATAAATGGCTCGATAAAAGCACGTAAGAAATTACCTTCACCAAATTGAACCACTTTGATTGGTCTTGATGGTGCAGGTTTAATTGTTCGAGACAATCTCTCCATAAAATCCCCCTAGATGTTTAATTGTTATTTTAACCGGCATGAATATCAACCGTTTGTATATGCGAACACCGTTTAAATACACTTTATTTTAACATTGATGTATGACCTTGTCAATGATTTTTTGTAATCTAATGTAACCGTTTTACAAACTTGCTGTTTTCGATCTTCTAATGGCTGCTTATATAATATATATAGAAATCTTTTAAAAACAAAAAAAGAGCTAGAATTTTCATTCTAAACTCTTAATATTGATTATGCTTGTTTGACAAAACTATTGTTATCTGGGTCCGTATAAACGCGTCTGCCACGATTTAATAGATTGATTGCTTCGACGTCTTCTTTGGTTAGTTCAACGTCTTGCGCATGTAAATTTTCTATAATTCGTTTTGGTGTGACGGATTTTGGAATCATAAAGACACCTCTTGCAAGCCCCCAAGCAATAACGGCTTGTGCCACCGTAATATGATGTTTATCAGCAACTTGTTTTAATCCTTCAAAATATGGGCCATCAGGATTAAAAACTTCCCCCTTCATAAACGGGCCATAAGAAATCATCTGTATGTCGTATTTTGCCATATATTTTTGAAGTGAGGTTTGATTTAATCCTGGATGCATCTCAACTTGATTGACCATTGGATAGATTTTTGCTGTCTTTAGAATTGAGTCTAGGTGGTGTATTTTAAAGTTTGATACACCAATGGCTCGAGCCTTTTTATTTTGATAACAGACTTCCATGCCTTTCCATGTCGCTTGATTTAGTTCAAAGCTTGGACTTGGCCAGTGAATAATGTAGAGATCAACGTAGTCAAGACCGAGTTTTTTTAATGAAACATTTAGTTCATCAATGGCTTCTTGATAGCCCAATTTTCTAGCGTTTAATTTGGTAGTTACAAAAATTTCTTCCCTTGGTATACCTGAATCTTTGATTGCTCTACCGACAGACTCTTCATTAAAATACATTTGAGCCGTGTCAATGTGACGATAACCGTCTTTTAGTGCCTGCAGGACAGTGTCATACGCTTCTGGGCCTTCGCCAACAAGAAATGTACCTAAGCCTAACATAGGCATTTTGACTCCATTTGCTAATGTTTTTGTTAACATGTTAAACCTCCTTAATGTGCTTGAAATATTGCTATTTGTTCATTTGTCAGTGTGTTAATCACTTTTCTGACCATTTGATAAGCTGCAAAGTGATCTTTTAAATCAAACATGGCAGCTGTCGAATGAATATATCTTGCTGGTAAGCCAATCGTAGTCGCAATAATGCCGTCGTTTGAATCAAGTGCTCTTGCTGCATCCGTTCCACCTTTAGCGATGTAGACTTGATAGTTGATGTCATTTGACTCAGCAACTTCCTTAAACCAGTTAAATAGTTTAGGTGCCATGATGTTTCTAGGGTCATATAAACGAATTAGAAAACCTTCACCCATTTTTCCAGAAGCGCCTTGATCTAGTAAATCATTTAATGGTGAGGCGTCTAATGCAATAAACATATCCGGTTTAAATTTAAACACGGCGGTACCCGCGCCTCTTAAGCCTACTTCTTCTTGCACAGTAGCACCAACGATTAAATGAAAGTCTAGTTCAACGTCGTTATAATCCCTGATTACCTCTAAAGCCATGCCACAACCCCAACGGTTATCGACAGCTTTTGAAATGATCCGATCTTTATTATAGGTTTCTAAATATATATTTTGATTTAGTACCATATCACCAATTGAAACCCCGAAGGCTTTAACCTCTTCTTTTGATGTGGCACCAATGTCTAAGACAAAGTCCGGGAAATCAACTTTCTGAGTTTTTGATAAATGTGGTGGTATTGAACCAATGACACCGGGAACTAATCCATTTTTCCCTTTGACATGAAGCACCTGTGAGATAAACACCTCAGGAACTAAACCACCGATTGGAATCACTTTTAGTCCGCCATTTGGCATAATGCTTGATACCATAAGTCCAACTTCATCCATGTGCCCAGCAATCATCACTGTTTTTGCGTTAGGATTTTTAGATTTTTTAACCGCAAATACGGAACCTAAGTTATCTGCTTCTATCGTATAATTTTTGTATTTTTTTATTTCTTCTAACATGATTGATTTGACGTCAGACTCATAAGCTGAAATGCCAAATGCGTTCATTAGTTTTTCGTATATTGGATCTATTTTCATTTGATTACCTCCGCTATTAATCCGTAAATTGCGCCACCTTCACGGTTTTTTAATTCATATTCGCTAACTGCACTTCTTGGTTTGCAATTGTAGTCAATCCAAGTAATCTGAAACCCACTTGTTTTGAAATACTCAACAGAATCATCAAAAAGCGCTTGATGATCTGTACGAAACTCAATTGAACCTTGTTTGACCAACAAATTTTTATATTTTTCTAAAAATGTATGATATGTAAGACGTCTTTTATGATGTCTTGACTTTGGCCAAGGGTCCGAAAAATTCAAATATACTTTATCAATTGTCTTTGGATCAAAAAACGCTTCTAAATCATTAGCATCGCCATTGATGATGGTTAAATTATCCAATTTGAGTTCCAGTTGTTTTTCTAAAATGCGGTAGGAAACGTTGATGTCTTTTTCCATCGCAACGTAATGTATGTGTTTATTCTGCTGTGCTAATTCAATGATGAACTTTCCTTTTCCACTACCTATTTCAAGATGAATTGGTAAATTGCTATAGATTTTTTCAGGCTCGGTGATTACCAAATCAGACTCACTTACGGCTTCAAACGCCCCTTTTACTTTTTTAGTTCTCATTTTTTTTTATTAATGCGTATGACAAATACGCCGCTCCTATCATTAAGATCACCCCAACCATATAATGGCTGAGTTCAATGTTTTTAAGTGGGTTTGTTTGATTTAATAAATACATAATTGCAAATGGACTCGCAAAAAGCATCCCAATAATGCCATAATAAAAGCGAACTTCATGTTTTTCCATCAAATAGGCCATCAATTTAGACGTCACTACTGCACCGAGTATTGCGCCTATACCCAAAAGACCCACAGGGAGAATTAAATTAACTAATGCTTCTAAGTCCAGTTGAATCAACGACTCAATCAGTTCTTTCGCTAGGTCAAGAACGTGTTGATAATAACCTAAAACCAGCAAAACCATAGAGCCGCTAATCCCTGGAGCAATCATTGTAAATGCAGCTAAAAAGCCAATGATAAACAACATAATGTAATAGATTGTACCTGATGCAATTCCACCAGAACCGCCAATCAGTGGAAGCACGATAATGAGAGCGAATAAAGACATAAATATCAAGTAATCAGGCCATTCAACTGCTCTTTTATTAACAATACCTACGATTGGTTTGATACCGCCAAAAATAAGTCCTATGAAGATTAAAGTCGTTGGTAATGGAAATGCCTCATAGCCATATGAAATTAAAAAGACACCGATGAGGACCCCCAAGATAATCCCAATAATTAAGAGATACGTATCTTTGAGTGCTTCGAGTGGCTTTTTAAATGCTTTGTTTATTGCCTCAATCAATTTGTCATAAATGCGAAAAATAACTGCAATCGTCCCACCACTAACACCAGGAATAATGTTGGCAATTCCCATTAATGATCCTTTTGCAATTTCAATCAATTTATTCATTAACAACAATACCTAAATTTTCAGTAAATAAAAGGGCAGAAATCGCTTCAAGTGCTTCTTCAGCGTCATAGCCTTTCACTCTTACTGTAAATTTAGCTGCTTTGTAAATGCCTAAAGACATAACACCCATGATGGATTTCATGTCAACACTGCGATCATTAGCAACTAACCAAATATCCGATTCAAAACGCATTGCTAAATTCACTAGATTCGTTGCTGGTCTCGCATGAATTCCGTTTTCTGCGATTACTTTAAATGTTCTTTCCATGTTGTAATACCTCCTATTGTTTTAAACTGTTTATGATTTCTTTGGGTTCGTATTCAAAGGTTGCTGTTATTTCGTTTGATTTTACAAACACACCTTTATAGCTTAAAGCCTTCATTTCTGTCATATCTACTTTTTTATAGTCCTTGATATAAAACTTAACTCGTTCATGTTCTACCTTGATGTCAATCAAATTATCGCTTCCAATTGCTAATCTTAATCGATTGACAAAATCAATACTAATCGTTTTTACTTTTTTGTTTCTTTTTGACTTACTTTTACTCAAAAGGATAATCACAAAGATAACAACCAGTAACGCTGCAACAATCCCAACGTATAAATACACATTATCCACTCAATCACCCCTCATAATAAATTATACGTTTTATAAAGCGTTTTTACAAGCAAAAATATAATGTGGCTTTTTTTACTCAATTTGATTATAATGGTTTTATCGAGGTGTAAACAATGAATGAATTTTTAGAACTAATCAAATACCTAATATTAGGCATCGTACAAGGCTTTACTGAAATATTACCAATCTCAAGTTCTGGGCATCTAGTCCTATTTCAACATATTTTAAATTTGAAACAACCAGGACTTGTTTTTGAAATGTTTACAAACACAGCATCTTTTCTTGCGTTATTTATTTTCTTTTCAAAAGACATCATCCATTTGATTAAACAAACGTGGTCATTTGTGATTAAAGGTGACAAAGAGGCAAAAAATGATTTCTTCTATGTTTTGAAATTAATCGTCGCCATCATTCCTATTGGAATTGTTGGCTTACTAATTAAAGATCATTTGGATGGATTTAAGACGCCGCTTTTCGTAGGTCTCGCGTTATTACTAACGGGATCGTTCTTATTTTATATTTATAAGAATCGAAACGAAAACAATTTAAATGAAGAGATTACCTTTAAAAATGCTTTAGTGATTGGATTAATCCAAGTTGCAGCCGTATTTCCAGGTATTTCTAGAAGTGGTTCTACTATTATCGGTGGATTATTTCAAAAGGTGTCGTTAAAGTCACTCTTAAAGTTTTCATTTCTTTGTTATATAATCATTTCAGTTCCTACGTCATTATTAAGTGCGATTGAGCTAACAAATGCAACCTTTGAAATCAATATTCTTGGCTATGGCCTCGCATTTCTTTCAACATTTGTTGCAACTTACTTTGCCGCTTACTTATTAATGAAAAAGATTGAAGTACGCCACTTAAAGTATTTTGCAATCTACTGTTTTACCATTGGTCTAGTTGCAATCTCATCCCATCTATTCTTTTAAAAATAAAACCACTCAAAAGTAAGCCACTTTAAAGATCACCAAAATGCTTGGATTGACCATCAAAGTCCTAACTCAAATGAGTGGTTTTTTATATTTATTTAATGAACATTGCGTCTCCAAAAGAAAAGAATCTGTATTTTTCTTTAATTGCCTCTTCATATGCTTTTAAAATTAGTTCTCGACTGGATAATGCTGAAACCAGCATAACCAGTGTTGATTTGGGCAAATGAAAATTGGTAATTAAAGCGCCAATTGTTAGAAATTTGTAGCCTGGGTAAATGAATATGTCTGTTTCGTATAAACCAGGTTTAAAACTCGTCCCATCGTAATTACTTTCTAGTGTTCTAACCGAAGTCGTTCCAACCGCAACAATTCTTTTCTTGTTTTGCATTGCTAGATTTAATCGGTTTGCAGCATCCTCAGAAATCAAGTAACTTTCTTTATGCATGTGGTGATCTTCGATGGTTTCTGTTGAAGTTGGTCTAAACGTACCAAGACCAACATGGAGCGTTACTTCGATGATTTCAATTTGCTTTTCTTTAATCTTGTCTAATAAATCTTTGGTGAAATGAAGACCCGCGGTTGGTGCCGCTGCACTGCCGATTTCTTTTGCGTATACGGTTTGATAACGGTCTTTGTCCTCAAGCTTTTCATGGATATATGGTGGCAGTGGCATTTGACCAAGCTGCTCAAGAATTTCATAAAAAATCCCTTCATAGATCATTTGAAAGGTTTTTATTCCATCTTCCTTTTCACCCACACATTTGGCTTTTAGCATCCCTCTACCAAAAGTGATGACTGTGCCTACTTTTACACGCCTACCCGGTTTAACAAGTGCATCCCATAAGGATTCTTTTTGTTCTAAAAGCAAGAGTTCAATCACGGCGTTTGTGTCTTCTTTTTCCCCAATCAGTCGTGCTGGCATTACCTTTGTATTATTGATTACGAGTACATCGTTTGATGATAATTCCTCTAGGATATCATAAAAATGCTTATGTGAAAACGATCGATTTTCTCGATCAACAATGAGTAGTCTAGATGTGTCTCTGTTTTCTAATGGGTGTTGAGCAATGAGCTCTTCTGGTAAGTTAAAATCAAAATCGTTTGTTTTCATTCTTCAAATAGTCCTTTAAAATATTTTATACCCAAGAGGTCGTATGTTTTTTTCATAGCAACTCTCCCTCTTGCGGTGCGTTTAATATAGCCTTCTTGTAGTAAAAATGGCTCGTAAACGTCTTCTACGGTTGTTACTTCTTCGCCGATTGTCGCGGCAATTGACTCTAGCCCAACTGGGCCACCACCAAATTTTTCAACAATCGCACTTAAATAGCGCTTGTCGGTGTAGTCAAGTCCTGAAGGGGCAATACCGAGTTTATCAAGTGCTAAGTTTGTTATGTCCTTTGTGATCACACCATCACCAATGATTTGGGCAAAATCGCGAACTCTTCTAAACAATCGATTCGATATACGAGGTGTCCCACGGCTTCGTTTTGATAATTCAAGGACAGCGTTTGCTTCAATTTCAGTTTTATATACAATCGAGGTCCGTCTTATAATATCCGCCAGTTCTTCATTTTTATAATATTCGAGTCTCATTACAACACCAAATCGGTCTCTTAAAGGCGCAGATAAATCACCAAAGCGCGTGGTCGCACCAACAAGGGTAAATGGTGGTAAATCAATCCTTATCGATCTCGACTGTCCATCTTTTCCGATAACGATGTCGATTACATAGTCTTCCATGGCTGAGTAAAGAACTTCTTCAACCACACGAGGTAATCGGTGTATTTCATCAATAAACAAAACATCACCAGGTTCAAGCGACGTCAAAATGGCAGCCAAATCGCCTTGTCGCTCAATTGCAGGGCCACTGGTTACTTTGATATTAACGTCCATTTCATTGGCGACAATTTGAGCAAGTGTGGTTTTTCCTAACCCTGGAGGGCCATAAAATAGGATGTGATCAAGCGCTTCATTTCTCATAAGCGCGGCTTTGATATAAACATCTAACATTTCTTTTAAATCTTTTTGACCCACGTAATCCTGAAGTCTCTGAGGTCTTAAAGTTTGATCTTCGTCTTCTTTAAACGCCATAGACGAAATAATTCTATCATCTGATTTCATAATTGTATTTATCGCTTCAATTAATATTGAAACTCATACCTCCTCTACTTCATCAATAATTGTAAGGCTTGTTTGATCATTTGTTCGGTAGTTAAGCTTTGATCTAAGTGCTTTTGAATCTTTTTAAATTCGGTTTGTGAATAACCAAGCGCCATTAATGCTTCTTTTACTTCATCTTGAGCCATGAATTCATTTGTGTCTTCTATTTTATCAAGTTTACCTTTTAAATCTAATATGATTTGTTGAGCGCTTTTCGGCCCGATGCCTGGAAACTTAGTTAAATACTTAACGTCTTGTGATTCAATAGCAAAGATAATTTCAGTTGGTTTACCTACCGCAAGTATACTTAGTGCACTTTTAGGTCCAATGCCTGAGACACTAATCAAGTCAATAAATAAATCCCTTGCTTGTATACTTGAAAAACCAAACAACGTATCTTGATCTTCACGTAAATAGTGATGAATGTGAATGGTTGTCTCCTCTTCTAGTCGATAAACGTATGGGTTTGGCGTCACAATCAGATAACCAATGCCTTGATTTTCAATGACAACGTTGGTTGGAAAAATCATCTTGATGACACCTTTGATGTATGCGTACATAATTTATACCTCGTCCATTCATATTTTCTTTAAAACGATAAAGTTCTTGTGATTCGTATGAACAATTTCAAAACCAATTGTTTTGGCTAAATACTCAAAAACATGTAAATCATAAAAACAAATGTGTGTTTTATCTCTAATATACCACCAGTCATCAAATAAATCGAACGGTGGTTTAAACTGTGTCAACACGATTAAGTGCCCTTGGTCATTTAAAAGTCGATGAAATCTCATGAATTCATCGAAGGGCTGTTTAAAGTGTTCTACGGTCTCAATGGTGACTATATGATCAAATCTTTGTTCAAAGATAGCTTCATTTGGATGATAAAACAAATCATAACTTGATACATCATAATCGACTAGAAGCGCTTCTAATACGCGTTCTTGGCCACATCCAAATTCCAAGACATTACCTTTTTTCAAGTATGGTCTTATATAATGCTCTAAAATCTTTGTTTGATACGCATGATAATTTGGATCGTTTAAATCGTTATGATGTTCATCGTATCGTTCTTTTTCATCTTCTAGACTGACATAGCCATTAGGGTCTTTAATAACAAAATGAGTTAACTCATCGTAGAGATACTTTATTCCCTTAATTATCTTCTCTTGCATTTTAAAATCCCCTTACAGTAAGATTATATCAAAATCATCTTGCGTTATGTTATAATAATTAATGAATTAGAGGTGAGAGATTGATTACTTTCGAACCTAAAAAATACGTAGAGACCCAAAAGGAGCGTTTTGATACGCTTTTTGTCCATGCCCCTAAATCAATTGCTTTTAAAAATGACATAACTTACATTCTTAAATCAACTCATCATAGCATATCTGATGAATTAAATCAAATTCAAGAAATTGATAAACAGTTCGCCATTAACCTCTCAGAACATTCAAAAACATACAATCAAGAATACAAACGGATCAAACAAGAACTTGACCAAAGTCTTGTCTTATTAGAAAGCACACTTCTACAAGAAAAAGACAATTTAAAGCGCCAAGAAATTAAAAATAACTACGATGGTCCTAATCAGTTACTTGAGATCAATCAGCTGATCAACGAAAAAACAACCCATTTATTTAAAACAATTGATGAGCTCACCATCGAAAAAATTAAAAAAATTAAGACCATCGATATCAAGAGTGATAAGCACAAAGATCACTACAAAAAACAAATAACGATCATCGAGAATGAAAAAGACCATCTTCTTTCTGAACGATTAAAACAGTATGAAAGCGAGATAACAATTAATCATAAAAAAAATCATGATCGAATGTTAAATCTAAACATTAAGCAACATGAAATTGAAACTGAAGTTAAAATCGAACAAAAATCATATGATGAAGACATCATCAGTATTAAAACGGCGTTTAACCGAGTGATCGTACGTATTAATGATAACATCAAATTAATCCAACGACGATTTAATAATGAAATCAAAAACTTCGAAGAAACGACCATTAGTGAAACACAAAAAGTCGAAGAATTAATTGAACAAATTAAAACTGAACTATTAGATAAAAATCGGATTATTTTAGATCAATTCGGACATGAACTCATGTATTTCGATAAAAAAATCGATGAGCTTAAAGAGCTATCGATCACTAATAACGACGCAATTACAAAATCTTACACCCGAGATGTGACGCAAAACAATCAAAAATTAGCGTATTTAAAAGAAGAAATTACGGATAAAAAAGCGGTGTTAGATCAACAAGCATCGACAAAACGAAAACAATTAGATTCTTCTAGTCCTGATTACAAACTATCCTTAGGAAAAATAAACAGAGATTTAAAAATTGCCCGTAAAAAACTTGATATTTCCTTAGAGACATGCATTAGAGATACGAAATTAAGTAACCTAAAACGTAAAAAGCAATTCCATAAAGAACTTCTTGCTAACGAATACTATTACACATCAAAACTAGAATTTTACCGTTTTAAACGTAATACAAAAGAAATGAATAAAAACCATTCTCTTTTAATGCTTGGCTTACGTTATGAACAAAAAATACATAATCTTAAGAATCAACGCCTTAGACTTGAAGAATCGCTTCTCATAATGAATCAAGTCTTAAAAGAAAAACAAACTCAAGCCATACGCCCCTTAGACATTCAGGTAAGTTTAGCAAGACACATTCACGACACTGAAATGAATTATCGTATGTCTGAACATAGTTTTGATAAACAAACCATCCAGTTTAATAAACAGAAACTACTGACAGATGACCAATTGTTACAAGAAGAAATAGTCTATGAACGCAATTTGAGCACCCTAAATTATCAAAATGACGTCAAAAATATACAAATTGAAAAGTATTTGGAAATCGAGTATGAAAAGAATAAATACATTGGTGATAAAAAGATCAACGATCTTCAAAAACAACTGATTGAATACGAATTCCAAAAGACTGAACAAACCCTAAGGTATCATTATTCACTCGAAAAAGAAAGTCATCTTAATAAACAAAAAGAGATTACTTTTATTCAGCGTAACAATGCTCAAATCATTGATTTAAATGACCAGATCATCGAACTAAATCATGACTACCAAAACGAAGTAGAAAAACTTCATTTTAATTTTCAATTAGCGGCACATAAATCAAAGAAAATCATCGCAACTGCGCTTTTTGAGTCACAAAAACAACGTAAATACCTAGATTTGTTTTATCAACTGGTCACAAAAATTCAAAGTGAACAAGATAAGTTCTATCTACTTATCAACGATTTATACCGCATCACTGATATTGAAACCTTTAACCAGGCAAAAGACCATTTAATTGAGATTATCGGTGCACAACTCGAAGCAAAAATGCAATTGTGTACTTCTTTAAACAGTGTACTTACTGAATTTTACAACCATAAGATCAATGAATTGACCGCGTTTAAATACATGAGTCTACAAAAAGACATTGAAGTCGAATATGAACAATCTCACAAACAATTACTTCTTGAAATTAAACGTCTCGACGATCAAATCCGTGAGTACCGCAAACAATCTTCAGACCTATACCAAGAGATCGCGTTTGTTGAGAATCAAATTATTGATATTGAAAAAACAAAAGGGATCATAAGAAATCAAATAACAAGTCTTAGAGAATCCTCGGATAAACAAAGTCGTAAAACGATAAAGAACTTATATTTAGAAGTACAAACCCTAAATAAAGAAATTATCAGACATAAAAATGAGATTGCCCATTTAAGACTTCAAATCAATCAAATTAATTCTAGAATGAAAACAGCAAATAAGGCTTATAAACCAATTCAAATCATGGTGAATCAGTTAGAAAAAACGCGCATTTTACGTGAAGAAAACTTGACTAAAAATCAATACAAGGAAGGTAAGATATATTACGATTCCATTGAATTTTTAAAATCAATCGAAATTGATTACGAACGATACATTAGTCATACACTCACGACGATTAAACAAGCCTTTAATCGGTTTGAACAATTTGAGTATAAAGAACGTGCCACTAAAGTCTTTATAAAGCAACTGATCAAATCGCTTGAAAATCAAAAAAACAAGCAAAACAATGTGCACACGCGTCTAACAAAACTAATAGACAGTCAGTATGATCACATTAAAAGAGAGCAAGATCTTCTCATAGCCGATCTAACTCATCGATTTAAAGGTGAACGTTCTAATGCAACACATCATTACAAACAAAAACTCAATAAACTTAGACATAAGGAAATTGAGTTAAACGATTATCAAAGAAATTTTATTAAGATCCAAGAAAAGCACTTATCGAATACCATGAAAATGCATAAAATGCATTTCATACAAAAAAATAATC
>Ga0172382_10010390_pt1 | contig 12503 bp, 13 predicted proteins | sample Leawel138RmetaG_FD_122245 | JGI IMG/M metagenome (GOLD analysis project Ga0172382, IMG submission 122245) | Leachate microbial communities from a municipal landfill in Southern Ontario, Canada - Leachate well 138R metaG | ecosystem: Engineered > Solid waste > Landfill > Unclassified | place...
GAGATATTGGTAGAGTAGTAACTCATTTCCTAAAAGATAACTTTAAGGATTTAATAGATTACAAATATACAGCAGATGTAGAAGAAAGGTTGGATAAGATTGCTCATGGTACTATCAAGTATGTCCCTTTCATAAAGAAGGAGTATGAGCCATTAATCAGTGATATAGCTAAAGCAGATGCAGATGTAAAGAAAGATGATGTGGTAATACTTTCAGATTCAAAAGAGAAGTGTCCAGAATGTGGTGGTAAGATGATTGTTAGATTAGGAAGATATGGTAAATTCCTAAGCTGTGCAAACTTCCCAGAGTGTAAAGGTATGAAAGATCTAAATGGGGGAGAAGAAACTTTAGATTTTAAGAAATATCTTAAACCTGAAAAATGCCCTCTATGTGGATCTAAACTAATCTTAAAAAATGGTAAGTATGGTAAATTTTGGGCTTGTGAGAAATATCCAGAGTGTAAAGGCATAGTGCCTTTACTTTTAAATGAGAAGTGTCCAGAGTGTTCAAAGCCATTAGTAGAGCGTAGAAGTAAATGGGGTAGAGCCTTTATAGGTTGTAGTGGATATCCAGATTGTAAATATATTAAAAAGTTTCCTAAGAAGAAAAAGTCAGAGTAAGTTCAAACCTTTTTAATACCTTTCTTCTACAATATACATATGTTACCAAGAGAGAAATTTCTTTTAAGAGGTATTAACTCTATCTCTGATGTAGAGCTAATAGAGATATTAGTTGGTAGCGGTATTAAAGGGAGTGATTTTAAAAAGATATCTAAATCTGTACTTAAGGTAGTAAAAGAAAGAGTAAGTAAAGATGAGCATATCTCTGTAAAAGATTTACAACATATACATGGAGTAGGGCAAGTACTCGCTATGAAGATAGTGTGTGGTATTGAGCTAGGTAGAAGAGTGTACGGTCTTTTTGATAGAGAGGTAGTTAGGATAACTAACAGTAATGATGCATATGAGATATTTAAGGATATGAAAGATTTAAAGAGAGAGAGGGTTGATATCGTTTGTCTTAATTCAAGATTCGAGTATGTAGTAAGAGAGACAGTGGCCATTGGTGGCTTAAATTGTGCAAATATATTGCCAAGAGATATTCTGTATCCTGCAATTGTTAATAACTGTGCATTTGTTCTAATGGCACACAACCATCCATCTGGAGATAGTACTCCTAGCCAAGAAGATATTTCTTTAACAAAGAATCTTAATCAAGCGTTAGAGTTAGTAGGAATACAGCTCTTAGATCATATTGTAGTAAGTAACCAAAGCTATACCTCTGTACCGCTATAGGTTTCAGGAAATGCATTTTAGTAGTATAATAGGGAATAATTTAATAAGTAAGTAGTATGGAAAAAGAAAAAAGAGTATTATCTGAGATGTCAGAATATAGTCTTACGGGAGATATTTTGCATTTTCCTTTCTCTGTTGTATATAAAGTAGCAGAAAATGAAAAGAAAATAACTGCGTTGGAATTTCTAAGAGATAATTTGCTAGAAAGTACAAGAGATGCAGTTTTAAGGTCTTGGGAGAATATTCCTGACGTTTGTACTGGGGCAATATATAGTGGAGATAAGGTAGAAATATATCTTGCACATACTCAACCATTTAAAGATATACTTGCAATATATCCATTTGCAAATTAATTAAAGAATATATATAATCAAAGCCGTATTTAATATATCTCGCATATCTCTGAATATTTCCTGGATCGAGAGCAATCTCTCCACAGAGATAGGTGATAAAAGGAAACATTATGAAAAAAACAGAAGAGGTCTCAAAGAAGGTTGCAACACCTAAAGCAGAGACAGTAAAAAAGAGCTTTAAAGTAGAAATTCCAGAATTAATTACATTCCTCAAAGCAGGGTCTCACTTTGGTCATAAGAGTAGTGCATGGAACCCAAAGATGAAGAAATATATATATGAAACTAGAAATGGTATTCATATTATCGATTTAATCAAATCAAGAAAACTTCTTAAAGAGGCTCTTAGAAGCCTTAATGAGGTTGTAGATAAGGGGAATGTATTAATAGTGGGTACAAAGGGTCAGGCTGCAGGATTGATAGAGAAGAGTGCTCTAGAATCAGGAGCCTTCTATATTACAAAGAGATGGCCAGGAGGACTTTTTACTAACTTCGACTATATTAAGAAAAGTATCCAAACATTAGTAAAAATGGAAGAGCAACTTGCTGCAGGTGGAGTAGGTCTTGTTAAGAAAGAGAAATTAGTACTTAAAAGACAGGTTCAAAGAATGAACAAGATATATGAAGGTATAAAATTCATGGATGAACTACCAAAGATGTTAATTGTAATTGATAGTAAGGTAGAAAAGAATACTATTAAAGAAGCCATTATCAGTGGTGTACCAGTATTAGCCTTAATTGATACTAATTGTGATCCTGATTTAGTAGATTATCCAATACCCGCAAATGATGACTCAATCAAAAGTATTAATCTTTTTGTAGATCTCTTTGCAGAGGTAATAAAGTCAGGAAAGAAGTCAGAAGCATTAAGAGCATTAAGAACAAATCATAATGCAACATTAAAGAATCTTGAGACAAAATATATAGAAGAGAAAGAGAGAGAAGAGAAGATGGCAGAGGAAGATAGATTAAGAATGAAGGCAATGAGAGAGGGTAAAGTAGATGTACAAACAACAGGTGTAGTAAGAGTTGTTAAAAGAGAGAAGAATCTAGATGAAGAGTATGCAGCTGCAGAGGCAGTAAAGGCAGTATCTAATTCTAGAAAGATAGAAGATTTAGGTCTTTCTACTAGAATAGAGAAAGCTTTACACGCTGCAGGACTACATACAGTAGAGGATCTCCCAGGTAAAAATAAAGAAGAGTTACAGTCAATTAAAGGTATTGGTGAGAAGGCAGTAGAGGAAATCTTAAAAGCTATTAAATAAGTTGTACTATTAAATATCATGGCAATATCAATAGAAGATATTAAATTACTTAGGGCAAAAACTTCAGCAGGTATGGCTCTTTGTAAAGAGGCTTTGGCTAAAAGTAAGGGTGATATGGATAAAGCTGTTGAGTATATTAACAGTAGAAGTGATGTAATTAATAGATTACATAACCTAACTGGTGCTAAGATTGGGCTTTGTAAGATGGCATTTGAAGAATCAGAGAAAGATTTTGAAAAGGCAGTGGCTTTAATAAAAGAGAGAGGTTGGGATGAGCCAATAGAGTCTGAATGTGCAAGTGAAGTAGGTGAGGGAATAATAGAGTCATATGTACACGGTAAAGAACAGAAGCTTGTTGCTTTAGTAGAAGCATCATGTAAGACAGATTTTGTTGCTCGTAACGAAGACTTTAGAAGTTTTGTACATGAGATAGCACTACAAGTAGCAGCTTTAAAACCAACATATGTATCTAAAGAAGATATTACACCAGAGAAGTTAGAAGAATTAAAAACCTTATTCGCAAAAGAAGCAGAAGCAGAGGGTAAGCCTTCCAATATTACAGAGAAGATAGTAGAGGGTAAATTAACTAAATATTACCAAGAGAAATGTTTACTAGAACAGAAATGGTTTAAAGATGAGAGTAAAACTATTCAAAATCTTCTTGATGAAGCTATCTCTAAATTAGGAGAACCAATAGAGATAAGGAGAATCCTTGTTTGGGAATTTGGTAAGTAATTAAGGACTCTTTAGAGTACAAGAAGGATATTTTCACCCTTCTTATTCTTGTAAGGTAGCACTGTGCGAGAACCCCACTTTACATTTCTTACACTATTTTTTAAGCTACTGATTCTTTCTGCAGGATATCTACTTATATGCCCACTAGTAGAGTTTAGTATTGGTTCAGAAGCCATTATATCTGTACTTTCTGGGTTTTTAAATCCTACTCTAATTTTCGGTAAGACATTCACTCTAGAAACATCGGATGGTAGCTTTAAATTGTCCTTCTTTTTCTCAAACTCCTTAGTTATATCATCTAGTAGCTTAGTAGGATATTTAAGTAGTCTTAATTTAGAGAGTTTCTTATCTTTATCAAAAGATGGATACATTAATATCTTACTATTTGGATCTACTGGATCTGGAAGAGGGTTTCTAACTGAGTGCATAAATAGCTCTGTTCTGAAATGACCTCCCACACGCCCTATTGGATCTATAAATGACTCTGTTTCATCCTTATCCTCACTTATCAATATATTTGGATTACTCTCTTTAATAGTTTCATAAACATTTCTAAAATCTGTATAGCTAATCTTTATATTAGGATACTCTGCTTGAAGTATTCCCTTTAATTCTTGTATCTCTACTGGTTCTGTATTCTCCTGTTTATCAAACTCTTGCATTTATATTTACTCTTAAGTTATATACCCTATTATTCTTCCTCTCTAGTTTTAAGTCAATAACTAGAGGTTGAGATTCTTACAGATTTGCAATATCATATTAAGTATAAGTTATTAGATTTTGATAAATGGATATTAATTCATTTAAAAATGATATTCAAAAATGTATAGATAATCTTGTAGAAGATCTATCTCAAATTAGAACGGGTAGAGCTACTCCTGAGTTAATACAAGATATACCTGTAAAAGCATACTCTACAGAAGCACCTCTTAAAAACTATGCAACTATTAATGCTTCAGATACAAGGTCCCTTTTAGTAATACCTTGGGATAAGTCCATTATGGACAGTATCTCTAGTTCAATCTCAAATGCTAATTTAGGTTTCAGTGCAGTATCAGAAGGAGATCATATAAGAGTAACTATTCCAGAGTTAACAGAAGAAAGAAGAAAAGATTATGTAAAGGTTATGAAAGAGAGAATAGAGGATGCTAGAGTTGCAGTAAGACAGGTAAGACAGAAATTTATGAAAGATATTGATGAATCCTTAGGTTCTGGATTCTCAGAAGATGATGCAGATAGATTAAGAGAAGAGGGAGAGAAGATTGTTAAAGAGAGTAATAGTAAAATAGAAGAGCTTAAAGAAACAAAAGAAACAGAATTGATGACCTTTTAAACTTATACCCCACCATCTATGTCAGTAGTAATAAATATACTTCTCCTTCTCCTTGTTATAAGTGTACTTACATTTGTACATGAGTTAGGACACTTCTTAGCAGCTAAGCTTGTTAAAGCAAAAGTCTTTGATTTCTCCATAGGGTTTGGTCCAAAGCTAATATCTAAGAAAGTAGGAGAAACCACCTATAACCTTAGAGCTTTACCATTTGGTGGATTTGTAAAAATATTAGGAGATGGAGATCCTACCTCAAAGAAAGAGGAGATTAAAGATGAGGGTAATCTTAAGAACAAGAGTAAGTTAGCACAAATCTTTGTTATGCTTGCCGGTGTAACAATGAATGTACTACTTGCCATAACTCTTTACACTATCTTTCTTGCAGGTACTGGTTGGAGATTAAATATTAGTGGTGATTATCAAAACTTTAAACCTGTAGGGGCACAAATCTCAAGAGAGAGAGTTTCTGATTTACCATATCAATTAACAGAAGATAGTCCAGCTATAGATTCTGGATTATTTAAGGAAGGATATATAAAGAGTATAAATGGGGTAGAGGTAGATAACTATGATGAGTTTAAAGATGTACTTGCAGATATAAAAGATAGTACTGTAGAGATTGACTCATGTGAGCTTGAATCTGATATCTGTGATATCTTTACAGTTCCAGTAGATAGTGAGGGTAAGATAGGTATGTATATTGGTGATAACTACTCAATATATATCGACTATTCTAATAATAAAATATTTGCAGGGTTTGCACACAGTATTAATGTTGTAAAACTAACAGGTGAGGTATTAGGTAATCTTTTCTCACAGGCTAAAGAGAGTGGAGATTACTCTACACTCTCAAACACAGTTAGTGGTCCAGTTGGTATATATTTTGTAATAGATTATTTTAGAACATTAGGTATATATCTATTCTTAGGTATTGTTGCAGATCTTTCCATATCTCTTGCTATTATAAATATTCTTCCTATTCCAGCACTTGATGGTGGTAGGGTTATGATTCTTCTTATAGAGGGTATTTTAAGAAAGGATTTAAATGAGAAAGTAGAGGCAGCTATTATTAATATTAGCTTTATCTTTCTTATTATTTTAATAATAGGGATAATGTTTAAGGATATTATTAATATAGACCAGTTGCAGAGTTGGTTTAGATAGTATATCTTTAAGTAAGAAAATTTATTTACTGCTCTAAATGGCTATTAGATTAACAAAAACGAGTAAGATACTATTTGCAATAGGTATAGTTGTTCTTTCTGTTGCATTAGGATTTTTAATATGGAGAGTTAATCAACCTGAACAATTAGATCCTGGAGATAGTGATGCAGCAGGTGGAGAGTGTGAAGAGGGGGCTACTTGGTACCCTGCAGATTCTACTGTGAATAATTACTGTATAGATGACAAATGGGAAAAGACCTTCCCTGCTGGTTGTTATGTCAAAGGGTCATGTCAAGGGGGAATAGGTTGGATATCAAAGGCTCCTAAGAGTGTTGTAGCATGCTATACGACTGAGGCCGAATGTAAGGAAGCCTTTAAAGTACAAATAGCTAAGTGTAATGAGACTGGTAAACATGGATATTGTGCTAGTGGTAATTGTGATTTTTCTAAAACAGGGAAATATAGTGGATGGATTTATCAATGTTCAGAAACACCAGCTCCTAAACCTGCCGTAGATTGTGGTCTTACTTTAGAACCAACGTCATATCCATTTAATAAGGCTAATACAGATGGTAGTAAGATAGGGCCATTTACAGAAGATGGTAAATTAGTATTTTTCTTTAAGAACTTGCTTGATAATAATGCTGCATATAGACCTAAAATTACCTTTAAGGTTGTAAGTACTGATAGTAGTAGAAACAATCAAACATATGTATATAAGCCAACAGCAGGAGAAGAGAGAAAAGAGACTACATTTGCTGTAAAGAAGGGAGAGTATCTGCTTCTTACCGATTCAAATGATGATTATGATCAGGGAAGTCCAGAGTGTGCTCCAACTACTAATAATCCTAAATACAAATCATTTGGATGGATAGCACCAAGTGGTGGATCTTGTGGATCAGGATTACAGGGACCTCCAACAAATGGAACAAGGACGGCATATGAGAAGGTAAGTATTTCATCTTTTAGAAGTAATGCACTAACTCAAGGGTATAAACAGTTACCAAAGGGAGAACAGTGTTGGGCAGACTGGAGAGAGTGGGTTGGTGACTATGATTTCAATGACTACTTCTTAATGGTCTCATACGTTACTGATGCTCCTACTCCAACTCCAAATATTTCTATTTCTAAGGCAGTAGTAGAGCAATGTATAGATGAAAATACTGCAAATCCAAAAGCAGAATTAACATATACAATAACGGTAAAAAATACAGGAGGTAGTGCAGGAGATATTGATGAGATAGAGGATATCCTGGATAGTAAGGTACTAGAAAGCTTTATACAGAAAGAGACAATAACAAAGCCAGGAGTGTACTCAGATGGGAAGATTACTTGGAGTGGAAAGAAGAACATTCCTGCGAATGGTAGTGCTATATATACATACAAATTATTAATCGATAAAGAAAATTTTGGTACCTATTCAAATACTGTTTCTTTACAGGAAGCATTTTTCTGTCCAGTAGGTCAGATTTGTGCCCAAGTTATGCCTCCATTGATTTATGCTTCTGCAGAAATCGTAGCTGACTGTGTAATTACAGAAACTCCGGAAACACCTGTTACGCCAACAGAGGGTACAGTACCTCAAACAGGTATATTTGATAGTACAGCATCTAGAATAGTGGCTGGGTTTGTATTACTAACCTTTGGTGCAGTCATATATAATCTTCCTAACAGTACATTTACAGTATATAAGAAGGGTAAGAGCTATAAATATAGAGATAGATTTGAAAAGAGAGTAGCAAATAGGTAAAATTGTGTGATATAATCCAATCGCTTTAATTTAAAGGAGATAAGTCTCATGGCTGTAATAGTTCATGCCAATGAAAACATAGATAGTGCTCTTAAAAGACTTCACAGAGAGGTAATGAGAGAGAAGATTCTTGAAACATACAGAGAGAAAGTGTACAGAGTTAAGCAATCTGATCTTGATATTCAAAAGAGAAGAGTATATGCAAAGATGAAGAGAAGAAGAAGATCTGCTGCAAGAAGAGCTAGGTAAATTTTTACTTTTTCAATATGTCTTTGACTGATGATATTCGTAAGGATATGTTTAATGCTAGTAAGTCTGGTAATGCTTTAGAATCAGACATCCTCAAAATGGTTTTAGCTACAGTTAAGAATGAAGAAATCTCTAAAGGAGAATCACTCTCCGATGAATCTGTCATCAAAGTTATCCGTAAAGAAAGTAAAAAGATAGAAGACTCTATAAATGAGTTTAGTAAAATGAATAGGGATGACTTAGTTGAGAAAGAGAAAGCTCAACTAGGGGTATTAGAGAGATATTTACCCGCATTAATGGATATTAAACAGGTAAGGGAGATCATTAAGAAGGTAATTGTAGATACAGATGCTCAAGGTATGAAAGATATGGGTAAGGTAATGGGTCTCTCTATGAAAGAGCTAGATGGTCAAGCAGATGGTAATACAGTTAAGGATATAGTTAGAGAATTACTGTCCTAATGGGAAAGATTTCTGTTAATATTTTCAACTTCGATACTCTCACAGACATAGAGCCTACCTTTAATATCTCTTTAGAAGAGATACAGAGGGCATATGAAGAGGTATTCGCTGAATCTAGCATAGAGAGTATAAATGTAATCTTTGTTAACTCTGAGCACATACAGGAGCTTAATAGGGAGTATAGGGATATAGATGCTCCTACAGATGTACTCTCTTTTAATATCGAACATAACAGTAATGCAGGAGAGATATATATCAGTCCACAGTATGTATATGAATCATTCCAAGGTGATGCATTTGAAGAGGAAATCATAAGACTTTTAATTCATGGTACACTACACATATTAGGATATGATCATACTGAGAGTATGAATGATTCTCCTAATGAAGAGATGTTTAAGATTCAAGAGGAATTACTTTTAAAATTTAAAAAGATATGTTCTTAATTACAGGCTTAGGAAATACCGGGGGGGAGTATGTGAATACTCCACACAATGCAGGGTTTCTCTTCTTAGATTCTTTAAGAGAAACATTCCTAAAGGTTCCCTCTTTACAGATCTCTAATTGGGAGAATGAGGAAAGACTTTTTAAATCTCAAATATGTAAGATTAAAAAGGATGGGGAATTGGTATGTATGCTTCAAAAACCTCTCACATATATGAATAGGTCTGGTATTGCTGTAAGAGCAGTAATTAACAAGTTTGATATAGATGGGTTTGTACTAGCACATGATGATTTAGATATACCTCTAGGTAAGTACAAAATTCAAAAGGAGAAATCACCTAAGGGTCATAACGGGGTAATAAGTGTGGAGAGTAATTTAGGAACAAGTGATTTTTTAAGAGTAAGAATAGGGATAGAGAATAGGGGAGAGAGAAAAATACCTGGTGAGGATTATGTATTACAGAAATACACAGAAGAAGAATTAGATACTCTTAAGGTAGCAATTGAGGAGAGTATTCAAGAGCTTCTTTCTACTATCTTTGAACTTTAATCTCATATTCAGGATATATCTTAGAGATTTCTTCTAAGGTATGTACCATCGTTTCTTTATCTTTCTTTAGTACAATACCTACCTCCTGGTTATCCAATGTAAGTCCTAGATTAACAATCTCTTCTGTTTTAGTATCAACTATGAAAAATATCTTTCCTGGTACAAGCTTTGGTCCTAATCTTCTTAATGAGTTTCTTTCATTAAGATATTGATAAAGAATATCTTCATATGAATCTTTTACACTGTATCCTTTAATATCATTTTTCTTTTGTGAGAACTGTTTTAGTACAGGCTCTATCGCTTTATTCTGATTAAAATACACCTGTGAGATTAATCTGTATGAAGTCATAGCCCCATATTTGTACTTAATATTTCCTAATAGAGAGTTTCTAGAAGAAATCATATATCCGCCATCTAAAATCTCATATGCATTCTTTACTAACTCCTCTCTGTTTGCATCTAACAGGTTATTTCTCCCACTGTTATCTGTATCAGGATCTTTGTAATCAATTAAGCTGTCAAAATCAGCATCATATATGATTTTACCTTCCTCTCTGTATATAGCCATATTGTATGTTTTTAATCCCATGTATGTATTAAAGAAAAGGAAGAAGGTAGAGATTACAAAGAGTGTATATATTGCATATTTAATATATATATTTCTTTCTAGATATTTTCTGTATATAAGTAATAGAAACAGTGCAATTATGAGTAGCTCAAGTGCTGCTCCTGTAGTGAAGATATATTCACGGAAGTAGCTTCTACTAAGTACTCCTCCTAGTAAGGTTACCTCTAGATTGAGAGGGAAAAGGACTCTAGAATATGAGAGTAATATATCAGCAAATAGGTGAGACATTACACCAATGAGAAAGGAGTATTGTAATATGTTAACGAAATTCCTGTTTAAAATATTCTTTAGATTTGTATTAGCTACTCTCTTTAAAAGAATTAATCCTAATCTAAGAAGTACCCATGCTAATATCCAAAACAGTATACTGTGTGTAAATACATGATGATGTTGAAAGGGTGGAGTATCACCCATACTTAATACAAATATATCGAAGTCTGGTAATATACCGAAAAAGAAACTTAGAAGAGCAATTGCTAACTGTTCTCCTTTTGTTAATTTAAGAATTCTTTTCTTCTGTATACTCTCATTAAGTATGTAAGAGAGAGGTCCATGAGCTATAAACATATTAATCTTTTATCTAAATTATCTTCCTAATTATACACTTCCTTGATAGAATTACCCTGTTATGATTAAAACATTTCTTTCAGATTTTGAAAAGATATTTGTACTTCCTAAGTTACAAGAGAACTCTTTACTTGCAATACCTAATCAGTATGAGGAGTTTGTAGCAGAATTAATAGGGTTAAAACTTAAAAGAGGTGTTTGTATACTACCTTTTAATGATGATTTAGAGCCACAGTTTAGAACACTCTCTGTAGATGATACATGGGATATTTCAACATATATCTCTTTAGGCTATGTAAATGTAGAAAGGGTATGGAGTAGTGGTGAGATATCAATTTTAGGAGAGACAATCCTCATATGGCCATACAGCTCTAAAGATATTCTTAGAATTACACTGTTAGGTAATACCATAGAGAGTATAGATGTATTAAATCCAGAGGATAGGAGGAGGATTAAATCTGTATATTCAGTTCGAATCTTTAACAGTGAACAAGATGTTGTAGTTGCTAATGAGAGTGCTAAAGATCTTTTAGTTTTAAAAAGTACACCAAATCTTTTTGAGAAGGATGGTTGTATTGATATTGGTATTAACAATCTTCCAAATTTAAGTATATATAAAGAGTCTAAATCTAGTATTAATATCTTAGAGGATTACAGAAAGAGAGGCTACGAGATATGGTATCTCTCTAAAGATCTGTTTAAATATGAATCTAAAGTAGAGGGTATAGATAGGGTGTATGAAATCGAGGGTAGTGTAGAAGACTCTATTCCAAGGGGCTTTATATATGAGAAAGGTAAGGTAGTACTACTAACAGACAGGGAACTTCTAGGAGAATTAGATTTAAGTGTATATCAAAAGGACAAGAAAATTGATCCTTCCTCTTTAGATTTACTTAAGAAAATCATTCCGGGGGATTTTGTTGTACATGAGGATCACGGTATAGGGAAATTCTTAGGTACACAGCAAAGAGATGGTGTTACATATATAGAGATAGGGTATGCAGGGAATGACAGATTGTATGTACCACTAAGTGCTTCTGGCAAGGTTATGAAATATATCAGCAGTGGTAAGTTTCAACCAAGGCTTACTGGTTTAAATAGTGGATTGTGGAATAGGATTGCTAGTAAGGCAAAAGAGGATGTTGAGAATATAGCTAAAGAGCTTTTACAGATATATGCTCTTAGGGAGATATCTAAAGGTATTACAATATTAAAAGGAGATGAGCTAGTAGATGAATATTGGAAATTTGCTAATGAATTTGAATTTACAGATACAGAAGATCAGTACATTGCTACTAAAAATATTGCTCAGGATTTTAAAAGAGGTAGACCTATGGATAGACTTCTGGTTGGTGATGTAGGATTTGGTAAAACAGAGATTGCGATGAGGGCAGCCTTTGCCGTTGTTAATAGTGGTTTACAAGTTGCACTACTTGCACCTACTACAATACTCGCTAATCAGCATGTAAGAGTTTTTAGGGAGAGATTTAAAAAATATCCTTTTAATATACAGGTAATATCTAGGTTCCAAACAGCTAAAGAAAGAGAGGATATTGTTAAGAGCGTTAATGATGGAAAGATAGATATATTAATAGGTACTCATAGCATACTTTCTAAAGATATTAAGTTTAAGAATTTAGGGTTACTTGTAGTAGATGAGGAACAGAAATTTGGAGTAAAGCAGAAAGAGAAGTTAAAGGGTAGTAGGGTGGATA
>Ga0172382_10010394_pt1 | contig 12498 bp, 13 predicted proteins | sample Leawel138RmetaG_FD_122245 | JGI IMG/M metagenome (GOLD analysis project Ga0172382, IMG submission 122245) | Leachate microbial communities from a municipal landfill in Southern Ontario, Canada - Leachate well 138R metaG | ecosystem: Engineered > Solid waste > Landfill > Unclassified | place...
CTAATCCCATCATCGCAATCTGCAAAGCATCGGTTCCGTTAGCACACGGAATTACGTGTTTTACTCCCAAATAATCCTCTAAACTTTTCTGAAAAGCGTGAACTTGTGGTCCGTTAATATAAGCTGTATTCTCTAAAACCTCGTTAAATCCGGTTTGGATTTGGTCTTTTATGTGCTGATATTGACCTGAAAGGTCAACCATTTGTATTTTTTTCATAATATATTATTTGCTGATTTTTCAATAATCGTTATAAAGTGTTTTTTATTTGAATCCAATAACTTGTTCTTCTACTTGAATTGCGTTTTCTACATATTTTTTATACTCAGGATACTCTTCGATTGAAATGTTTTCAAAAGGTACTTTGATGGTTCTAATTACTTTTAAAGAGTTTGGTTTTACAAGCTCATATTTTAGTTCGTAACTGTGATTTTTGTATTGTATCGTTTGATTTTCAGGAATTTCTATAAAAGTTTTTCCTTCGTCAATATTAATAACAATCTCAGAAGTATATTGATTTAAGTTTTCATAATAGACATAAAAAATAGGATTATTCCTTTTTTCTACCATAATTATATCTCTGGTATATGCCTTGTTCAAGAAAGGAATAGTAGTTAATTTAATACTGCCCAAACTTTGTAATTTATCCATTACTGTAATCGTATTGGAATGAGTGAGTTCGTTTTCATACTTATCGTTTTTCACCAAATTTGTGTTGTGTAATTTCACTACTTTCCCTAAAGCGTTGTTATAATATTTTTCAATTTCTTTTATTCTTACATCTTCTGAGGTAGCTTCTGAAAAGAGATAATTATAATATGATTTTCCGCTTCCGCTAAAAGTGATGGTGTTCGTAATGTTTTTCTGGTCGCCTTCAATGGTAACAACAGACTCTTGATGTACGGAGCCTTTAAGGGTGTTGTCAAACGGAATTTCAATCAGAGTTGCTTTAGCATTCTCAGACTTGTCAAACGAAACTACAAGAGCATTAGCTTTATATAGATTAACAGGCATTGTGTTGAATGGAGCATAATTGTCTGTTAGTTCCATAAAATGTTCTTTTCCTTCGAGTTCAACCCTTATGATACAGTGATTAAAGCCAATATTTGGTAATTGATTACTGAGTGTCCCGTTGTCGTTGGTCAATACCAAAACCAGATTGGCATTTAATCCGGCTTTATGGGCTAAAGTAACAAATAAAGTCGATAAATCTTTACAATCACCCAGCTTGGTGGTAATGGTTCTCGATGGTTTTTGAGGAACATAGCCACTTTGTCTAAAATCTAAAAAGCTATAAGTGATATTGTCTTGAATATAAGCATAGATTTTTTTGGCTATTTCTGTCTGAGAAAGTTCGTTTACTCCGTTAGGAAAAATGGAATTATAAGTATCTATTGTTACTTTGTCGAACTTCAGATTTTTTTGAACTAAATCAGCATACCAATTAGCAATTTCTCCCCACGATTTAATAGTGCTAATCTGAAGCGAAGCAGAAATATCATCATAACTGGGAGAGTAGTCTTCATAAATCGGAATTGCAGGCACTTTTTCTTTTCGCCATTCCATATAGTTTTTATCTCCAACTTTCTTTAGGGTATGAGGGATATTTCCGTTGGCAGAGGCAATGTTGAAAGTTATATCTTTCGGATAAATAATTCCATAGCGAATTTCTTCAATCGGGTAATAAGAAGTAAAAGAATATTTTAGCGAAAAATCTTTATAGAAACGTCCGCTGGAATTGTCGTGAGTCAGGTAATTTATATACACTACATCACCCGCTTTCAGATTTGTGAAAACGAGCCCGTCATAATTTTTTTCAGCCGGAACAATAGAGCCATCGGGTTTCACGATTTCTGATTTTAAAATCGTATTTGCGTAGGTGTTTAATGAATATTCTTTAAGATATTCGACTCCCGCATCAGAAGTAATTTCATATATGTAGGTTGTGTGATATTGTTGTCCTCCTTCAGGAAAAACATTAATGATGCATTCATCAAGCAGAATCACTACTCCGTAATCGGTTTTCATAGCAGAACCTCTACGTTTTTTGATGAAATCATAAACATCTTTTGTCACGATTTGTTCTGCTTCATCGGTTTTTTTAGTCACATCATACAACATCTTGCGGAGTGAGGTATTCTCGGAATTATGACTTAAAGACTGTTTAAAAAGTTTTTCAGCCTGCTTAATGTCGTTCATCTTGTTGTAAGCTTTTCCTTGTGTTTCCATTAAGGTAAACGAATAAGGAAAATTTTGCAGTAATTTATTGGTAATCTCGATTACTTCTTTATAGTTTTGCTCTTCGTTCAGATAGGTAATATAATTCGCAGCTGTTGAGTTCACATACGGATAAAGTTCGTATTGCTTTTTAAGAAGCCTTACACGATCTTCTTTTCTTCCGGTTTGATTGTAATATCTGATAAGCGAATTAGCTACACTTTCGATTTCTTTTTCTTGATATGTTTTCTCTAAGAGTCTGATAGTCTTTTCTTTATCATTCTTAAACGAAGCAAATGTGCTACAATAAAAAGTATGCATACCCTCATTATTAGCAGACATTTTTACGATTTCTCCATAAATATCAAGCATTTGGTCAATGTTTGAATTTCGTGCTGCTATAAAGTAGTCGATTAAAGCAGCCCATTGTTTTGCAGGAAGTTCTTTTGCTTTTTCTTTAAGTTCGTGTAATTCTGTAATGGTTTTTGCACCCAATATATCAGTATTGTTGAAAAGAAGTACAGTATTATAATGATAGTCTTTATCAGAAATTTCAATGTTTTTATACATTTCCTGTGATTTCTGTTCTTCTCCTTTTGCTGAATAAAGCGTTGCTAAATGCGAACGCAATAAAGAACTTTCAGTATGTTTTAGATAAAAACTCTCCATTACATCTTCTGCCAAGTCGTGTTTTCCATTATAGAGATAAGCATTGAATAAAGCAATGTTATATAAAGGGCTTTCGGGATTTTCGTTAATTAAATTTTTAAAATAGTCTTCAAAAAAAGGTGCTACTTCGGTTGGGTTTATTTTCTCTACAATCCCTTTTGTATAAGGTTTATAGGTGTCATAAAAAGTAATATTGCTTAAAGGTTTTTCGCTGAGGTCAGACATCGAAGCAAAAAAGTAAGTAGTTCCTAAGGTTGAAGATTTCAACAAAAGGCGATTCATTCCTTTTGATAGGTTAAACTTTACTTTATAGGCATTTATATTGGCATTCTGAATGAGGTTGTTGCTATATATTTCAACATCATTTAGAAAAATTTTTATAGATGAACTCGAGCCGAAAGTTAGTAGCACTTCTTGCTCCGTTTCAGATTCGATAAAGGTTTGAGCATACATAATTCCGTGCCCGTATTCTTGCTCATTATAATAGAAATGTATTCCTGCAAAGTCTTGTTTTAAAGGAGGATTATACCAACCTACTTTTCCGTTACTTGCTGCATCAAAAAGTTTATCGTTTTTCGGATAAACTTCCGGTTCATATTCCATATCTAAACCACTATCGTTCAGGTTTTCAAAAACGCCACAAAATTGCCATTGTGAAATAGGATTGAGTATCTCCAGATTTTTGGCTTTGTTTTCGGTAATTCGTCTTCTTTTATCCATATCGTTTTTGAAATAGGCTACGATAGGATCATTTTTTAGATGTGTTTGATTATATAAAATGTCAATTTTCTGATAGGTGTAATCATCATACCCATTGCTCAAAAAGTTACTCAGCATAAAAGGCTGATTAAACATAGGAAATAAATAGTATTTTGATTCCTCAAATTTTACAAAATCCTGAACAAACCCTGTGTCAAAAATAATCTTTCCGGATTCCATTTCGATATAGGCATCCAACAGAAGTACTTCGATACTTTTATCAATATCTTTTCTTAGATGTTTTTCGAAAGAGTCTCGAGCTTCTTTTCTTTTATTGGTCAAAAGAAGTTTCCAGGTTTCATCGATTTTTTTCTGGTCTTGAGCATTTCCGAGGAAAGGAAAAATCAACGCAACAATAAGGCAGGTAATTTGTTTAGAGTAGGTTAAGTTAAATTTCATTTGTATTTTTTTAGATATTTTTGATTTTTTTACTTTTTTCGATTAAAAATTTTTCAATTCTAAAACCCCGTTGGAATATTCCGCAAAAGTATAATAATGTATCCAGTCGCCTAAGTTAATATAAGTTGAATTTTCGTTAAGTTTAATGCTCATCGGCAAGTGTCTGTGTCCGAAAACGAAGTAATCGTAGTGTTTGAGTTCTAATTTTCGTTTGGCATATTGCACCAGCCATTCGTTTTCTTCACCCAAAAATTTCACATCAGAATCTCCCGAAATCAGCTTGTTTTTTACCGATAAATATTGCCCCAATTTTACTCCAATATCAGGGTGCAACCAACGAAATAACCACTTTGAAAACGGATTCGTAAACACTTTTTTCATTCGTTTGTAGCCTTTGTCTTTAGGTCCAAGTCCGTCTCCGTGTCCGATAAAGATTGTTTTTCCGTTGATGATAAAAACCTGAGGCGAATGAAAAACCGGAATATCGAGTTCTTTTTCAAAATAATCATTCATCCACAAATCGTGATTTCCGACAAAGAAATAAATCGGAATTCCATTATCACGAAGCTCTGCTAATTTTCCTAAAACCCTTACAAACCCTTTGGGAACAACGGTTTTGTATTCAAACCAAAAATCAAATAAATCTCCCAACAGGAAAATTACACCTGCATCGTGTTTGATTTCGTCTAACCATTGTACAAACTTTTTCTCTCTCGGAAGGCTTTCCTCTCTCGTAGGAGCTCCCAAATGATTATCCGAAGAAAAATAGGCTTTCTTGTTTTCGGGTAATGTTATGTGATGTTCGGGTTTCAAGTTTGGTTATTGGTTAATGGTTTAAGGTTTAAGGTTTAAGGTTTAAAGTTGTTCTCGATATGTTCCACTTCGTTTCGCTACTCGAACTGACGTATATTCCCAATAGCTATCGGGACTGAATACTGCCTTCTAATTCCCCTTTTGGGGGTTAGGGGGCTTATTATCAGAAGCATACCATTCGGCAAACGAAGAATCGGTTTCTTGCAGGCGAAGTGAGAAAAGTTGGAGATTTTCGGGTAAACGGGAGCTTATTTTCTGAACAAAATCAATGACCATTTTTTCGCTTGTAGGCTGATAATCAACCAAAATCACGTGATGACCTCTGTCTGCCAGTTCTTTTGCCAGCTCAATATGCGGAGTATTTTTGTTGAAAACGGTAGCATGGTCAAACACATCCACCACTTCTTCTTTTACGATTTTTTTCAAATCGGTAAAGTCGATAACCATTCCGTATTTTACGTTGTTTTTATCTTCGATAGGGCTTCCGATGACCGTTACGAAGAGTTTGTAGCTATGTCCGTGAACGTTTTTGCACTTTCCGTCATAGCCATATAAAGCATGTCCGGTTTCAAACGAAAACTGTTTGGTAATTCTAATTTTAGTCATTAAGATAACTTTATAAATCAAGCAAAGGTACAAAATTTGTCAAAAGAATATTTACCTTTGCTTTCAATGAAAATTATGAGGTGATGAAAAAAATAATTTTATTGGGTTTACTATTGGTTTCTTTTGTAGGATATTCTCAAATTCCTGACGGAGATGATTCGGGCTATGGGGAAATAGTAATTGACGGAACAAAGCAAGTTGTTGATGAGAAAGAGCCTGATAAAAACGACCCGAATTACATTCATACAGCAGTAGAAATAGCACCTGAATATCCTAAAGGAATTGAAGAATTTAGAAAATTTATTGCTCAAAATTATCAATCTCCCAAAGTTACTAAAGATTTGAAAGGACTTGTTTTTGTTCAATTTGTAGTAGAAGAAGACGGCAGTCTTTCGGATATAAAAATAATACGTGATTTAGGTTTTGGAGCAGGAGATGAAGTTGTTAGAGTGCTAAAACTTACAGGAAAATGGAATCCTGGAATTCAGAACGGGAAACCTGTACGAGTACGTTATACTCTTCCTGTTCAAGTTAATGTTAAGGCAAAGAAGAAATAATTATGAAAAAAATAGTTTTACTGGGTTTAATGTTGGTTTCTTTTGTGGGATATTCGCAAGAATTAGAAATTATTGAAGAAAAAAATGATAAGGGAACAGAAGTAATTGATGAAGAAGAATCTACTGACCCGAATCGTATTTATATAGCAGTTGAAACAAAGCCTGAATACCCGGGAGGAATAACTGCCTTTAGAGAATTTATTGCTAAAAATTATAAGAATCCTAAAACCACCAGAGATGTAAAGGGAACTCTGATAGTTGAATTTGTAGTAGATGCTGACGGAAGTATGTCTGATATCCGGGTTCTTCGTGATTTAGGCTTTGGGACAGGATTCGAGGCTGTGAGAGTGTTGAAACTTGCTGAAAAATGGAAACCGGGTGTTCAGAACGGAAAAGCAGTTCGGGTGAGATATACTTTACCTTTAAAAATTGATATAGAGGTAAAGAAGAAATAGTTATGAAAAAAATAATTTTACTTAGTTTACTATTGGTTTCTTTTGTGGGATATTCTCAAGAAGTAAAGACAGACTCCATTCATATAAAGGTTGATAAAATGCCTAAATATAAAGGAGGGATAAAGCAGTTTTATAAGTATATTTTCCTGAATTATAGACCTATAGTGACAGATAGCACGGATAACAAAATGATTTCAAGCTTTGTTATAGATACAGACGGAAGTATTACAGATGTGAAAATTATTAAAGATTTAGGAGGAAATACGGGTAAAGAACTTATAAAAGTCCTAAAAAAATCCCCGAAATGGACTTCTGGAAAACATAACGGAAAAAAAGTTAAAGTACAATTTACACTACCTCTTGAAATTGATATTAAAGAACTACAAGTTTATTCTACCAAAGATGTAGAAGTAATAGCAAGCTATCCCGGAGGATTGATGGAATTTTATAAGTTTTTTGGAAAAAATTACAAAAAGGAAAATATAAGAGGGGCTTCAAGCGGAAAACTTATAGTAAGTTTTATTGTTGAAAAAGACGGTAGTCTCAGCAACTTTAAAGTCATACAAGATGTGGGTTACGGAACAGGAGATGAAGCTATAAGAGTTTTAAAATTATCAAAAAAATGGATTCCTTCTTCTAATAAAGGAAAGCCTTTACGAGTCCGTTTTACTTTGCCAGTTGACTTAAAACTATAAAATCGATTTAGGTTTATAAAAAAGAAAAAAATGTTAAAAAATATTTTTTTCTTTTTTTTATAATTTTTTACTCTACATTTGTAGATATGAATCTATCTTTGTAGAGATAAAATTTTTAAGTTATGAACCAGTTGACCAAAGCAGAAGAACAGTTGATGCATTTTTTGTGGGAGAAAAAAAAGGCATTCACTAAGGATTTGATTGAGGCTTATCCTGAGCCCAAACCTGCAAGCACGACCGTTATCACATTGCTGAAACGTATGCAGGAAAAGGGTTTTGTAGGTTTCAAAGAATACGGAAAATCGAGAGAATATTATCCGCTTGTGGAGAAAGAAAAATATTTTTCAAAACAAGTAGGAGAGATGATTAAAGACTTTTTTAATGATTCGGCTATGCAATTTGCTTCGTTTTTTACCGAAAAAACCAATCTGTCTGAAAAAGAATTAGAAGAGTTACGGAAAATTATTGACAATCAACTTCAAAAGAAAAAACGATGATAGCTTTTTTGATTAAATTTTCGCTGAGTTTGCTGGTGTTTCTACTCTTTTATAAACTCGTTTTGGAACGGGAGAAAATGCACCAAATCAACCGGTTTTTGTTGCTTTTTGCCTTGGTATTTTCGCTAATGATTCCGTTGGTGAATGTTGAATTTGTAAGCCAAAATCCTATCATTCAGCAAACCATTCCGTCTTATGTGATTCCCGAAATCTTTATTGGAGACGACCCTGTAGAAACTCCCGTTTTTTTTACTTTAGAAAATGTTTTATGGAGTGTTTACGGACTGGGTTTTGCGGTTTTTCTGTTTCGTTTTATAAGGAATCTGACTTCGCTGTTGCGAAAAATTCACGAAAGTGAAAAAATCAAAAAAGACGGATTTACTTTAGTTTTGATTCAGGGCGAAATACTCCCACACTCGTTTTGGAACTATGTTTTTGTAAACCGGAAAGAATACGAAAACAACCTGATTGATGATGAGCTTTTTGTGCACGAAAAGACTCATATTACTCAAAAACATTCGCTGGATATTTTGTTTATCGAAGTGCTGCAAATCGTGTTTTGGTTTCACCCGCTTGTTTATCTCTACAAAAAAGCGATGAAGCTCAATCACGAGTTTTTGGCCGACCAGAAAGTAAACGAAACCTTTTGTGAAGTGGTTCAGTATCAAAAACTTTTATTAGAAAAGGCTGTCGGAAATCTTGTCCCGATAGCAAGCAACTTAAATTATTCAATAACTAAAAAACGCTTTATTATGATGACGAAAAACAAGAGTAATTTTAGAATTACTATAAAAATGGTGTTTTCAGCAGTAGTCTTTTCAGGCTTATTTTTAGCCTGTTCTGAAAACGATGAAAACGAGACTTTAACTAAAAAAAATATACCTGAAACAAGTATTTCTTTTAAAGATGCACAAAAATATATGGGATCAACTTCTGACAAGCAGGACTCTGTTTATACCAAACCCGAAACCCGACCCGAATTTGAAGGCGGAATGAAGGCTTTTTATGAATACATTAAAAAGAATTTAAAAATTCCTGAAGTAGAACAAGATGTAAAAAGCAATGTTATTGTGAGTTTTATTGTTGAAAAAGATGGCAGTCTGTCTAATATTAATATACTTCGTGATCTTGTGGGTATGGAAAAAGAGGTTACAGAAATGTTGGAAGCCTGCCCTAAATGGAAACCCGGTACTCAAAACGGAGAAGCAGTTCGGGTGGAATATATTTTACCAATTGCTGTGAATATTAAAGCCAAAAAATGAAAAAAGCCGTATTGTTTTTTATAATAATTTTGTTGTCTGTTTCCTGCAAAACCAATCAAATTATAAACGGAAAAAGAGAAGGTAAGTGGGTGTTTAAGGATGTTACTAATGACACTATCCACTTTCAAAAAGGCTGGTATAAAGAAGGGATTGAAACAGGTGTTTGGAAATCCTACGAAAACAAGAAGCTCTACAAAAAAGAAAAGTATAAAGGAAACTCTTGCTACATTACAAATTATCACCTTAATGGTAAAATACAAAGTAAAGGAACAGCCCTAATCGACCAGCAAAACGGACTGATGCAATGGAAAATGTCAGGAGATTGGGATTATTTCGATGAAAATGGAAAACATTATTTAACCCGAACTTATCTGAACGGTTACCAAATCACAGAAAAGGAAATCAATTAATTTTTATATAGCGGAATAAAATACGAAACCGTATAATTAAACCCTACACCAAAACTTCCGTCATAGGTTCGGTGAAAACCGGGAATGTAGAGATTTTCAAAATTTTCGGGTTGTTTGTCAGCAATCAAAAAGTGTAGCCTTACACTAAATCCGACGTACAAATTATTGAAAATCTCTGCTTTTATTCCTCCCAGAAATTCTGCCCAATGAGCTGAGAGTCCGCTGAATTCCTGATTGGCATTCACAAGAGTGTGTTCGCCTAAAAATCCGTTTGTATTCTGATAAATGGAATAGTGATTCAGGTTTTGACTAAAAACACTCGTTCCGTATCGAAGCCCCACATAAATCTGATTTTCCATATCGAGCCAGTTTTCGTAGGCATTAAAATCAATTCCCACTCTCAGATAAGTACCTTTTGTGGTAAAGTTCAGTTGAGGTTCATCGGTTGTTTTGTCTTCGCTCCCGATTTCGGCTGCCAGATAGAATTTTTTGGTAAGCCTGTAATCTCCGACAATTTCAAAACCTTTGTAATTGTTGTCGTAAAAAGTACGGGAGAGTTTAAACAAATCGGTTCCCAAACGCAGTCCGTAGCGATTTTTTTTAGGAGCAATGCTATCGGTTGCCGTTTCTTGTGCAAAGCCCGAAAATCCTGCCATAAGCAGCCCGAAACTAAAAAAGTAAATCCAGATGTGTTTCATTTTCGTTTGTTATTTCGGGTTGTTTTACGATGAGTTCTTTGATCCAGAAATCGTCTTCTGCCGGGTCGGTCAATATCGGGTTCGGGTTTTGATTGTCTGATTCCAAAAGCGAAAAATTCGATTTATAACCGCAAGCTCTCGAAATATAAATATCGTTTTTCGTATATCGGAATTCTAACAAATCTTCGTTGGTTATTTGGGTATTGATGTTGGTATAGGTGAGTATAAATTTGTAGGTACTCACCTGAGCATCGGTTCGCAACGGAAGTTCGATCGTGTTGGTGTTCTCAAAAACAAGTGTATCCTGACCAATTTCCGTTTCGATAATTTCCAGTTTCAAAAACGTTTTCTCCACAGACGGATTGAGGTATTCGTAAAAATCAATCACCATAGCGGGAGTGGTAGGAGTGCTTTCGGAACAGATATCGTCTTTTTCACATCCCGAAAAAGCTCCGAAACCTAAAAACAGCAGTATTATCGGAAATATAAATCGTTTCATTTATGTTGAATAAAGCTACAAATGTAGTGATTTTGTAAAATAAAACGTCTAAAAGGTTAGACTCAACTCTACTTTTGATTTTCTGGATTTGTTTCCGTTTTTTGGATTTGAAATAACTTATCTTTGCAGCTTAATCAAAAATCTTTAAATTACGTATATGAAAGTTGCAGTAGTAGGTGCTACCGGAATGGTAGGCGAAGTGATGCTAAATGTGTTGGCAGAACGAAATTTTCCCCTAAGTGAATTGTTGGTTGTTGCTTCAGAGAAGTCGGTTGGCAAGCAAATTCAGTTTAAGGGAAAGTCTTATACTGTTATCGGTTTGCAAGAAGCGGTAAATCAAGCTCCTGATATTGCCCTTTTTTCAGCAGGAGGCACTACTTCAATGCAATGGGCTCCGAAATTTGCAGCAGCGGGAACTACGGTTATCGATAATTCATCGGCTTGGAGAATGGACAGCACCAAAAAACTAATTGTTCCGGAAATCAATGCAAATTTGCTTACCACAGAAGATAAAATTATTGCCAACCCGAATTGTTCTACCATTCAGATGGTGATGGCATTGGCTCCGCTTCACAGGAAATATAAAATCAAGAGAATTGTTGTTTCGACCTATCAGTCTATTACCGGAACAGGTGTAAAAGCCGTACAGCAACTCGAAAATGAATATAAAGGCGAAAAAGGCGAAATGGCCTATAAATATCAAATTCACCGAAATGCTATTCCGCAATGTGATGTTTTTGAAGAAAATGGTTATACGAAAGAAGAAATGAAACTCGTTCGTGAAACCAAAAAAATCTTAGGTGATGACACGATTAACGTGACGGCTACGGCTGTGAGAATTCCGGTTGTGGGAGGGCATAGTGAAGCGGTAAACGTGGAATTTGAAAATGATTTTGACCTGAGTGATATTCGCAAAATCTTACACGAAACAGAAGGAATCAAACTTCAGGATAATCTCGATACGTTTACCTATCCGATGCCTTTGTATTCACAGGGAAAAGATGAGGTTTTTGTGGGTAGAATTCGCAGAGATGAAACCCAACCCAATACGATGAATATGTGGATTGTAGCGGATAACCTCAGAAAAGGAGCAGCTACCAATACGATTCAAATTGCTGAGTATTTGGTTGAAAATCATTTGGTTGGCAAAAAAGCAACCGTTTAAACTTACAGTATTGATTAAAGAAAATAATATAAAAGAATCTATTGTTCAAGGGCTTGAACTTCCGTTGATGGAGCATTTTTACACCATTCAAGGAGAAGGAGCGTATGCAGGAGTGGCAGCTTATTTTATCAGAATCGGAGGTTGTGATGTAGGTTGCCATTGGTGTGACGTTAAAGAAAGCTGGGAGGCAGCTAATCACCCTACAGTTTCGGTTGAAGAAATGGTTGCTCATGTGAAGGCTTCAAAAGCAGAAGTGGTAGTTATCACAGGAGGAGAGCCGCTTACTTGGAATATGGATGTACTTACCCAAAGGCTTAAAGAAGAAGACTTTAGAGTACATATCGAAACTTCGGGAGCTTATCCGTTTTCAGGAGAGTGGGATTGGGTTTGTCTTTCTCCGAAAAAAATGAAACTTCCGGTTGAAGAAGCTTATCAAAAAGCAGATGAACTGAAAGTTATCGTTTATAACCACAACGATTTGTTGTTTGCTGAAGAGCAAGCAGCCAAAGTCAGAAAAGATTGTGTTTTGTTGCTTCAGGTAGAATGGAGCAAACGGGATAAAATGAATCCTGTGCTTGTTGAATACGTAAAGAATAACCCGAAATGGAGGATTTCGGTACAAACACATAAATATTTGGATATTCCTTAAGGCTAGATGAATTATTTTGGTTTAAAATATCATTAGTGTTTCGTTAAAACAATTTGATTTCCAATTGATTATAATTTAGTTCATTGACATTATTGTAATTAGATTTATTAAACAGTTGATTTAGAGGTGTTTTGTCCAGTAGCGAGATTC
>Ga0172382_10010395_pt1 | contig 12497 bp, 6 predicted proteins | sample Leawel138RmetaG_FD_122245 | JGI IMG/M metagenome (GOLD analysis project Ga0172382, IMG submission 122245) | Leachate microbial communities from a municipal landfill in Southern Ontario, Canada - Leachate well 138R metaG | ecosystem: Engineered > Solid waste > Landfill > Unclassified | place...
AAAGCTGTGATTTTTCATTGACAGGCGACAAGACCTGTGTTATTATTATAAATTGCATTGGTATTGTTAAATTTAAATAATAATAGTTTAATTGTATAGAATTAACTAATAAAGGCAATATTAAAATCGGTATGCAAAATTTTATTTTTCAAAAGAAAATTTAATTGTTAAACTATTGGTTATATATAATTAATACATCATTGAATACAACCATAACAGTTTATGATTTAATAAAAGCTTTTGATTAATACATAGGTTGGGATGAGTTTTAATAGACAATATTTTATAAAGAAGCCTATTTCATAGTATCGGAATTATTTCGATAAAAACATCTTTTTCTATGTAGAGTTAAAAAGCTTAATTTTTATTTTTTATTAAGGGGTGAGCGACTTATGATACATCCGATCTATTTTGGTAAAAGCAAAAGGATGAGCTACTCAAGTATCGATGAAGTTATGGATATGCCAAATCTTATTGAAGTACAAAAGAACTCTTATAATTGGTTTTTGGAAGAAGGGTTAAAGGAGGTTTTTAATGACATATCCCCAATAACAGATTACAGTGGCAATCTTATTCTCGAATTTGTAGATTATTCTTTAGATGGAAAACCAAAATATAATGTGGAAGAATGCAAAGAAAGAGATGTTACGTATTCAGCACCTTTAAAAGTGAGGATTAGACTTGCTAATAAGTCCAATAATGAGGTTAAAGAACAAGAAGTCTTTATGGGTGATTTTCCCCTAATGACAGATCAAGGTACATTTATCATTAATGGTGCAGAAAGAGTAATAGTAAGTCAGTTGGTGAGATCACCGGGAGTATATTATAATGAATCCATTGATAAAACCGGTAAAAGATTACATGCAGCGACAGTTATACCTAATAGAGGTGCTTGGTTGGAATATGAAATGGATTCAAATGATATTATGTGGGTTAGAATTGATAGGACGAGAAAAGTTCCTATAACAGTATTTTTAAAAGCTCTTGGCTTTGGTACTGAACAACAAATAGAAAGCTTACTAGGGGAAGACGAAAGGATAAAAGCTTCACTTTTAAAAGATGTTACGAAAAGTGCTGAAGAAGGCTTAATAGAAGTATATAGACGTCTTAGACCGGGAGAACCGCCTACGGTAGAAAGTGCGAAATCCCTTTTAGATGCTTTATTTTTTGATGCTAAACGATATGACTTGGCAAAGGTCGGTAGATATAAATTTAATAAGAAACTTTCTTTATCTGCTAGATTAAACGGCCAAATACTGCAAGATGATGCTATTGACCCTAGGACAGGGGAAGTCTTGGCTAAAGCCGGTGAAAGAATAAAAAGAGAGAAAGCTCAGGAAATTCAAAATGCAGGAATAAATGAAATTATTGTTGTTACAGAAGAAAAACCTGTAAAAATTGTTGGCAATAATGTTGTTGATATAAATAAATATTTAAATTTTGATATTTCAAGTTTGGAAATAAAGGAGCTTGTAAACCTTACCGTACTTAAAGAAATACTAGAAAAATGCGAAACTGAAGAAGATATAAAAGAAGAGATTAAAAATAGAATTTACGATTTAATACCTAAGCATATTGTGGTAGATGATATAGTTGCTACTGTTTCTTATGCTCTTAATATAATTTACGGTGTAGGTAATATTGACGATATTGACCATTTGGGAAATAGAAGGCTTAGATCAGTAGGTGAGCTGCTGCAAAACCAATTCAGAATTGGCTTATCCAGAATGGAAAGAGTTGTTAGAGAAAGAATGACTATTCAGGATATAGATTTGGTGACGCCACAGCAACTCATTAATATAAGGCCTGTATCAGCATCTATTAAAGAATTTTTTGGGAGCAGCCAATTATCACAATTCATGGACCAAACTAATCCACTTGCGGAACTTACGCATAAGAGAAGATTGTCCGCACTAGGCCCCGGAGGTTTATCCAGAGAAAGAGCGGGATTTGAAGTTAGAGACGTTCATCATTCTCACTATAGCAGAATGTGTCCTATAGAAACACCGGAAGGACCTAATATTGGATTGATTGGAAGCTTAAGTACTTATGCCAGAATAAACGAATACGGTTTTATTGAAGCTCCATATAGAGTTGTTAAGGCTGACGAAAATGGAGAAAAGATAGTAACAAACGAGATTGTTTATGTTACGGCAGACGTAGAAGATGAATATATAGTAGCGCAGGCAAACGAACCCTTGGACGCAGAAGGTCATTTTAAAGAAAAAAAAGTTGCTGCAAGGATTAGACATGAAATAATTGTCGTGCCTGTTTCTGAAGTAGAATATATGGATGTTTCCCCAAAACAGGTTGTTTCCGTTGCTACTGCCATGATTCCTTTTTTAGAAAACGACGATGCTAACCGCGCACTTATGGGTTCCAATATGCAACGACAAGCAGTTCCGTTGATTAAATCTGAATATGCCATAGTCGGAACAGGGATGGAATATAAAGCGGCAATTGACTCCGGTGTAGTAATAAAAGCAACTGATTCAGGTGTTGTTGAAAAAGTTAGCGCAAATGAAATAATCGCAAGAAATAGCAATGGTCAAAAAGATAAGTATAAGCTATCCAAATTTGCAAGATCAAATCAAGGTACATGTATAAACCAGCGACCTTTTGTTAATAAAGGTGAAATAATAGAAAAAGGGCAAGTTATCGCAAATGGACCTTCGACAGATTTAGGTGAAATTGCCCTTGGAAGAAATGTCCTTATTGGTTTTATGGCATGGGAAGGTTACAATTATGAGGACGCAATTTTGATAAGTGAAAAATTGGTTAAAGAAGATGTGTTTACATCTATACACATAGAGGAATACGAGTCGGAAGCCAGAGATACGAAATTAGGTCCTGAAGAGATAACCCGAGACATTCCAAATGTTGGAGATGATGCATTAAAGGACCTGGATGAAAGGGGTATTATCAGGATAGGAGCGGAAGTAAGGACAGGAGATATTCTTGTTGGGAAAGTTACCCCTAAAGGAGAAACAGAACTTACAGCCGAGGAAAGGCTTTTACGTGCGATTTTCGGTGAAAAAGCCAGAGAAGTCAGAGATACTTCTTTAAGAGTACCTCATGGAGAAGCTGGAATTGTTGTAGATGTGAAAGTATTTACCAGAGATAATGGAGATGAACTATCTCCGGGGGTAAATCAACTGGTAAGAGTATATATTGCACAAAAAAGAAAAATTTCCGTAGGAGATAAAATGGCCGGGAGGCATGGTAATAAAGGTGTCATATCAAGAATATTACCTGAAGAAGATATGCCGTTTTTACCAAATGGAACACCTCTGGAAATAGTGCTTAATCCTTTAGGAGTACCGTCCCGTATGAACATCGGACAGGTTTTGGAAGTACACCTTGGTTTAGCTGCAAAAGCATTAGGTTGGAAGATTTCCACACCTGTATTTGACGGAGCCAACGAAAATGAAATAATGGATACACTGGAGATGGCAAATAAAGTCATTCAAGTAAAAAAACAACTTAAACATATAAAAGACAAATTAGCCTTAACTGAAGATATAGAGAATAGCAAAACTGACATAGAAGAAAGCAAAAAAATTATAATGGAATGTCTAAAAGATAATGTTTTTGAAATTGATGATAGATTAACGGTAATTAAAGAGAAGATTAATAAAACGGATTTCTACGATAGGCAAAAAATTGAAGGTTTAATAAAGGACTTTGGAGAAAATCCATTGGACGATATAGTTTTGGATGGGACGGGTAAAATTGAACTAAGAGACGGCAGAACAGGAGAATATTTTGATAAACCAATAGCTGTAGGCTATATGTATATTTTAAAACTATTGCACTTGGTAGACGATAAAATACATGCCAGATCAACGGGACCTTATTCTTTAGTTACCCAACAACCTCTAGGTGGTAAGGCTCAATTTGGAGGTCAACGTTTCGGTGAGATGGAAGTTTGGGCTCTTGAAGCATATGGTGCTGCACATACATTGCAAGAAATACTGACTGTTAAATCCGATGATGTGGTGGGCAGGGTAAAAACTTACGAAGCAATAGTTAAAGGAGAAAATATTCCTGAACCCGGAGCACCTGAAGCATTTAAAGTATTAATTAAAGAATTACAAAGTTTAGCTTTAGATGTAAAAGTGTTTTCAGAGGAGAAGGAAGAAATTGTAATAAAAGAATCTGTAGAAGATAATCTAGAAGATATTAGTAACGAAATGGAAACCAGAGAAGATATGGATTTATCAAATATTCCATATAAAGGAGTTAAAGAAGAAGAAAAAGAAAGCCTCTATGATGACTATAATGAAGATGCAGATGAGCTCGAATTTGAATTAGATATTGATGACTTGATAATAAAAGACGAAGAAGAACTTGAGGATAAAGAAAATGAAAATATTGAAGACGAAGAAGATTATTAAAGGAAGGGAGAGAAGAGCCCTTGTTGGAATTAAATAGCTTCGAATCATTAAAAATTGGATTGGCTTCTCCGGAAAAAATTAGAGAGTGGTCTAAGGGAGAGGTAAAAAAACCGGAGACCATCAATTATAGGACTTTGAAGCCTGAAAAAGAAGGTCTATTTTGTGAAAGGATTTTTGGACCTACAAAGGACTGGGAATGTCATTGCGGCAAGTATAAAAGAATAAGGTACAAGGGTATTATATGCGATAGATGCGGTGTTGAAGTGACAAAAGCTAAAGTTAGAAGAGAAAGAATAGGACATATCGAATTAGCTGCCCCGGTTTCACATATCTGGTATTTTAAAGGCATACCTAGTCGTATGGGTCTCTTGCTGGATATGTCACCACGGTCTTTAGAAAAAGTGCTTTATTTTGCATCCTATATTGTGATTGATCCCGGTGATACTAACTTGGCATGCAAGCAATTATTAAACGAAAAAGAATACAGGGAAGCCAAAGAGCAGTTTGATGGAAAATTTAGAGTCGGCATGGGTGCGGAAGCCGTAAAAGAACTATTGGAATTAGTTGACTTGGACTCACTATCAAAAGAGCTAAGAGTGGGCTTAACAGAAAGTACAGGTCAAAAAAAATTAAGAACAGTCAGAAGGCTTGAAGTTGTAGAAGCATTTAGAAAATCAGGGAATAAGCCGGAATGGATGATCCTTGATGTTATTCCGGTAATACCTCCGGATTTGAGACCAATGGTTCAGTTAGATGGCGGAAGATTTGCAACATCTGATTTGAATGATTTATATCGCAGGGTAATTAATAGAAATAATAGATTGAAAAGGCTTTTAGATTTGCAGGCACCTGATATAATTGTTAGAAATGAAAAAAGAATGTTACAAGAAGCAGTAGATGCACTTATAGATAATGGTAGACGAGGCAGACCTGTTACAGGACCGGGGAATAGGCCATTGAAGTCTTTATCAGATATGCTAAAAGGTAAACAGGGCAGATTTAGGCAGAATTTACTAGGTAAACGTGTTGATTATTCGGGACGTTCCGTTATAGTTGTAGGACCTGATCTAAAACTCTATCAATGCGGTTTACCAAAAGAAATGGCATTGGAGTTATTTAAACCTTTTGTAATGAAAAAACTTGTTAAGGATGGTCTTGCTCATAATATAAAAAGTGCAAAGCGTATGGTTGAAAGGGTTAGAACAGAGGTATGGGACGTGCTTGAAGAAGTTATAAAAGAACACCCTGTACTTTTAAATCGTGCGCCAACCTTGCATAGACTGGGAATACAAGCCTTTGAACCCGTTTTAGTAGAAGGCAGAGCTTTAAAGCTTCACCCTCTTGTTTGTACCGCTTATAATGCGGACTTTGATGGAGACCAGATGGCTGTTCACGTACCTTTATCTGTTGAAGCTCAAGCAGAGGCAAGGTTCCTTATGCTTTCTTCAAATAATATATTAGCACCAAAGGATGGTAGGCCTGTAGTAAGTCCGACACAAGATATGGTTATGGGAATATATTATTTGACTATTCATGTTGCCGATGAAAAAGGCGAAGGTAAGGTTTTCTCTAATTATGATGAAATGCTTATGGCATATCAACTAGGAGAAGTAGGCCTTCATGCAAAAGTAAAAATTAGAATGAAAAAAGAATTTAACAATGAAATAAAATCCAAAATTATAGAGAATACAGTAGGTAGATTTATATTTAATAATTCTGTTCCGCAGGATATTGGTTTTGTTGATAGAACAAAAGAGGAAAATATATTTACTCTTGAATATGATCCGAGAGATGAAGATGGAGATATAAGACCTATAGATAAAAAAATGCTAGGTGAAATAGTTGATAAATGTTATAGAAAACACGGTTCAACTGCAACTTCGCTAGTTTTAGATGAAATAAAAAGTATCGGATTTCATTATGCAACTAAAGGAGCCGTTACTATTGGTGTTACAGATATAGCTATACCGGAGGCTAAAAAAACATTGCTGTCGGAATCTGATTCTAAGATTGATAATATTGAGAAAATGTTCAGAAGAGGGCTTATTTCAGATAACGAAAGATATGAAAGAGTCATAGAGACATGGCAAGATGCCACCGAAGATATTACCAGCGCTTTAATGAAAGATTTAGATAGATTAAACCCTGTCTTTATGATGGCGAACTCAGGGGCCAGAGGAAGTGTTAACCAGATAAGACAGTTAGCCGGTATGAGAGGACTTATGGCGAACACCTCAGGAATGATTATTGAAATACCTATTAGAGCAAATTTTAGAGAAGGATTAAATGTACTGGAGTTCTTTATATCAACTCACGGAGCAAGAAAAGGTCTTGCTGATACTGCACTTAGAACTGCGGATTCCGGATATTTAACAAGACGTCTGGTTGATGTTAGCCAAGATGTAATAGTCCGAGAATATGATTGTGGAACCGAGGAAGGACTTTGGGTATCAGAAATTAAAGACGGGAATGAAATTATTGAAAAACTTGAAGACAGACTGGTAGGAAGATTTCCTATAGATGATGTCATTGATTCAAAAACAAAGCAAATAATAGCTAAAAAAGATGTATTGATTACTGATGAGACAGCCGAAGAAATTGTAAAAGCCGGCATAAAGAAAGTATATATTCGCTCCATATTAAACTGCAGATCAAGGCATGGAGTATGTGCAAAATGTTATGGTGTTAATTTGGCTGTAGGAGATATGGTAAACATTGGGGAAGCAGTGGGAATAATTGCAGCCCAATCTATCGGAGAGCCGGGAACTCAGCTTACCATGAGGACTTTCCATACAGGGGGTGCTTATGTTGAGGGAGATGATATTACTCAGGGTCTTCCAAGAGTTGAAGAATTATTTGAAGCAAGGAAACCCAAAGGTTTGGCAACTATATCAGAAATATCCGGTACTGTAAAAATAAACGACACAAATAAAAAGAAAAAAGAAGTTATTGTGATGGGAGAAGATGGTGAAAGCAGGACTTATGGAATACCTTACGGTTCGAGGATAAAGGTTTCTGAAGGTGAGCTTATTGAAGCCGGTGATGAGATAACAGAAGGTTCCGTAAATCCCCACGATATATTAAAAATAAAGGGAGTAGTCGGAGTACAGACTTATTTACTACAAGAAGTCCAGAGAGTTTATAGGCTTCAAGGAGTCGATATATCAGATAAGCACATAGAAGTAATAGTCAGACAAATGCTCAGGAAAGTAAAAATTGATGACGCAGGTGACACCGATTTGCTGCCCGGTGGATTGTTTGATATTTTTAAGTATGAAGAAGAAAACAGGAAAATTACCGAAGAAGGCGGCAAAAAAGCTTCAGGGAAAAGAGTGCTTTTGGGTATTACAAAAGCTTCCTTAGCTACTGATTCATTCCTTTCAGCTGCATCCTTCCAAGAAACAACTCGAGTACTAACAGAAGGAGCAATAAAAGGGAAAGAAGATCCTTTGGTAGGACTTAAAGAGAATGTTATCATCGGAAAGCTTATACCTGCCGGCACCGGAATGAAAAGGTACAAAGATGTTGGTATAAAACCCTCAGAAATAATTATAGAACCCGTTGAGATACCGGAAAACCAAACAGAAGATTTAATTGACAATGAAATGATAGGAATAATTGATAATCAAGATACACTGGTAGCGGGTGAAAAACTTAGTGTTGACAATGAATTAGAATAAATGATAAAATAATCAAGTGTGCAAAAACCAATATTCTTTTCAAGAGGGAGGTATTATATGGATGGATTGAAATCCTCAAAAAAAAGGATAATAGGGTTAAAACAAACAATAAAAGCTGTAAAAGAAAACAAAGTCTGTAAAGTATATATTGCGAATGATGCGGATAATTTTATAAAAAACAATATTTTAAAAGCTTGTGAAGATAAGGATTTGGAAATTGTATATGTTAATACTATGAAAGAACTTGGGGAGGCATGTGGAATTGAGGTTAAGGCTTCAACAGCATCATTATTAAAAAGCTAAATATACCCCTTCAAGTAAGGGGTATATTTAAGTATATATAATAGAAATATAAAGAAGGAGGTGAATATAATGCCAACCATTAATCAATTAGTAAGAAAAGGCAGACAGGAGGTTACTTATAAATCCGATTCTCCTGCACTTATGGAGTGTCCTCAAAGAAGAGGTGTATGTACAGTAGTTAAAACTACAACTCCTAAGAAGCCTAATTCTGCTTTAAGGAAAATCGCCAGAGTAAGGTTAACAAATGGGATGGAGGTTTCCGGGTATATTCCGGGGATAGGACATAATTTGCAAGAGCACTCCGTTGTCCTTATTAGAGGCGGCAGAGTTAAGGATTTGCCCGGCGTAAGGTACCATATTATTAGAGGAACACTGGATACAGCCGGAGTAACTGACAGAAAACAAAGCAGATCAAAATACGGTGCCAAAAGGCCAAAAAAATAATAAGTGCTGGTATTTATCACGCTATAACGTGTAGAAATATATTATGCACGACGGTATTATATTAAATAATGCCGAGTACCGATGAAAATTTATTTGTTAGGAGGGAAGAAAAGTGCCAAGAAAAGGATTTATTCCAAAGAGAGAGGTATTATCAGATCCACTATATAATGACAAGATAGTTTCAAAACTTATCAATCATATAATGCTTGACGGTAAGAAAGGCATTTCACAAAAAATTGTATATGGTGCTTTTGATATCATAAAAGATAAAACAGGAAAGGACCCATTAGAAGTATTTGAAGCAGCAATGAATAATGTTATGCCTGTTTTAGAAGTAAAGGCAAGGCGAATTGGTGGAGCAACATATCAAGTGCCTATAGAAGTCAGAGCTGACAGACGCCAAGCACTAGGAATGAGATGGTTAGTTGATTTTTCAAGAAAAAGAAACGAAAAGACTATGAGAGAAAGACTTGCCGGAGAAATAATGGATGCTGCAAATAATGTAGGTTCCAGTATTAAAAAGAGAGAGGATACACATAAAATGGCTGAAGCAAATAAGGCATTTGCTCATTATAGATGGTAATTTTGGAGTTTGAAATAATGCATATGTTTAACTTATTGAGAATAGACAAAAATGATTTTTTCTACAGAGAGGGGGATTATAGTGCCTAGGCAGTTACAACTAGAAAAAACGAGAAATATTGGAATAATGGCTCATATAGATGCAGGGAAAACCACGACGACGGAAAGGATATTATACTATACGGGTAGGACTCACAAAGTCGGTGAAACTCATGAAGGTTCTGCTACCATGGATTGGATGGAGCAAGAGCAAGAAAGAGGAATAACCATTACATCGGCTGCAACTACTGCTGAATGGAAAAATCATAGAATAAACATAATAGACACGCCAGGGCACGTGGACTTTACAGTTGAAGTAGAGAGGTCGTTGCGTGTTCTCGACGGTGCAGTTGCGGTATTTTGTGCAAAAGGCGGTGTTGAACCCCAATCAGAAACTGTATGGCGTCAGGCTGATAAGTATAAAGTACCAAGAATTGCATATGTTAATAAAATGGATATTATGGGTGCTGACTTTTTAAGAACCGTAAAAATGTTAAGGGAAAGACTTATGACTAATGCTGTACCCGTACAATTACCCATAGGAAAAGAAGACAGTTTTATTGGTATAGTTGATCTTATTAAAATGAAAGCTGAAATCTATAAAGATGACATGGGACAAGAAATAGAAGAAACAGATATACCACAAGATATTTTAGGTTTAGCAAATGAGTACAGAGATAGTATGATAGAATCTGCTTCTGAACATGATGAAGAGCTAATGATGAAATATCTTGAAGGTGAAGAAATAGAAGAAGATTGTATAAAAAGAGCTTTGAGAAAAGGAACAATAGAAAACCAACTCACACCGGTTTTATGTGGATCTTCATATAAAAACAAGGGCGTACAGTTGGTTATGGATGCCGTAGTTGATTATTTACCTTCCCCATTGGATATTCCGCCTATAGAAGGATTATCTATTGATGGATCAGATAAACTTATAAGGCAGGCATCAGATGAGGAACCATTTGCTGCCTTAGCTTTTAAGATTATGGTGGATTCATATGTAGGGAAACTGGCTTTTTTTAGAGTATATTCAGGAAAATTGCAAGCAGGTTCCTATGTATATAATTCTACGAAAGGCAAGAAAGAAAGGCTGGGCAGGATACTTCAAATGCACGCAAACCACAGGGAAGAAATAAAAGAAGTGCATACAGGAGATATTGCTGCTGTTGTAGGGTTGAGAAACACTACAACGGGAGATACGCTTTGCTCAGAAAACAATCAGATAATTCTAGAGTCAATGCAGTTTCCCGAACCTGTTATTTCTGTAGCTATAGAGCCTAAAACAAAAGCAGGACAGGAAAAGATGGGTATTGCTTTGTCAAAATTATCAGAAGAAGACCCAACTTTCAGAACCTATACAAATGAGGAAACCGGTCAGACAATCATAGCCGGAATGGGTGAACTGCACCTTGAAGTAATTGTTAATAGGATGCTAAGGGAATATAGGGTTGATGCTAATGTGGGAAAACCCCAAGTAGCTTATAAAGAAACTATAAAAAGTAAAGTCAAGGCAGAGGGAAGATTTATCAGGCAATCAGGCGGTAAAGGGCAGTATGGTCATGTATGGATTGAAATTGAACCAAAAAAACCGGGTGAAGGCTTTGAATTTGTAAATAAAATAGTTGGCGGAGTTATTCCTAAAGATTTCATACCTTCAGTTAAAGAAGGTGTGGAAGAAGCATTGCAAAATGGGGTCTTAGGCGGCTATAAGGTTATTGATATCAAAGTAACTTTACTTGACGGATCCTACCATGAAGTAGATTCTTCTGAGATGGCTTTTAAAATAGCGGCATCAATGGCTTTTAAAGACGCAATGAGAAAAGCATCACCTATACTTTTAGAACCAATTGTAAAAGTTGAAGCGACAATACCGGAAGAATACTTAGGTGATGTAATGGGGGATATTAACTCAAGGCGAGGAAAAATTGAAGGTATGGAAGTCAGAGCAGGGGCACAAGTAGTCAAAGGTTATGTACCTCTTGCTGAAATGTTTGGCTATGCAACAGCCTTAAGAAGTAATACGCAAGGACGTGGTAATTATTCAATGCGCTTTAATAATTATGAAGAATGTCCGAAATCAATTACTGAAACAATTTTAATGAAGCAAATTTAATTTGTAACATTTAATACTTGCATTTAAAAATGAAATATTATAAAATATAGATAAATAAAATTAGGAGGAATTATATAAATGGCAAAACAGAAATTTGAACGTACGAAACCCCACGTTAACATCGGCACAATTGGCCACGTTGACCACGGGAAAACTACTTTAACATCCGCCATTACAAAAGTTTTAGCAAAAGCAGGCCATGCCAAGGTTTTAGATTATGACCAAATTGATAAGGCTCCTGAAGAGAAGGCTAGAGGAATAACAATCAATACCTTCCATGTAGAATATGAAACAGATAATCGTCACTATGCCCACGTTGACTGTCCAGGACATGCTGACTATGTTAAGAACATGATTACTGGAGCAGCGCAAATGGACGGAGCAATTTTAGTTGTTGCAGCAAATGATGGTCCAATGGCGCAAACTCGCGAACATATTCTTTTAAGTCGTCAAGTTGGTGTACCTCGCTTAGTTGTTTTCTTAAACAAATGTGATATGGTAGATGATGAAGAATTATTAGATTTAGTGGAAATGGAAGTTCGTGAATTGTTAAGTGAATACGAATTCCCTGGTGATGATATCCCAGTTATTCGTGGATCAGCTTTAAAAGCAATGGAAGGCGATGCTGCTGCTGAAGAAAAAATTCATGAATTAATGGCAGTTGTTGATGATTATATTCCAGAACCAATGCGCGAAACAGACAAACCATTTTTAATGCCTGTTGAAGACGTATTCACAATTACTGGACGGGGAACTGTTGCAACAGGAAGAGTTGAACGAGGAACTGTTAAAGTAGGCGAAAGCGTTGAAATCGTAGGTATTCGTCCAACAATGACAACAGTTGTTACTGGAGTTGAAATGTTTAGAAAATTACTTGATCAAGCAGAAGCTGGCGATAATGTCGGTGTATTATTAAGGGGAATAACTCGTGAAACT
>Ga0172382_10010400_pt1 | contig 12495 bp, 14 predicted proteins | sample Leawel138RmetaG_FD_122245 | JGI IMG/M metagenome (GOLD analysis project Ga0172382, IMG submission 122245) | Leachate microbial communities from a municipal landfill in Southern Ontario, Canada - Leachate well 138R metaG | ecosystem: Engineered > Solid waste > Landfill > Unclassified | place...
ATTCTTTACTGATTACCACCGCTCCCTAAAAGTTGTAAACTAAGGAACCGCCGTGTACCGAACGGTACGCACGGTGGTGGGAGAGGACAGATAGGGAATTAATCCCTATCTTCCTACTCGATTCTTTTTTTGAAAAATTTATTTTCTGATACCTAATTCTTTGATGATAGAACGATATCTTTCGATGTCCGTATCGATCAGATAATCGAGTAAACGGCGACGTTTACCCACTAAAATTTTCAATGCTCTTTCGGTGCTATAATCTTTTTTGTTTGACTTGAGATGTCCAGTCAAATGCGAAATACGGTAGGAGAACAATGCTATCTGCGCTTCTGGTGAGCCAGTATCAGTGTTGGACTTCCCGTATTTAGCAAAGATTTCCTTCTTTTTAGCAGAATCTAAATACATACTGATTTATGAATAATATAATTATAAAAAACTTTTGGGTTGCAAAGTTACATCTAAATTTTCTAATTCCAAACAGTTTTGCAGTTTTCTTAATTTTTTAATGGAACTCGCGATAATCATGTACTTGGGTGTAATGATGTTCATGCTCGTTTCATCCAGTCTCTTTTCTTTACTTCTTCACTGTCCATTTCAATCATCACTACCTGTCCCGACTCGTCGGGATCACCACATCAATTATTGCTTCTCCGTTGTAACTTTCCGCTCAACCGTTTCACAGCATCCAGTATCTCCTGGTCGGGTTCAATTACGTTGTATTCACCCCAGAAACCCGGATCAAGGAAGTGTTCTACCTTCTCCGCGATCACATCAGTAGACCGGATCCGTTCGTTACGGGGAAACTTCGTCACATTATTGTCATATCTGTCGGTAATAGCCATTTCCGAGCCGATAGTGTAGGTAGTGGCAAAGAGGCCGAAGAACCGGTTTGTCCATCGTACACGGAATGAAACTTTCGTGCTGCTATAATTAAAGAACCACTTTCCGTCATCTTCGATAAAATCCACTATGTATTGGGCTTTATTCACATCCACCTTCATCTTTGATGGTTTTCTCCTGATAAAGACATTGGATGCATTTTTCCGGTCTTCCACATTCATATTGAATTCCATACGGACAAAAGCGAGGGATGCCGTATCCAGATAAATATTCCCCCTGAAAAGGATATCCTTTATTCCCGGATGGGGTGAAAATGAAATGATATAGTGCGGTTTGTCGTTGATATTAATCATTCCTTCAATATGAAATTGATATTCTGATCCATCTGTGCCGAAGACAATTTCAGGATTTTTGGCGATATCCAGCATCAACGCATCGCTGATGCCTCCCTGAAATTTTAACAGGACTGTATCGCGAGGAGAGATGTCGGTAGCCTTGCGGCCGATATAAATCTTGGCCTGGTCATTATTGTAGGAACTGTAATTGGCTTTATAGATATCCAATACTGTTTCCACCAGGGAGATATAATTTGAACTTTTCTTTACCGATTCACGATAAAAGGCTATCATCATCTGCGGGTTGTCGGGATAATTCTGTGGGATACGTTGCAAAGCCTCCCGTATCAACTCTTTTCCTTCACCCGATATGACGACAATCTCACTGAGTTCTATGGGTGATGGTTTTAGAGTGACGTGGTTGTTCGGACTATCGATGAGTGTGGCAATTGGAATCTCTAGATTTTCGTATCCCAAGTGACGGACAAGCAGTTGTGAGTTCTTTGTGGAAGTTGGGACGCGAATGGAGAAATACCCATCCTGATTGGTGACGCTCGATACAGTCACCTGTTGGGCAGAAACACTTGCATTGATTAGTGGCTCGTTGGTGTCGCCCCCGAGTACCCTGCCTCTAAGAAGATAAGTTGAATCCGGCTGTATTCTGTTTTCGGAGAACAGACTCGTAGCTGATAGGAGACAGAGAATTAAAAACAGACGGAATAGGTTGTTCATACTACTAATAATAAAGCGTGTTAGATGGGGTATAATGTGATGTTAAACAGTTGATTTGTTTAATATACAAAGAAAATAAATTAGAGGGGATTTTTGGGGTGTATAACGTTTTTTAACTTCGAGGGTTGTCGTATAAAAGGGGGATTAAGAGATTGGGAGACTGGGTGAGGGGAGGGTTGGGAATCTTCTTGTTTGTGGAAAAGAGTGATGATCTGATGAAAACCCGATTGATTTTTCAGATGCAAAGGGAAAATCTTGTAAATTTGTATCGGAATAATCTTAATAAAGAGGGAAATGGTTTATAGATACGATTTTCTGGTAATTGGTTCAGGTATTGCCGGAATGAGTTACGCCCTGAAGGTGGCGAAACATGGAAGAGTTGCTATTGCAGCAAAAAACACGCTCGAAGATGCCAATACATATTATGCGCAGGGGGGGATTGCCTCCGTAACTAATCCGTGGGATAATTTCGAGAAGCATATAGCCGACACAATGGATGCCGGGGCAGGCCTCTGTGATATGGAGGTGGTGAAAAAAGTGGTCCGTGAAGCACCCGATCAAATCAGTGAATTGATAAGATGGGGAGTTGATTTTGATAAAGATGACAAAGGCAACTTCGATCTTCACCGGGAAGGGGGGCATTCTGAATTTCGTATCCTGCATCATAAGGATAATACCGGGGCAGAAATCCAGGACAGCCTGATTGAGACTATCCGCAACCATCCCAATATAGACGTGTTTGACCATCATTTTGCGATAGAAGTGCTTACCCAGCATCATCTGGGACAGGTGGTCACAAGGCATACCTCTGGTATTGAATGTTACGGGGCTTATATTCTCAATCAGGAGACCAATGAGATTGATACCTTTCTCGCCCGGGTCACCATGATGGCGACCGGCGGGATTGGCTGCATTTACCAGACTACCACTAACCCCCTGGTCGCCACAGGCGATGGTATTGCCATGGTGGCCCGTGCCAAAGGGGAAATGAAAGGGATGGAATTCGTGCAATTTCATCCCACTGCCTTGTATCATCCCGGTGCCCGCCCTTCATTCCTTATCACTGAAGCGATGCGTGGTTATGGGGGCGTGTTGAAGACGCTCGATGGTAAAGAGTTTATGCATAAGTATGATGAACGGGGTTCACTGGCTCCCCGCGATATCGTAGCCCGTGCCATCGATACCGAGATGAAAGAGAAAGGTTTTGAACATCTCTTCCTGGATGTAACCCATAAAGATCCTGAAGAGACCAGGAAGCATTTTCCCACTATTTATGAGAAGTGTCTCTCTTATGGTATCGACATCACCAAGGATATGATTCCGGTGGCTCCGGCTGCCCATTACCTGTGTGGAGGAATTAAAGTGAATATGGATGGAGAGACAAGCATCAGTCGCCTCTATGCCAATGGAGAGTGTGCCTGTACCGGCCTTCACGGGGCCAACCGGTTGGCATCGAATTCCTTGATTGAAGCGGTAGTTTTTGCAGATGCCGCGGCGAAACACTCTATCCCTCTCTTCAGGCACTATTCGTTCCGGGAAGATATCCCGTCGTGGAATGCCGAAGGAGTGACTTCTCCCGAAGAGATGGTGTTGATCACGCAGAGTTATAGGGAGGTAGGACAAATCATGTCATCTTATGTGGGTATTGTCCGTTCGGACTTGCGTTTACAAAGAGCACTTAACCGGCTGAATATCCTGTTCCGGGAGACAGAGGATCTCTTCCAGCGTTCTGTGGTCTCCCGTGATATTTGTGAATTGAGAAATATCATCAAAGTAGGTTATATGGTCATTAAACAGGCTATGGCCCGAAAAGAGAGTAGAGGGTTACATTATACCGTTGATTATCCCGGTCAGAATCCGGATTCGATTTTATAGAATAAAGAGGAAAGAATAAAGAGTAAAGAATAAAGAGTAAAGAGTAAAGATATTGAAAACGATTAATATAAACGGTACGCTGATCGATTTGAGTAGGCCTCAGGTGATGGGGATTGTGAATGTTACTCCCGACTCGTTCTTTTCGGGGAGCAGAAGGCAGTCTGAGACCGAAATTGTGGAAAGATGTGCCCAGATACTGGGTGAGGGGGGGACAATGATTGATGTGGGCGCGCAATCCACTTCACCCGCCTCCCGGTTTCTTGATGCGAAGGAAGAGGCCGAACGGTTGATACCCGTCCTGAAGTTGATTCGGAATGAATTTCCCGATGCCATCCTCTCAGTGGACACTTTTTATGCCGATGTGGCAAAAGAGGCTGTGGAAGAATATGGAGTGAATATCATCAATGATATTTCAGGAGGAGAACTCGATGAACGGATGTTTTTAGTTGTGGCACAACTGAATGTCCCTTACGTTCTGATGCACATGCGGGGTACACCTCAGACGATGCAACAGTTCACTCACTATGATAACTTCATCCAGGATATCCTCTACTACTTCTCTGAACGTAAGGCAAAGTTGAATCAACTCGGAGTGAGTGATGTGATTATAGATCCCGGTTTCGGATTCAGTAAGACGATCTCTCAAAATTATGAATTGATGGCTTATCTGAAATATTTTCATATCTTTGAGGAACCGATATTAATAGGAATATCACGAAAATCGATGATCTACAAATTGCTCGGAATCACCCCGGAAGAGAGCCTTAACGGTACATCAGCACTTAATGCCGTGTCGTTGCTCTCCGGAGCTGACATTTTACGGGTACATGATGTGAGAGAGGCCGTAGAGTGCGTGAAGATCATCGAAAAGATAAAGGAATTTGATTCGTAATAAAATATGTTCACACATTTTGGGATAAAAGATTTTATCGATGTAGTGTTGGTGGCACTACTTCTCTACTACCTGTTCAGGTTGGTGAAGATTTCGGGGATGCGGCCTCTCTTCCTCGGGATCCTGGTCTTCATGGTTATCTGGATCCTGGTCTCAAGGGTATTTAATATGGTATTGCTTGGATCTATCCTTGACCAATTTGTGAGTGTGGGTCTTTTCTTATTGGTAATTCTCTTTCAGGATGAGATCCGCCGTTTCCTGATGTCGCTCGGTTCCAAGAAAGGGTGGAATTTTATTATGAGGATTTTCTTTCCCGGTGATAAGCAGAAGAATGATAAGTCGTACCTGACGCCTATCGTGCTCGCTTGTATGAACTTGTCGAGAACAAACACGGGCGCATTGATTGCCATTCAGGGTGATCTTCATTTAGGGCTTTATGAACAGACCGGAGAGATTGTCAATGCCGATATATCGTCTCGCCTTATTGAGAATATATTTTTCAAAAATAGCCCGTTGCACGACGGTGCCATGATTGTTGTAGGAAGAAAAATAAAGGCTGCGGGATGTATCTTGCCTATCTCTCAAAATCCCAATATCCCTACCCATCTCGGATTACGTCACAGGGCCGGATTGGGAATATCTCAAGAAACCGATGCGAAGGTGGTTATTGTCTCCGAAGAGAGAGGCAAGATATCATTTGCTTCGCAGGGCAGGCTTAAAATGAATATTTCTCCCGAAGATCTCCAGCGGTTGTTGTTGGAAGAGTGATATCAATGTGTCAATTAGACTAATGTGCCAATAAGACTAATTTGCCAATGAAAACCGGGTTATACAACATTCAATTGGCACATTGGCATATTGGCACATTGGCACATTAACTACGTTTCACTCCGTTGAACGATGTCTGGCATATTGACTAATTAGCACATTAAACAAAATGATTTTAAAAGAACTCTCCCTTATTAATTATAAGAATCTGGTTCAGGCAGATCTCATTTTGTCTCCCAAAATGAATTGTTTTATTGGAGACAATGGGATGGGAAAGACCAATCTGCTCGATGCCGTCTATTATCTCTCCTTCTGCAGGAGTTATACGAATCCTGTCGATTCTCAAATCATAAGGCATGGAGAGGAGGTTTGTATGTTGCAGGGGAGATATGAGTTTGAAAGTGAGGTGAAGGAGGAGGTCTATTGTGCTATCCGCCGTCGCCAAAAAAAGCAGTTCAAGCGCAACAAGAAAGAATATGAACGGCTGTCGGACCATATCGGATTGATTCCTTTGGTAATGATATCCCCGGCCGATAATGAACTGATTACGGGTGGAAGTGAGGTGCGCCGCAGATTTATGGATATGGCTGTTTCCCAGTTCGATAAAGAATATTTGCGGGCATTGCTCAGGTATAATAAGGCATTGCAACAACGGAATGTGCTGTTGAAAAATGAAGAGTCGGCTGTCGATTTCACCTTGTTGGATCTATGGGAAGAGCAGATGGTTGAGGCTGGTGTTTTTATTCACCGTAAGAGGAAAGAATTTATTGAGGAGTTCACCCCTATCTTCAACCAGTTCTACGCCCGTATCAGTCAATCGGGCGAACAGGTCTTTTTCAGTTATGTTTCTCAATTGAATGATGCTGATTTTCTTGAGAAGTTGAGACATAACAGGCAACGTGATCTCTTTCTTGGTTATACATCGGCAGGTATTCACCGCGACGAACTGGAGATGCTGCTCGATGATTATCCCATCAAAAAGGTGGGTTCACAGGGACAGAATAAAACCTATTTTGTGTCGCTGAAGCTGGCCCAATTCCATTTCCTGTTGAAGAGAGGGAAAACAACACCTATCATGCTGTTGGATGATATTTTCGACCGGCTCGATTCGAAGAGGGTGGAGGAGATTGTAAAATTGGTTTCCGGTGCGGAGTTTGGACAAATATTCATTTCGGATACCAATAGGGGATCGCTTGACAAGATATTAGCAAGGATCAATAACAATTCACACATCTATTCCGTAGCGGATGGAGAGATAACCCTGATGAAAGGTTAGATTGTATGCAGAAGAAAAATGCCCAACCATTGTCGGAAGCACTCTCTGATTTTTTTAGTGAGAATAGCACACTGAGGTTTAACCTGGCACAACAACGTGTGATTAGAGGATGGAGTGAGTTATTTGGAGAAGGGGTCGCCAAGTATACTGCCAATATTTACTTCAACCGTGATACACTTTACGTGTATCTTACTTCTGCTGTGTTACGTGCCGAATTGATGATGATCAAGGAGGAGTTGATTAAAAAACTGAATGATCATGCCGAAGTGCCTGTTGTGGGTGATATCATGTTTCGATGATCCGGGGAATTTGGCAATCCCGACAATCGGAAAAAATTGTCCCGACTTGTCGGGAAGTAGCGGCAACTTAGAAGAAGGCGGAAACCCCCAAATAAAAACCCTCGGGATGGGGTGAGTTGGGATGTTGCACTACATCGTAGTTGAGAGTGATATGTGATCCTCCCAGGCGTAATCCCGCCCCTACCACCAGTGAAGGCACAAGCCCCTTGTCCGTTATCTTATTCCCTGTAGTTCGACCGGTCAATCCAGACCAGATATAATTGAGCTCGGGTTGTGCGAATAGAGCGATAAAACTTGCCGGATAAAAATAACCGAATAGATTTGTTCCCAGCAAATTATTTTTTATCTCATATTCATAGGTACGTGCTTTCATGTAATAGTATTTGATTCCGGCACCGGTCATAAAGTGTTCATTGAACTGATAGCCTATCTGCGGTCCAAAACCCAGGTTGGTGTAGTTCCGGCTTATTGATAACCCCAAATCGGCACCGAAACGTAGCTTGCTTCTGTCGAAAGTGACAGGCTGCTTCCGGGCGACATATATATTTTCTTTACGTAGAGATTCACTTGGAACCGCTACATCTTTGGGACGATTACGATGAATATTCCTTTCATCATCAGGAGATACCCTGATCGTATCGTATGTAACGGTCTGAGCTCCGGCTGACAGGGCTGAAAACAGGAAAAAAAAGAGAACTGCTCGTTTCATACGATCATCACTCTAAGGGTCGTATGGGCGGGTAAATCAGATCTTACTCTCCTTCTGATCCTTCTTCCGGTTGAGGTTGAGCGGGAATCTGTGTCGGAAGCGGTATTTCAGGAGTTACGCTCGGAGCCGTGGAAGGATTCAGCGGAGCCGGTTGTTCAACCTCTATCTGAGATTGGGGAATGTTGGAGTGCGAGGTGGTGAATTTGGCCGTCAGGATACTCAAAAGAATGATTGTTCCTGCCAATGTCCATGTGAACTTCTCCAGGAAATCGGTCGTTTTCCGGACACCCATAATCTGGTTCGATGAGGCGAAACCACTTGCCAGCCCGCCTCCTTTGGATTTCTGTACCAATACGGCAAAGATCATCAGGATGGCTGCCAGTACAATAAGGATTGTGATGAAAATATACATATCTTATTTTTTTTTATTTTTTTCTGCATTCATAATCAACAATTCGAGAAAACGAATTTGGTGCGCAAAGTAAACACTTTTTTTTGGAAAATTCAAACTTAACCTTTTAATTATTGTGAGCGCCTGTTCATATTTCTTCTGTTTGATATAGATACGGGCGAGCGTTTCAGTCAGGAATTCGCCCCCTTCCTCTTTTTCTTCTCTCTCCTGACTCGTGTCGGAAGGGGTGGTTTCTTTGGGTACAAACAGTATATCCGATGCTGCTTTTTCAATAAATGCATCGATAATATCCTGATGTTGTAACTTCTGCTGCTCTTCAGTTTGATCAAGATTGGACGCTTCTCCTCCCAATGATTTCAAATAGGAGAAATAGTCTGTTGTAGCCAAATTCAACGCTACATTTTCTATGGAAGGTTCCATCATTTCTCTTTCCCCGGACGCCTTTTCACCGAGCGATGAGAGGAATGACTCAAGCAGTTGCTCTGTCCTGTCGGCTCTGTTGGAATGGATACTTTGATCCCTCTCCAATAATTTCCCGTATTCCTCCCGGTAGATGAGATAAAATAGTTTTTTCCTGTCGTTACAGAGAACAGCCGTCTTGCCTAACTCCTCTTCATAACCTTGGTTGTCAATCAAATTTAAATTCTTCGTATAGAGTAATCTGGCGGTATGGAAACAGGGATACTCCCCCACAACCCCCCTTAGCTCTTCCAACGTGGAAGTGTCCAACCTTTCCGGATTCTCTATCCAGTCGTATAGCTCTTCCTTTTGCATGCAATTACCAGTTTGACATGGTGGCGTTGAATATCTGATCTACAATTTCATCGATGAGCTCATTGAGAAGCTGGTCTTGTACAGAGTCGAATACCTGGTCACTGGAGAATGTGCGGTTGGCCGAGATTCTCTCTTCGATCTCGGGATCGTCTGTCTTATTATTCCTGAACCGCATCCTCACTGTCATGGTCAGTCGTGTTTCAGAAGCAAAAGCGTCCTCCTGTACTGCGAGGGGGGTTAGCTCGTATCCCACAATTTCTCCTTCAATCTCCATATCTCCATTTTGATTTACCAGTTGCAGCCGTGTGTTGCGGGTGAACATATCCTTCATTTTCTCATTGAACTGTTGCTCAAGGGGAGGATATACCAATGGCGCCTGGTTGACGAAATGGGCTATCTGGAGCGTTTTGGTAAGGTCGTAGTTGATGGAGGTACCCCTAAAGGAATAGGATATACGGCATGAGCTGACAGAAATCAGCAATAATAGGAGGATGAAAATATATTTCTTCATAATCTTAACCTAAAAGTGAGTACTCCTTGATTTTACGATAAAGTGTTCGTTCTGAAATGCCCAGGTCGTTGGCCGCCAATTTTCTTTTTCCGTTATGCCTTTCCAGCGCTTTCATGATCATCTCCTTCTCCACATCACTGATCGAGAGCGCGCTCTCTTCATATTCGGTTGCCTCCTGAATATTGTTGTTTTCGGTTGTCTCCAAGGTGATTTTTTTGGGCATAGTTTCATACTTCACTGGCACAGAGACCCGGGTGTTGTCGTTTGTGATGATAGACGAGGGGTGATGTATCTCGCTCGAAGTTTCATTATATGGAGTATGCTGTGCCGAATCCTCCATGATACTTTTCACCACACGTTTCAGATCAGTAATATCTTTCTTCATGTCGAATAACACTTGGTAGAGTATCTCACGTTCGTTGGCGAATGATTTCTGTTCCGACTCATGTATCTGATGAACCGAAACAGGCAGCATCCCTACTTCGTTGTTAGGCAGGTACTTTTGGAGTAAATCGGTAGTGATGAGACGCTCCCGCTCGATGACGGAGATCTGCTCGGTGATATTTTTTAATTGGCGCACATTTCCCGGCCAACGATAGCTTTTCAGCTTCTCTTTTGCTTCGTCCGTCAGTGTGATAGGAGGCATCATATATTTTTCGGCACAATCGCCGGCAAACTTTCTGAATAGAAGGGATATATCTTCTGTCCGGTCACGCAATGGCGGAATACGGATGGGCACCGAATTGAGGCGATAATAGAGGTCTTCCCTGAATTTCCCTTTTTCCACCGCCTTTACCATATCGAGGTTGGTGGCCGCCACCACACGTACATTGGTCTTCTCTACCTTGGAGGAGCCTACCTTGATGAACTCTCCACTTTCCAGTACGCGAAGCAGGCGTGCTTGTGTTGAAAGGGGGAGTTCACCCACTTCATCGAGAAAGAGCGTACCGCTGTCGGCCACTTCAAAATAGCCCTTTCTGGCGCCTGTGGCGCCGGTAAATGACCCTTTTTCATGTCCGAACAGTTCCGAATCGATGGTTCCTTCGGGTATGGAGCCGCAATTGATAGCGAAATAGGGACCATGCTTCCGGTTGCTATATTGATGCACAATCTGGGGGAAATTCTCTTTTCCGGTACCGCTTTCTCCGGTGATAAGTACCGAGAGATCAGTCGGTGCCACTTGTAAAGCAATGTCGATAGCCCGGTCCAGCTTCGGGTCATTACCAATGATCCCAAAACGTTGCTTCACCTGTTGTAAAGAGTGTTTTGCCATACGTATGCTTGTTTTTGAATATTCAAAGATAACAACTTTTCCGTTAAGCTAAATGAGTAAACTCATATTTGTATGAACTTTACCATAGCGAGGAGAAGTCTAAAGGGATGAACGTTTCCTCATTTATTTATTATTCTAAAGCATAAGTTTCTTCCTTCAGGTATTGAGCCAACCGAGGTATATCGTTGTGAAACGACCGGATCTTATCCGGCATGATGGGATTTCCCAGGGTGATTACCATCTCTTTGCCTTTTTTATTGTATAGCTCGTGGCATAACCTGAGGGTACGGACCTGATAACCCAATATCCTTGAAAGATAGAAAGAGAGGGTGTTGCGACCGGAGATATGCATCGGGATGACCGGTACTTTTACTTTCTGTATAATTTTCATCACGGAAGGTTGCCATTCCCGGTCTTCAATCGCCATTTTTCCTTTTTTGAAGATAAGGTTGGAAACAGCTCCTGCGGCAAAGAATCCCAATGGATGACCTGCCCTTACATGTGCGATACTCTCTTTGATACCGGCGAAAGTGATGCTATTCTTGTCGCCATACTTCATCGGGTTTACAGTGATGAAGTTATCAGCCATCGTATCAATCATCCCCAGAATAACGTTTACCATCATTTTATAATTTGCTACCCGGCTACCTATCGCCTCAATCGCCGCAATCCCGTCAATATGGCCGTAAGGATGATTGGAAACCGTGATAAAGGGGCGATTCCGAAACTCATCCAACAGTTTTGCATTTCTTACCGTACGGGTGATTTCGAGTTTATCCAGCACATCTTTACAGAAGTCGGGGCCGGTAAGATGTTTGGATCGATTGTAAATTTCATTCGGAACATGCAGCGCGGATATTTTTATACCCAAGTCTATCAATTTGTCTCCCTGCTTACCCCTGAATATGGGATGCAAGCTGCGTAACTCTTCGTGACTAATCAATGTTTCTTTCATTAATTTCGTAACTGTTCATTTATTTAACTCAAAAGCCACTTCAGGTAAGGTGAGGTGGCAATTGACTGGAAAACTGGCAACAGTTTTATTTTATGATGAGAATTCTTGTATGACGTTGATGATTTGTTTGCCGATCTCTTCCGCCTCTTCCATGGAGTATGCTTCCGAATAGATACGAATGATAGGCTCGGTGTTCGATCTTCTCAGATGGACCCATTTTTCGGGAAAGTCAATCTTCACTCCGTCGATATCGGTAATTTGCTGGTCATTGAATTTTTCTTTCACTCTGTTCAGAATCATTTCCGTATCTATGTCCGGGGTAAGCTCTACCTTTTGTTTTGCCATAAAGTAGGAGGGATATGATTTTCTCAGCGCTGAAGGTGTTTTTCCCGATTTGGCGAGATAAGTGAGGAAGAGGGCGATTCCCGCAAGCGCGTCACGGCCGTAATGCAGGGCAGGATAAATAACACCGCCGTTACCCTCACCGCCGATCACCGCATCTGTCTCTTTCATCTTAGCCACCACATTCACCTCTCCCACTGCAGCGGCATTATATTGTCCACCCCTGGCATGTGTGACATCTCTCAGTGCGCGGCTGGAGCTGAGGTTGGAGACCGTATTGCCGGGTGTGTGTTGCAACACATAGTCTGATACAGTCACCAATGTATATTCTTCTCCAAACGGTTCTCCGTCTTCACAATAGATCGCCAGCCGGTCTACATCCGGATCTACGGCAAACCCAACGGAGGCTTTGGAACTCCGGGTGAGCGAAGCCAATTCAGTCAGATGTTGTGGAAGTGGCTCGGGGTTGTGGGAGAAATTACCATGTGGAGCGCAATGC
>Ga0172382_10010401_pt1 | contig 12494 bp, 10 predicted proteins | sample Leawel138RmetaG_FD_122245 | JGI IMG/M metagenome (GOLD analysis project Ga0172382, IMG submission 122245) | Leachate microbial communities from a municipal landfill in Southern Ontario, Canada - Leachate well 138R metaG | ecosystem: Engineered > Solid waste > Landfill > Unclassified | place...
AGCCAGCTGTGAAAATATAAGAGCGTTCTTTTTATGGTCACAGGATATTATATATTTCAACGGCTGCAGGTTTCCGCCGGATGCGGATAGGCGCCCTAAGTCCACTAATTCCTTAAGCGTATCGCAGCCGACGGCCTTCTCCTCTTTAAAACGCCTGTAACTTCTATTAGCCAGTATCAGATCTCTTAATTGCATTTTATATCCTCCACTTATGTTCATATTCAATGCTCGATGGAGAATGAAGCCCCTTTATGCCTTCCATTTCAGATACCTTCGCTTATACGGTATCTGAAAACCAGATATATTTCACATTCAGATAATTCAAAAGATACCTATATAGCAAATGCCGCCCCGCTATTCTAATGGGCCGTTTTAGAAATCTTAGTAAAAGCATTCCCCAGGTCGGCTTTGCGGTATAAAAGCATGTCTTAAGCTATAATTCTATCATACTGATGATAAAAATTAAATAGATTTCTTTAATTCCGAGATTGGTTACGGAACCTTATCCTGTAAGCTCGACAACCATCTTTCATTACCGCACCGTAGGTATTACCTCTACGAACCGGCAGATATCTTCTGGCATTTAGGGCAAAAATGCGTTCCCCGTCCATCAACAGTAATGCGTTCTATAGGAGTGCCGCAAAGCGGACAGGGCTGTCCCCTCTTACGATAAACACGATGATAAAGTTGAAAAGTGCCTGCCGCACCGCCCGCATCAACGTAGTTCTCTACCGAAGAACCGCGCCTGGCAATGGCTTCGGACAGGACTTCTCTTACGGCTTCAAAGAGGTGGCGCAGATTACGCTCGCTAAGCTGATTAGCCGGTGTTTCAGGATGTATACCTGCCCTGTGCAGGGCCTCGTCAGCATAGATATTACCCAATCCGGCCAAAACTCTCTGATTGAGCAACATCGCTTTGATGCGTTGCCGTCTGCCTCGAAAACGGCAAGCAAAGCTTTCAAAGGTTATTTCCAAAGGCTCTGGTCCCATAGCAGCCAGTTGCGGTAGTTCAGCCAACAGATCCGGCTTGACCAGGATAACATAACCGAAACGGCGAATATCCCTGAAGCGCAATTGCCCGCCGTCACTGAGATTGATTAGAAGATGTGTATGCTTGAGTATCTCTTCCTCCGGCCGGTTGCAGGTAAATTGACCGGTCATCTTAAGATGCACCACCATCGCCGGCCCGCCGGCCAGCTTAATAATAATATTCTTCCCTCGCCGCAGCACCTCTTCCACTTTGCGGCCGGTAAGGGCTTCCTCAAATTCCGGCGTATAGCCACGAATAACATCTTGCCTGAGAACCTGCACGCCGGTCACACTTCTACCGACGGTACAGGCACGCAATCCCCTGACTATCGTTTCCACTTCGGGTAATTCCGGCATTGTATATCTCTCCCTGTTAATGGCTATTTAGCAGCATTCCCCAACGGCAATGATAATGCTAAAGATAAAGAGGCTTTGTAACAGGCTTTCCCGGCAAAGGCTGACGAAATTATCGCTCATTACATTTTGGTAAAATATGTAGCGCAGGCGTGGTCCAGCAGTTCCTCCGTCATCTCCGGGGTTTTATTCAGATAGTGGGCAATATCCATCAACTGCTCAAGGATATCACGCGGATGCACTGCCCTCATCGGCCTGCCGGCCTCCCGGAAATGGCGCTGAATAAGATAATCGAGCATCTCTCGGCGCAAAGGTATGGATTTTGTTTCGCATACCCGCCTGAATATCTCCCTAAACTCCTCCTCACTGGGATCGCCTATCTCTATCTTGTAGCGTATGCGGCGTAAGAAAGCCTCGTCAACCAGGTCCTTGGGATCAAGGTTAGTAGAATAAACGATAAGCAGGTCGAATGGAACCACTACTTGCTTGCCGGTTATCAAAGTATAAAAATCTATTCCCTTTTCCAAAGGCACTATCCAGCGGTTCAACAGATCCTGCGGTGAAACTCTTTGTCGCCCAAAGTCATCTATAAGCAGCATTCCGGCATTGGCTTTAAGCTGGAAGGGTGCCGTATAATACTTCAGATGGCTGTCGTACATCAGATCCAGATTCTCCATGGTCAGCTCGCCGCCCACTACTATAAATGGACGACGGCAAGCTACCCAGCGGTTATCATTGGCGAAATTCTCTTCCTGCTCTATGGCTTTATGCTGCAGGGGATCAAAAACCTTAATAACCTGGTTATCTGCCTCCACGGCATAAGGAACCATAACTCCGCCGGCTATGGTGCGGCTAAGACGCTCAGCTACAATGGTCTTGCCGTTTCCGGCAGCGCCGAAAAGGAAGATAGAGCGTCCGGAGTTCATGGCAGGGCCCAGCTGCGATATGGTATGGTCGTTGATCACCAAATCTGACAGCGCCTCTCTTACCATAGCTTCATTTATCTGCTGGGTTTCAAAACGCTGCTTGGAGGTTACCTCCAGATATTGATCAAGCGGCACCGGGGCCGGGCCAAGATACATATCTCTACCAAGAACTTCAGCCACCCTCTGCCGGCCTCGCTCTGTCAGAGAGTTATCCCAGCTTATATCCTGAAAAGTGCTTCCATGACGCACCTCTACAAATGTACTCTCCCGCAGATTGCGTAGAATAGCCTGTACGACGGTGGCATACGGCAGTTTCAGTTCAGAAGCAATGGCGCCGCCATTGAGCGTTCCTCTATAAAAAAGTGTCTTTAGGATCAGATCGCTGATAAAATCAGGCGTCAGCCCTGTTTCTTCTATAGCTTTCGGTGCTTGCGGACGGTAAGCTATTGTGTTATCCATTGCTAAAGACATTATTATTTCCTCCCGATATGCTTTTCAAACATAGTGCCTAAGCTTACAAACGCGCTTAAATCCCAAACAAGCCGCTCCAACTCCCGGACCGGTGCCGATCGCTCAATCCAGTAGTGCTCCCTGCTGACGCAGCAACTGCTGCAAAGCGGCTATATTTATCTCTCTGGGCATCTCATTGAGATGCGCCGCCATGGCGGCAGCCGTTCCTGCCGCCTGTCCGGTAGCCATGCATATTGGCATGATCCTGGTGGAAGAATGTGCCTCATGGGTGGTGGATATCGGCCTTCCGGCTACCAGAAGATTATCGATTTTCAACGGCACCAGACATCTGTAAGGTATATCGTAATGCGCGCCGGGCGGCAAGCATTTTATTACTGTGCCTGTGCCGGCCGGATTATGGATATCTATGCAGTAGGAGCCCTGTGCTATTGCATCCGGAAACTGCCGGCCTTCAAGCACATCCTCTTCGGCCATGATATATTCACCGGTAATACGCCTGGTCTCCCTTATCCCTACCTGCGGAGCAGTTGCCAGAAGATAGGCATTCTCAAAACCTGCCACATGGCAGCGTAAAAAAGCAACCAATTCTTTTGCCTGCCGCCTGGATTCCAGCTCGGCCCGGGTAAGGTCCATAAAGCTGGTGCCATCTATGCCGGCTACCCTGGTAGTATTAAAATGCAGCTCTCCGGGACGAGTGGTTTTAAACAACAGAACATTTTCCCTGGGATTGTTAATCTCCCGACGCTCTTTGGCCAGATCATACAGCCTGTTTATCTCTTCCCGTGAAGGCATACGCTCTTCATCTATTCCGGCCATGCGGAAGTTAAGGGTGACCGGCTGCATCAGACCGTCTTCCTCCCGCCCTTTTTCTGTGGGTGCTCCTGCCAGCCAGGCAATATCGGCATCTCCGGTGGCATCCACCGTTACCTGCGCCAGAATGGTCTGGCGTCCGGATTTGTTATGTACTACTATGCCTCCAAGTACGCCGTCATTTGCAAATGCTTCCACAGCCGTAGTATGCAGCATCAGGCCTACCCCGGCCGCCTGCAGCTTCTCCAGCAGCACCATCTTCATTACTTCGGGATCAAAAATCAACGATCCTCCCTGCATTTCAGGCCATACCACACCGCCTTCGGTTGCCATAGCCTCTATTATCTCTTTTAGTATTCCGGCGATTATCGGCTTTCCGCCAGCCTGATATTGCATAAAGGGGTTTACCATGGCCGCTGTAGCCGCTCCGCCCAAAAAACCGTAATGTTCCACCAGCAGAACATCTGCTCCGTTTCTTCTGGCAGCCAGTGCCGCTGCCACGCCTGTCAGACCGCCGCCGACTATCAGAATAGTGCTCTTGATTATCTCCTGATAATATTTACGTGTTTCGGTTTGCTCTTCAACTGTATTTTCAACAGATGTAACCATCTTCGGCTCCCTTCTCGCTGCTTATTACTCATAGCTCGTAGTAGCTCTATTTAAGCTGGTAATTATTCTAAAGGCCCTTATAAAATTGCAAAATACTGCTTTCAGAATTCCTTTGCCGGCCTGCTATTTATTACCGCTTATTCTACCTGCCTGCATCCTTAGTTGCAAGTGCCAACCTGGCGATGATTATAAATATCATTCCTTGAAGACGTCCGAGCAAGCCCTTCTTGCGGCTCGTCTCCCGTTTCCAAGTTCTAGTTTGAAACGTGTGACGAGCATCCATGCCTTAGCTTATACGATCCTCCTTATCCGAGCTTCAAAAAGACGAGGCCAAGGCAGGGAAATATCCCATCTCATTTTGTTACCGGCCGAAAAACAAACCTGCTCTTCAAGCTGTCTTAACTTTAACACCATGCATGTTTGCAATTCCGCTTCAACCTCGGCATGGTACGGCCCCAAATTAAAGGGAGAAATACCTTTTGTCTTTAAGCTATTAACTGTTGCAGCGCGACAACGTGATTGATATATCCAATCGTCTGCGTACTCCTCCAGAAGTATGACGGCATTATCCCGGGCAAGCTCCTCCTGTTCACGCCTCTTTTCGGCTGCCGTCAGCGCACCAAGATGAGCCAGAGCATATCCGATGGAATTACCGGCGGTATTCCATCCGGCAAAAGCAGACAGCCGCCCCAGCGCTCCTCTGTCGGCCAATCCGGACATCAATCTGTCATCGGCACCATTGGCCGCCGCCAGATCAATTAATCCCACTTTGGCCTTGCTATTGAGAAGATTATCGATTTTATAATATAAAGAATCGTATACTGTGGGCGAAGCTTCTTCTCCCAAAAAGATATCCGGCATCTCGTCATCGTGTGGCAGATTGACCATAAGACTCATATCGCTTTTCACGCCGACAGACCAGCCCAGAACATGTAGGTGCCGCTCCAGATTATCACGTATGGTCATATTCTCATACCTGGCAATACGCTCCCAAGAAGCATCCGGCCAGCCCTCCACAGCCACCTCTTCTCTGACCGATCCCAGTGCTCGAACTATCAACAGAGCGCCCAATTCATCTGCTCCATTTAAAAGCGTAACTCGGTCTGATAAGCCTGACCGGGCTACAATATCCATAATCTCTGCCTGCTCCAGGCAATGCAGACCCTGCGACGTAGCATCTTCCTGTCCCAGAACTAAATAATCCAGCACGCCATCGGAAACCGCTTTAACGGCAGCTATGTTTAAATGATGGTTTCGCCTGCGCACCGAAAGGTAGCGTTCCCTGATCTCCAATGGGATCCGCTCCTCCAGATGCTGTAGTTCGCACTTCAGCCCTTTTTCGCCGCTGTGCATACGGCCCAGCAGCTCTGAATAGAGAGGCATCAGCCGCCATACGTCCATATCGGCATCATTGGATACGGTAATAGTGGAGCGCAGAATAACACCGAAAGCGGTTAAAGAGATATCCGGCTGCTGCTCCTTAAGCCTGTAAAGCATTTGCAGCCTGCTGCCGGCCTCTTCTGAAGTGGTACTAAAGCTTCTTGAGGCTATAAGGCCACCGTAAAGGAGCATCTCCAGATTGATAATAAAATTCCCGCAGCTTCGTGCCTGTTCCCATAGCCAGCTTTCCAATAAATCCGGTCTGCCGGGACGAGTATACCGGTCCAGCAGCTCCCGAGGCGGCAGCAGCAAATCAGCGCCGGCCAGCGAAGCCAGCCGAAGAGGGCGATCCGTATTACAAGGCCGGCTATCGAGTGGAAGAAGAGCTATCATTCAAGTCTCCTTTTCGAGTATTCCGGATCCGCCGCGATACAAACCGATTGCCTGCCGGATAGAAACGTAACGGTAGATTGACAGCCGTTTTTATTCCTATCCTGGGAACAGCAACGATATCATCATAGGTATAACCATCATCAAGAAGCAAGAGCCTGCCGTTTGAAAGATCGGCCTCGTTGCAGTTTCTATCTATCCGTAATGCCTGGCAAAGACGCCCCGGGCCGCTGCAAAGCAACTGCTTGTTCATGGTATTTCTAAGCATGAACATCTCTTCCAGCCCGGATAGTGGTTCCAATGCTCTTATCAGAACGGCTTCCCCAATACCCTGAGCTGCTGTCACCACATTAAAACAGAAATGATTGCCGTAGATAAAATAGACATACGCCCTTCCGGGCGGGCCGAACATGGGGCGATTACGCGGCGTCATGCCTCGTGAAGCATGACAAGCTGGGTCACCTTGCGAAAGATACGCCTCCGTTTCCGTGATGCGTCCTGACAGAATTTTGCCGTCAACGATATGCAGCAGAACCTTGCCCAGTAGAGATACAGCTATATCCGGTGTTGAGCCTTTATAGAACTCAGCCTGTAACGGCTTTCCTTTTATATCTGCCTTCTGTCTTACGCCTTCCCAACCTGCAAACGCACTTAAATGCTGAATAGCTAGTCCACACTCCTAACCTGCAACTGTGCCCCAAATCCCGAGCAATCAACTCCAAACAACTATGCTCCTATATTAAGCAGAAATTTAGTTATATTCTGGTAAGAATAATAATGTACTACTTCACTGGCAAGGGCTGATTCCTTGATCAGGAATTGCCATTCCATACTCCCGAATTGATTGAGCATGGTCAGATATCCATGCAAAACAGCTATACCTACGCCAATGCCCAGAAAGACCGCAAAGAGAGAATCCACACCCTCTCCCAGCGAAAGCTGCGTCATATCATGAAAGATTTTACTGCCTACAAAGGTAACCATTATGAACAGGGTAAACAGAGCTACGCAGGCTGCCAAATTGCCTCCCTGTGTTGTCAGATGAAACCATCCGACCATAGAAGTCTGCAGCCTGGGATAAAGAGCCCACGCAAATTTGATGGATGCTATGGTGCCGAAAAAATCAAGCAAAGTCGTGGCAAAGCCCCGTCTGGATTCCATTATGGCGAACGACGCAATCAGAATAACTATTGCAACATCCATCGATTTCATATCATCAACTCCGCTAACTACGTAATTGAGCTGACAAACGTTCTTCCAGCGTTTGAGTGATGCGTTCCTGTACAGCATTAACCTCCTCATCGGTTAATGTCCGCTCGGAACTGCGATAGTATATTGAATAAGCCAGGCTCTTCATGCCTTCAGGCAACTGTTTGCCATGATACAGATCAAAAAACACTACCTTTTCCAATAGAGCTCCGGCCCTTTCTCTTATTATGCCGATTATTTCGGCAGAAGCAACATCTTCGGGTACCAGCAGAGCCATATCACGCTCTACTGCCGGAAACCGAGGTACGGAACTATAAAGCCTTTCCAGCCTGCCAACCTTTACCAAAAGGTCAAAATCCAGCTCCGCCAGGTAAACCGGACCGGATATATCATATGCCGCCGCCGCGCGTGGATGTACCTCTCCAAGATATCCAAGCTTGCGACCACCGATACGAACTTCGGCACTCCTGCCGGGATGAAGCCAGGGAGCGGCCCCGATGGTGAAAGATGCATCTTCAATGCCGCAAGCGGCAAGCAGCTTCTCCACTATCCATTTCAATTGATAGAAATCCACCTCTACAACTTCGGAAGGTATATTCCACCAGTTCTCCCAAAAGCTGCCTCTGACGGCTATTCCTACCATGCTCTTCTCCTCCGGCAGGTCATTCTCCTTCCTTGCCAGAAAGATACGTCCCAATTCGAAGATAGCAACATCATTCTCCTTGACACTCAAATTCCGCTTTATTACCGATAGCAAGCCATCAGCCAAAGTAGTGCGCATCACTGCCAGGTCTTCCGTCAAAGGGTTTTTGATCTTCACTATACGACACAGCTCATCCTGAGGAGAGAGCAGCAGGCGATCGGAGAAAGCTCTATCGGTCAGGCTGTAGCATACCGTCTCATCCAGACTACAGCCTGTAAGGATATCGCGAACCAGATCTTCGTATTTTTGCTCCCTGTTCTTACCCCCGGGTTGGCATAGCCTGCCCGGTAGAGTATTCTCAAAGTTGTTGTATCCGTAAAGGCGGGCTATTTCCTCTATCAAATCCGCTTCTATGGATACATCGCGGCGATAAGAGGGCACGAGAACTTCCAGCGTGTCTTCATGCTCAGTAACATTAAAATGCAGCCGCCTCAACAGGGCCGACATGGTAGATGGGCTGAGATTCGATCCCAGCAGAGAATTAACCTTATTGATTCTGAGAGAGATAGATTGAGGTTGTACCGGCTGCGGATAAAGGTCCACCGTATCCCTGACGACAGCATCAGGGAGCATCTCCAGTATCAGAGCCGTAACGCGATCCAGCGCCCGGCGGATGCCGTCGGGATCCACGCCTCTCTCAAATCTATAGGAAGCCTCTGTAGGCAACCCCAGATGCTTTGAGGTCCGCCGGACCGATCCCGGTTTGAAGATAGCCGATTCCAGTAATATGGTTGCAGTATGCTCGGATACCTCGCTATCTGCTCCGCCCATGACACCGGCTATAGCCACCGGTTGCTCGGCATCGGCAATGACCAGCATCTGCGGGTCCAATTCCCTTTCCACTCCATCTATACTCACCATACGCTCACCCGGCTCTGCCCGACGTACTGCTATACGGCTTCCATTGAGTTCCGTATAATCGAAGGCGTGAAGAGGCTGCCCCAGTTCCAGCATAACATAATTAGTGGCATCGACTATATTATTTATGGGACGCATACCGGCGGCAATCAAACGATTTTGAATCCATTCCGGAGACGGCTCTATTCTTATGCCGTCTATAACCCGAGCGGCATAACGTGGGCATAAATCATAATCATGCACCTCTACCTTTGCCCAGCCCTTATCCTCTCCGTCCGGAGCTTTCGGCAACGGCACGCTGATATCTTTATCCAGCAAAGCGGATATCTCCCGGGCCAGGCCTAACATGCAAAGACAATCCCCTCGGTTGGAGGTGATATCCGCATCCAAGACCTCGCCCCATTCGCCGGCCTCCACTTTGCCGATCTCCAGACCGGCCATGGTCAATTTATCCGCCAGCTCAGCCGGTTCAATATCTATATCCACAAAGTCGCTCAACCACATAAGCGGTGCTTTCATAATTATTCAGGCCTCCTTGAATATCAGGCATTAAGGCACTATGTCCTTCAGCCTGTTTTTTCTGCTTTGTTTCGGAGATAAGCTACTTACTCCATATATGCTCCGTTTTTTGTTTTATAATTTTATAAAGAGTGTCGTAATTCTCCGCCTATTTATGTCTATATTTCAAAATTGATTCAAAAATCGTAGATCATTCTCAAAAAAGTATCTGATATCATCTATGCCGTACTTAAGCAGCGCTATGCGCTCTACTCCCATGCCAAAGGCAAAACCCTGCCATTTCTCCGGATCATGACCGACATTGGCGATCACTTTAGGATGAACCATACCGGCGCCCAATATCTCCAGCCAGCCGCTGCCGGAACAGAGACGACAACCCTTACCCTTGCAAACAAAGCAGCTTACAGCTATCTCGGCACTCGGTTCCGTGAAAGGGAAGAAATCCGGCCTGAAGCGCATTCTGGTATCCTGCCCGAACATTTGCCGGGAAAAAGCCGTCAAAATACCCTTAAGGTCCGTAAAGGTCACATCACGGTCTATCACTAACCCTTCCACCTGATGAAAAATAGGCGAGTGGCGGCTGGTAACGGCATCTCGTCGATATGTACGCCCCGGCATTATAAACCGAAAAGGCGGCTTGCCGTTCTCCATACAATGTATCTGTATCGGAGAGGTATGTGTCCTAAGCAGCACACTATCGCTGATATAGAAGGAATCCTGAGTATCGCGGGCCGGATGATCGTAAGGTATGTTTAAAGCTTCAAAGTTATAATAGTCAGTTTCTACTTCCGGCCCTTCTGCAATCCGGAAACCCAGCCCTATGAAAATACTCTTGATCTCATCCATTATTCTGGTCAGCGGATGCTGACGTCCCTGCACCGGGCCTCGCCCCGGCAAAGTGATATCAAGACATTCAGCCTCCAGGCGCATCCGTTCAGCCTCCGCCTCCAGACGAAGCATAACCGCATCCGCTTCTACAGCCACTCTATTCTTAAGATCATTTATGGCCTGCCCCAAAGACGGTCTCTCTTCCGGAGCAACGGATCCCAGGCTCTTAAGCAATTGCGTGATGGAACCTTTCTTGCCCAGATACTCCCGGCGTACCCCCTCCAGCTCGGCTAACGAATTCACCTCGGATAAGCGCTGTCGGGCTTCACTTTCCAAACGTAACAGATCCTTTTGCATCAATCGAAATTCCTCCTCAAACCAAAAAAAAGCCTACACCCTTACAGAGCGTAGACTGCACTTTTTAAAAAGCCTTTTCCAGACTTCACAGTTGTATTATATATCAGGATACAGCCATAAACCCCATTTGAAAAACGACCTCTTTTCAATCACCGGCTTTTACACCCTGCAAGCCGATTACATCTTTATATAAGAGGTAGATGCCAATCGAACCACACTGTTCGAAGAGCTGCCACAGCCACCCCGACAGAGGCATACGAACATCCTTCCCCAGACGTAATAAATTATCAGCATTATAGCATGGTAATAATCACAATACAAATATAGCGGAGCATAAAATAGGAGGTATTAATTCCGGCTTATATTTCTGTAATCAAGCCTTTGCTCTCCTATCTCAAGCAGCGCTAAGCTGCTTGAGATATTCACGCTGACGCATCTCCAGCCCTGCCTGCTCCAGTAAAAGATATATGACCCTCTTAATGGCTCCCTGAAGAGAGTTGGAACCGCTGCCGTAAATAACTCCGGCGCCGCATCGACATTGCGGCGATCCTAGTTGATAACAGTATACGGAACCTACTCCCTCCTGAAGAAGAAGCTCACGGTGAATCATATTGCCGCAGTATGCCAGGTCTCGCATCACAACTTCCCCGCCTCGTTGGCCGGCCTGGGCAGCTAAATAGATCTCATCGGTAAATGATGATACAGAAACATATTGATCACTGAGACCAAAGCTCTCCACAGGGATGAACTCCTCCCGCCCCCGCTGCATGAGCAATGCACCCTTTATACCTAAAAGTGAAGCGTTATCTTTTAACAATGACAACAGTCCCGGCCCAGTGCCCGAAGATAACGATGCCATGCTGCCTGTGGAAATAGTTTTGACTCTGCCTGATACCTGTTTCAATATACCCAGCAAGTGATCGGTATCGGATTCAGAAGCGGTAAGCCTGGCCATTTCGTAATCCAGAGCATCATTAAGCCTTCTGGCCTGAGCACGCAGCCGATTGCGATTGAGAGTACGGTGAATAACCAGAATTATTTGATCGATATCGAAGGGTTTTACCAGATAATCGGCGACACCGCTTCGCAGGGCCTCCATGCTGGTTTCTTCGCTGGGGAAACCCGTCAGGATAATTACCGGCAAATCACAATGTTTATCTACCCAACGAGATAGCGATATGCCGTCCATGGAAGGCATCTTGATATCGGTCATCAGAAGATCGAAGCTCTTTTCCTGCAGAAGCTTGATTGCCGCATTACCGTCACAGGCAGTTTCTACCTGAAAGCCCTCATCTGTAAGAACTTCGTGAAGAAGATTACAGATATGCCTCTCATCGTCAACTACCAGAATTCGATCCTTATCGCTCATATATTTATCCCCCGATAAAGCCTATCCGGTTATTCAAGCGCAGCCAAAGCCGCCATGCCTGAAAGCCCTTATGAGTTTAATTCTACACAAATGTATTGAAATCCTACCTGCACCGGCCCGCAAGCCTCAGCTTCCGTCAATCAATAATGGAAGAGGCTCGATTTCGCTTCAATTCGTTCTCCCTTCAAGCATTGGTCTTGGGAAAGGTAATTATACCTGTTCGGATGTCTGAATTAAAATAGAGATTATTTTTAAACGTTCTGTTATATTGTCATATAGCTGAATAAGGCTTTCCATCTTTGTACGAATGGAATTATCCTTGCTCAATCCATATAGCTTCTTTGTATCATGAGCAGCTACAATCAAGCCGGAGTTCGCCAGCTTTATAAGAGCTTTTTCTACATCAGCATTGCTTCTTCCGGTATAGCGGGCTATCTCTTCAACCGATGCCTCCCGTCTCCCATCCCTGCTAAAAAACAGCACTATATCCAATTTAATAAAGTCGTTGATAACGTTCCTTATAAAACGTTCGATCAGCGGATCAGTGAGATGAATCTCCAGCATCAAGTATTCTCCTCTATATCTCTATGTGAGATATGATGCATATTATGTCATACCCAGAAGTGCATGAAGGCAAACTCGGCAAAAGAGTAGAACATAAACGAGGTTCAGGCTTGCTCCA
>Ga0172382_10010402_pt1 | contig 12492 bp, 13 predicted proteins | sample Leawel138RmetaG_FD_122245 | JGI IMG/M metagenome (GOLD analysis project Ga0172382, IMG submission 122245) | Leachate microbial communities from a municipal landfill in Southern Ontario, Canada - Leachate well 138R metaG | ecosystem: Engineered > Solid waste > Landfill > Unclassified | place...
CGGGCGGGGCTTGGCGTCCTGGGCACGTGCGGGCGACCAGGTGGTGGGCTGCTCGGATTCGCTGATGAGATCGAAGCTGGATTTGTTGTCGTCCAGACGTGGGTCGTCGTGGCGCAGCCGCTCGATGTGATGGTGGGGGGTTTCGAGCGCCTTGTTCGGGATGAGGACGAGATTGACCTTGAGCCGCGATTCGATCTTGCTGATGTCGGTACGCTTCTCGTTGAGCAGGAAGGTGGCCACATCCACGGGTACCTGTGCATGCAGGGCTGCCGTGCCTTCCTTCATGGCTTCTTCCTGAAGCAGGCGCAGGACGTGCAGGGCGCTGGATTCCGCATCGCGGATCACGCCGGTGCCGGTGCAGCGCGGGCAGGTGATGTGAGAGCCTTCGTTGAGGGCAGGGCGCAGGCGCTGGCGTGATAGTTCCATCAGCCCGAAGCGGGAGATTTTACCCATCTGGACGCGCGCACGGTCGAAGTGCAGCGCGTCGCGCAGGCGTTGCTCGACCGCGCGCTGGTTCTTGTTGTCCTCCATGTCGATGAAATCGATCACGATGAGGCCGCCGAGGTCACGCAGACGCAGTTGCCGGGCGACCTCGTCGGCGGCTTCCTGGTTGGTGCGCAGGGCGGTTTCTTCGATATCGGAACCGCGTGTGGCGCGTGCCGAATTGACGTCGATGGCGACCAGCGCCTCGGTATGGTCAATGACCACGGAACCGCCCGAGGGCAGTTGCACGGTCCGGGAGTAGGCGGTCTCGATCTGGTGTTCGATCTGGAAGCGGGAGAACAGCGGGATGTCGTCGCGATAAAACTTCACCCTGTGGACATTGTCTGGCATTACCACGCTCATGAAAGCGGTGGCTTGCTCGAAGATGTCGTTGGTGTCGATGAGGATTTCGCCGATCTCGGGCGAGTAGTAGTCGCGGATGGCCCGGATGACCAGGCTGGACTCGAGGTAGATGAGGATGGGGGCCTTGTTTTCGCGGGCGGCGCCGTCAATGGCGTTCCAGAGCTGCAGCAGGTAGGAAAGGTCCCATTGGAGTTCGTCAACGCTGCGTCCGATGCCTGCGGTGCGGGCAATGATGCTCATTCCGGGAGGAATGTCGAGCTTGTCCATTGCCTCGCGCAGTTCCTGGCGATCTTCGCCTTCGACGCGACGGGAAACACCCCCGCCGCGCGGATTGTTGGGCATCAGGACAAGATAGCGGCCAGCCAGTGAAACAAAGGTGGTAAGCGCCGCGCCCTTGTTGCCACGCTCTTCCTTTTCGACCTGGATGATGAGTTCCTGGCCTTCGTACAGGGCGTCCTGAATGCGCGCACTGCGCACATCGACGCCTTCCTTGAAATAGCTGCGAGCGATTTCCTTGAAAGGCAGAAAGCCGTGGCGCTCTTCGCCGTAGTTGACAAAACACGCTTCAAGACCCGGTTCGATTCGGGTGATGATGCCTTTGTAGATATTGCCTTTGCGTTGTTCGCGCCCGGCGGATTCTATGTCGAGATCAATGAGTTTCTGACCGTCGACAATGGCAACGCGTAGTTCTTCTTGATGCGTTGCATTGAACAACATCCGTTTCATGAGTGTGATTCTCCGTAGTCATGGCGCACCGTTAATCGGCGCACGACCGCGGGTCACTCGGTGTGGGGCCTTGAATTCTCAGAAGGCGGGGGGCGGCTTGACGTGGTTGAACAGCGCCCCCCGATTTGTCAGGATGGCACGGCGCACCGCTGATGGCGGGTGCGCGGTTCAGTCAGCACTGGGGTCAATTTCACAGTAGTGGTTGACGGTATAAAAAATGACTGGGAACGGCAGTCGCGATAGCTCGACTGGTGCAAAAAATACGATGACAAATTCTGCTGAAATTCATTGCCGCACGCGGAAACCGGTTCTTCGCCATGCAGCGGGTATCTTGTTCTTCCGCTGACCATGTGACGCGCCGGTCCGGCGACCTAATGACCCAGAAGCTGAAAGCGGGGCAGTACAATGGAGCCTGTTCGCCCGACGGAGACGCACCCTTGCATCTCTACGCCGGCGTTTTTTCAGCTTCTATAGGCTGACGCGATTATATGCCTGTTTTTCCCCAACGTAAAACACCCACTTCCCAATCCGGGCGTCCGGCCGTGCGCATGCTTGCCATTGGTCCGGAATCCGCCGGTCAGCGGGTTGACAACTTCCTCATGAAGGTTTGCAAGGGAGTTCCCAAAAGCCATATCTACAAGGCCATCCGAAATGGTCAGGTGCGTGTCAACAAAGGGCGGGTCCAGGTGGATCACCGGCTGGCCGACGGAGACATGCTGCGCATTCCCCCGCTGCGGCTGCCGGCGGCAGGCGAACCGCGCAAAGTGCCGCCCTTTGCGTTTCCCGTCGTCTTCGAGGACGAGGCGATTGTGGTGGTGGACAAGCCGGCCGGCGTGGCTGTCCATGGCGGCAGTGGCGTCTCTTTCGGTGTGATCGAGCAATTGCGGGCGGCGCGTCCTGAGGCGCGCTTCCTGGAACTCGCCCACCGGCTGGATCGCGAGACCTCCGGCCTTCTGATCATTGCCAAGCAGCGCAAGGCCTTGCTGGCCGTGCATGATCTGATGCGCGAGCGGGGGGGGCGCAAGCTGTATCAGGCTCTGGTCGTGGGAGATTGGGTGAACGAAAGACAGCACATCCGCAAGCCGCTGCTGAAGTTCCTCACGCCTTCCGGCGAGCGGCGTGTCAAGGTGGATGCCGAGGGCAAGCAGGCCCACACCATTGTGACGCTCCTGAAGCGTTTCGGCCGCTACACGCTGGTAGAGGCGGAACTTCGCACGGGCCGCACCCATCAGATAAGGGTACACCTGGCGTCCAGCGGTCATCCCATTGTGGGCGATGACAAGTATGGGTCCGATCAGGTACGCGACCATTTCGCGCGCCTGGGTTTCAAACGCATGTTCCTGCATGCGGTACGGCTGGAAATTCCCCATCCGCTTACCGGTGAACCCCTGGTGCTGGAGGCGCCCCTGCCGGCTGCCTGCATGGACATTCTGGATTATCTGGAGCAAGAAAAGTGAAGCGATACAAGGCGGTGATCTTCGATTGGGACGGTACGGTCATGGATTCCACGGCGTCTATTGCGGCCGCCATACAGGCAGCCTGTGTGGATCTGGAAGTGCCGGTGCCCTCTACGGAAGAGGCCAGCTGGGTGATCGGTCTGTCTCTGGACAAGGCCTTGCAGCGTTGCGCGCCGACGCTCAAGGAGGATCGGATCCCCCTCTTCATGGAGCGCTACCGTCATCATTTCTTTCTTCATGACCAGCAGCATGCGCTGTTCGACGGCATCCTGCCCTTGCTGGAGCACCTGAAAGAGCGGGACATCCGCCTGGGTGTGGCCACAGGAAAATCGCGTCTTGGTCTTGATCGTGTCTTGCAGGCCCATCAGCTCGTGGGCCACTTTGACTGCACACGCTGTGCCGACGAGTCGCAGGGCAAACCGCATCCGGCCATGTTGTTCGAGATCATGGAGCGGCTTGATCTTGAGCCAGAACAGGTGCTGATGGTGGGAGACACCACCCACGATATCCAGATGGCCACCAGCGCGGGTGTGGACAGCATGGCGGTCACCTATGGGGCGCACAGCAAGCGTACACTGTTGATGTCGGAGCCCGTTGTGATGGTCTCCAGTGTCCGCGAGATGCGCAATTGGCTGGCTCCCCGTCTCTGACGTCAGGGGGCTGGAGCATTCATTGCAACGGCCGCCCTCGCGGCGTCGCGACGCTTACACTCAGGAGCTGGCATGTCGAGAATTCGTTTCCCTCAACCCCCTGCTTCGGAAATCACGCCCCAGGAGGTCTGGCAGTCACGCCGCCGCTGGCTGGCGCAGGCTTCCGCCATGGGGGTTCTGGCCGGGGCGGGGCCGGCGGCGCTGGCGGCAAGATCGGTAGATGACAGCCTGCCGGCTCTGCCAGGCCGCCCCAATGCCCGTTTCTCGGTCATGGACCAGCCAACCGACTGGCGCGACATTACGGGCTACAACAATTTCTACGAATTCGGTACCGGTAAGGAAGACCCGCGCCGCCATGCGGGGCGCATGGTCACTGAACCCTGGACGGTGGAAGTCGGCGGCGAGGTGCTCAAGCCACGTACCTTCGACATTGATGCGTTGCGACGGCTGGCGCCCATGGAAGAGCGCGTTTACAGGCTGCGCTGCGTAGAGGCCTGGTCCATGGTGATTCCCTGGATAGGTTACCCCTTGTCGGAGTTGTTGCGACAGGTGCAGCCAACCGGCAACGCCCGTTACGTGACGTTCGAGACGGCCTTGCAACCCGAGGTGATGCCCGGTGTCAAACGGCGCATCATCGACTGGCCCTACATCGAGGCACTGCGCATCGACGAGGCCATGCATCCGCTTACCCTGCTGGTATTCGGGCTGTACGGCAAGGTGTTGCCTAGTCAGAATGGCGCGCCGCTGCGTCTGGCCGTGCCGTGGAAATACGGCTTCAAGTCAGGCAAGTCCATCGTGCGCATCCGCTGTGTCGAACAACAGCCTCGCAGCAGCTGGATGATGGCCGCGCCCACCGAGTACGGCTTCTACGCCAATGTCAATCCTGACGTGCGGCACCCGCGCTGGAGCCAGGCAACGGAACGGCGCATTGGCGATCACTTCTTCGCGCCGCGCGTCAAGACCCGTATGTTCAACGGCTATGGGGAGCAGGTGGCGGGGCTCTACGCGGGCATGGATCTCGCCCGTGACTTCTGAGCACGCTCCCGAATCCAGGCGTATTCAGCCGGGGCAAGCTGCGCCAAGCCCGCCTGCGGCTCCGCCATCAAGCGTTTCGGCGGCGGGCGCTGCGACACGCGCCCAGTGGTCGGCGCGGGCGGTAGGGCGCTTCAAGCCGCTGCTGTTTCTGCTGTGCCTGTTTCCGGTGTTCCGCTGGTTCTGGCTCGCCTTTGGGGTGACTGGCCTGGGCGCCAATCCGCCGGAATTTCTGATTCGCTCCACCGGCATCTGGTCGCTGGTGCTGTTGTGGGGCACGCTTTGCATCACGCCCTTGCGACGCCTCCTGAGACAGGCTGCGCTGGTGAGGCTGCGGCGCATGCTGGGGCTGTTCAGTTTCTTTTATGCCGCCCTCCATGTGTTGGGCTGGGCGTATTGGGAACGTGGCTGGTCGTTTGCAGCAATGTGGGCGGATATCGTCCAGCGCACCTTCATCTGGGTGGGCGTGCTGGCCTTTCTTCCCATGCTGCTGCTGGCCCTGACTTCAACCCGGGGCTGGATGCGCCGCCTGGGCAGCCGCTGGCAACGCTTGCATTTCAGTATCTATGGCATTGCCGTGCTGTCGCTATGGCATTTCTGGTTGGTGCGCAGCGGCAAGGTGGATTATTTCGAACCCCTGCTTTATGCCCTGGCGCTGGCGGTGCTTCTGTTGTTGCGTTACCCCTTGCGGCGCAACAGGGCTTGAATGGGACAACGCCTGCCGCTGCTGCCCTCAGGGCAGGGCATCCAGAATGGCGATGGTCTCGGCATCCGGTTCACCGTCGTGGCGGGCGGGCCGGTAGTGCATCTGGAAGGCGCGCAGGACGCGGCGGGTGGCGGTATCAAGCGTTCCCGTATCGGGCACGGCATAGCCGGCGCGGCGCAGTTTTTCCTGGATGACGCGCATGGGCGGCAGGCCCTTGCTGCGGTATTGGGCCGCCAGTGTTGCGGCCCGTGTTTCGTCGTACCAGCGTCCCAGGCCGGCATCAGCCAGACGCTTCCAGGGAAAGGCGGGGCCGGGGTCTTGTTTGCGTTGGGGCGCAATGTCGCTGTGGCCGACGATATGGCGCGCATGGATTTGATGGCGGGTGACAATATCCTTCAGCAGGACCATCAGCGCCTGTATCTGGCTCTCGGAATAAGCTTCCCACCCGCCGTCGACGGGGCCTTTGTTGACGATCTCCACGCCAATGGACGAGGCGTTCAGGTCGCTGCGCCCATACCAGTCGCTCTGGCCTGCATGCCAGGCTCGCCGGCTTTCATCGACCAGCTGGTAGATGCGTGGCGGCTCTTCGTCGGTAATCAGATAGTGGCTGCTCACATTGCGCCGCGACAGGATGTCGAGTGAGCGAGGCGTGTCCGCCACCGTATAGTGCAGCACCACGAAGGAGACGCGGCTGCTCTGGCTGACGGCTTGTATGCTGCGGTCTATTTTCAGCGCTGTGCTGTCGTCAGGCGCCGCGCAGCCCGCAAGCAAGGTGGAGCAGGCCAGCGTCAGACCGGTCAGGTAACGGGGGAGGCGGGCAGGAAGAGTCGGGCGCTTCAGGGTGGGACGGACCGATGAGCGTGGCGGCTTCAGCGTGCGGCCAGGAACAGGAAGAGGGTGGGCATCCTGGCCAGCTCGGGCGCGGGGCCTTGCTTCCATTGAGCGATGCTGCAAGTTCGTATCCATTCGTCTGCCGTGGTGAGGGAGCGTGCCACGCAGAGCCGGGTATCGCCCTTGAGCGTCTGCAGCAAGCTCTGGAACATGGCTTCGTTCCGGTATGGGGTCTCTATGAAAAGCTGGGTCTGCGCTTGCTGTCGCGACGTCGCTTCCCAGGCCTTGAGGCTGCGGGCCCGTTCAGCGGGCTTGACCGGTGCATAACCGTGGAAGGTGAAGCGCTGGCCGTCAAGCCCGCTGGCCATCAGGCCCAGCAGCAGGGATGACGGGCCGACCCAGGGTGCCACCCTCAGCCCCATGTCATGGGCGAGGGCCACCACTCTGGCGCCAGGGTCCGCCACGGCCGGACAACCGGCTTCCGACACGAGGCCGATTTCCCCGCCGCCGCGTAGCGGTTCCAGCCACCGCCGGATCTGGCGGGCGTCCGCCTCTTTGCTCAGGGTGTGAATGCTGATCTCTTGCAGAGGACGTACCGTCCCGATCAGCTTCAGGAAGGCGCGCGCTGTCTTGGCGTTCTCGGCAATATAGGTGTCCAGCCTGCCCGCAAGCGTCCGTACGTCCTCAGGCAGCCAGGTTGACGGCGGCGCGTCGCCCAGGCCGACGGGGATAAGGTGTAGGGTGCCCGGATTCATGCCAGGACTCCGGCCGATGTCAGCAGCGGATTGATGCCGAAATCCCGCAGCATGCGCGACAGGGCAATCAGCGGCAGCCCGATGATGGCGGTAGGGTCGTCGGAGCGCATCGACGCCATCAGCGCAATGCCCAGCCCTTCGGCTTTCGCGCTGCCGGCCGTGTCGTAGGGACGCTCGCGCTCCAGGTAGTGCTGGATTTCAGCATCGTCGAGCTTGCGGAAGTGACACACGGTGATCACGTTGTCAGTGATTTCGCGGTGTCCATCCGTCAGGCATAGCGCGCTGTGGAACTCAACGCTGCGTCCACTCAGCAGGCGCAGTTGCGCCACGGCGCCGGCATGGTCGCCGGGCTTGCCAATGGCCCGGTCATCCACGCTTGCCACCTGATCCGAGCCGATGACCAGGGCGCCGGGATGCTTGAGTGACACGGCCTCTGCCTTGGCGCGTGACAGGCGTATCGCCATGGCGGCGGGCGACTCACCCGGCAGGGGGGCTTCGTGGATTTGAGGCGCAAGAGCGGTGAAGGGCAGTCCAAGTCGTTTGAGCATGTCCTGCCGATAGGGCGAGCTTGAGGCTAGAATGAGACGCATGAGGGAAGAAGTGGCTGGGTGGATTGACTCTTTAGCGGCCGAACAGCTATGATTCTACGTTTTCTTTGTGCTTGATGCCTTGGGGCTTTTGAGTGAATTGTAATGCCTGCGATGCGTTAGGTGTTTGCGATGCGTAAGGCGACAGCAACAGTAGATACTTGGGAGCTTGCCCGCTTGGGGCAGGGGCGGCAGGGCGAAGCACCGCTTCGCGATTTTGCCCGTCTGCTCGAAGGTCTGCCTGAACAAACCGGGCTGACCGTTAGCTGGTCGCTACTTGGTGAAACCGACACGCTGGGTCTGCGCTACATGACGTTGCGGGCCGAGGCGGTGGTCACCATGGAGTGTCAGCGTTGCCTGGAGCTGTTCGATCTGACGCTGCAAGTGGAAAATCGCCTGCAGCTGGTTGAGACCGAGGCTGAAATCGAAGCCGAAGAAAGTGGGGAAGATGACCCGGAAGCCCCAGATCAGGTCCTGGGGTCTTCGTACCTGGATGTGCTGCCGCTCGTCGAGGACGAACTCATCCTGGCCTTGCCCTATGTGCCCAAGCACGAGGTTTGTCCATCGTTGCCCAGGGAGCTTGATGCTTCCGAAGGCGGCGATACCGGCCGCCCATCGCCATTTGCGGTGTTGGCGGAGCTAAAGAAAAATTGATCTAACAGGAGTTCACCATGGCAGTCCAGCAAAACAAGAAGAGCCCATCCAGGCGCGGCATGCATCGTTCGCACGATGCCCTGAGCACGCCGCCTACGGCAATCGAACCGACAACGGGCGAATTGCACCTGCGTCACCATATCAGCCCTAACGGTTTCTACCGGGGTCGCAAGGTCCTCAAGACCAAGAACGACGAGTAATCTCGCGTCAGCGTAAAGCGAGCGGCCGGGATTTCTCCCCAGATGTCTTCGACACCCATACGCTTGGCGGTGGATTGCATGGGTGGTGACCACGGTCTGTCGGTCACCGTGCCTGCGGTCGTGCAATTTTCCAGAAAGCATCCGGACACCTACTTCCTGCTGTCCGGAAATGCCCAGGCCATTGCGCAGGCAATTGAGCAAGAAGGCGTGAAAGAATCCGGCTGGTACGAGATTCTTCCCGCTTCCGAAGTCGTTCTCATGGACGACACGGTCGAGGTCGCCTTGCGGCGCAAAAAGGATTCGTCCATGCGCGTCGCCATTCAGGCTGTCAAGGATGGCCGGGCCGATGCCTGCATCTCGGCCGGCAACACCGGCGCCCTCATGGCGGTCTCCCGCTATCTGCTCAAGACGCTGGACGGCATCGACCGGCCAGCCATTTCCACTTCCATTCCCAATGTCAAGGGCGGCGCCACCACGGTGCTGGACCTGGGTGCCAACGTCGACTGCTCGGCAGAACACCTGCTGCAGTTCGCCATCATGGGTACCGCGCTGGTGGGAGCGCTCGATCAGCGTCGGCAGCCCACCGTCGGCCTGCTGAACATCGGCGAAGAAATCATTAAAGGCAATGAGGTCGTCAAGCAGGCGGCCGAACTTCTGCGCAAGAGTGGTCTGAACTTCCACGGCAATGTCGAAGGCGATGATATCTGCAAGGGTACGGTCGATGTCATTGTCTGCGACGGCTTTGTCGGCAATGTGGTGCTGAAATCCATTGAGGGCGTCGCCCGCATGGTGGCATCCATGATGCGCGCAGAGTTCACCCGTGACGTCTTTTCCATGGGGGCGGGCGTGATTGCCCGGCCTGTGCTCAACCGTCTGCGCGATAAGGTGGATAATCGTCGCTATAATGGCGCGGCGCTGCTGGGGCTGCGCGGCATCGTCATCAAGAGTCACGGCTCCGCCGATGCCTATGCCTTCGGTCATGCGCTCCAGCGCACGCGTGAAGCGGTTCATAACGGCTTGCTTGCCGGCACCACCGAGGCCATCGCGCGTTTGCGCGAGCGCATGCAGGAAGCCGCCGTGGACACATCAGACGAAACCCCCGCCTAGTGCACGGCAGCGCACAAGCGGAGCCAGGAAGCACATTATGCCTTATGCCAAGATAATCGGTTCGGGCGGCTATCTGCCGCCTCGCGTGGTCTCCAATGACGAGTTGGCGGCTGATCTGGCGACGCGGCAGATCGAAACCTCCGACACCTGGATCACCGAGAGCACGGGTATCCGCCAGCGGCAAATTGCCGAGCCTGGCGTCACCACCAGCGAGCTCGCCACCAAGGCGGCCCGGCAGGCGCTTGACGATGCAGGCGTGCGTGCGGAAGAACTCGATCTCATCATCGTTGCCACCTCGACCCCCGATTTCATCTTTCCCAGCGTGGCCTGCCTGGTGCAGGCCCAGCTTGGCAACAAGGGTGCGGCGGCCTTCGACGTCCAGGCGGTATGCAGTGGCTTTGTCTATGCCCTCACCACTGCGGAAACCTTCATCCGCGCCGGTCGCGCCAGCACCGCTCTGGTCATCGGGGCGGAAGTGTTCTCCGGCATTCTCGACTGGAATGATCGCGGCACCTGTGTGCTGTTTGGCGATGGCGCTGGCGCAGTCGTGCTGCGCGCTGCCGACGAGCCGGGCATCATCGAAGCCGAGCTCAGTGCCGACGGCAGTCAGATGAAGATCCTGCACGCCGCCGGCAATGTGGTGGGTGGTCAGGTAACGGGCGATCCCTTTTTGCGCATGGATGGACAGGCGGTCTTCAAGCTGGCCGTCACTTCCCTGGCAGCGTCGGCGCAAAGCGTCTGCGAGCGGGCCGGCGTGCGTCTCGAGGATGTCGACTGGATGGTTCCGCATCAGGCCAATGTTCGCATCATCAATTTCCTTGGCCGCAAGCTGGGGCTGTCTGACGAAAAAGTGATCGTCACAGTCGACCGGCATGCCAACACCTCGGCGGCCAGCGTGCCGCTTGCCTTCGATGCGGCGCGCCGCGACGGGCGCATCAAGCAGGGCGACCTGGTGCTGATGCAGGGCGTGGGCGGCGGTTTTACCTGGGGCTCGGTGCTGGCTCGCATGTAGCCGGCCGCAGCGTTTCTGCCGTATGCGGCTTCCGTTCCAATTTTTCAAGAATAAACCATGAAAATTGCATTCGTGTTTCCCGGACAGGGATCGCAATCAGTTGGCATGCTTGATGCATGGGCCGACAATGGCGCGGTGCGCCGCACTCTGGAGCAGGCTTCCCGCGCCCTGGGCCAGGATCTGCAGGCGCTGATCGCGCAAGGTCCCGCTGAAGAGCTCAACCTCACCACGAATACGCAACCCGTCATGCTGGCCGCCGCCGTGGCGACCTACGCGGCGTGGCGGGAGAGCGGCGGCGCCGAGCCTGCCATCATGGCAGGCCACAGCCTGGGCGAGTACTCTGCCCTGACCGCGGCGGGCGCCCTGGGACTTGAGGATGCCGTGCGTATCGTGCGCGTGCGCGCCGATGCCATGCAGGCCGCCGTTCCGGTCGGCACGGGTGCCATGGCCGCTGTGCTGGGTCTGTCCGATGATGATGTGCGGAAAGTCTGCAGCCAGGCTGCGGAGTCGGAAGTCGTTGAGGCGGTTAACTTCAATGCGCCGGCCCAGGTGGTCATCGCCGGCCACAAGGCGGCGGTGGAGCGCGCATGCGAACTGGCCAAGGCCACGGGTGCCAAGCGTGCGTTGCTGTTGCCGGTCTCCGCACCCTTCCATTCCAGTCTGCTCAAACCGGCCGCCGACGTTCTGCAGGCCGCCCTGGATGGCGTGACCATCAATGCGCCGACCGTGCCGGTGATCAATAATGTGGATGTGGCCATCGAAAGCGATGCGGCAGCCATACGCGATGCTTTGGTGCGTCAGGCGTGGCATCCGGTCCGTTGGGTGGAAACCATCCAGGCCATGAAGGCCCAGGGTGTGACCCATATTGTGGAGTGTGGGCCGGGCAAAGTGCTGAACGGCCTCAGCAAGCGCATCGACAGGGATATTGTCGGCCTCGCCATTACCGACCCTGCTTCCATGCAGGCGGCTCTCGATCTTCTTCAAGGATGAATGTCATGCAGGAAAAAGAATTGCAGGGCAAGCTGGCGCTGGTGACGGGTGCCACGCGCGGCATTGGCAAGGCCATCGCGCATGAGCTGGCCACCCGCGGCGCCGTCGTAGTGGGAACCGCCACGTCAGAATCGGGAGCAGCCGCCATCGAAGAACATCTGGCCGCCCTGGGCGGGCGTGGTGTGGTTCTGGATGTCAACGATGCCGAAGCCTGCGAGGCCCTGGTGGCCGAACTGGGCACACAGGACGGCGGCCCTCACATTCTGGTGAACAACGCCGGCATCACGCGCGACAACCTCGCCATGCGACTGAAGGACGATGACTGGCAGACGGTCATCGACACCAACCTCTCGGCGGTCTTCAGGCTGTCACGAGCCGTCATCCGGCCTATGATGAAGGCTCGTTGGGGCCGCATCATCAATATCACATCCGTGATTGGGTCCAGTGGCAATCCGGGCCAGTCGAATTACGCGGCGGCCAAGGCCGGCGTGGCGGGCATGAGCCGCTCGCTGGCGCGCGAGCTGGGCAGCCGTGGCATTACGGTCAATTGCGTGGCACCCGGTTTCATTGAGACCGACATGACCCGCGCCCTCGACGAGAACCAGACATCCACCATTCTTTCACAGATTCCACTGGGCAGAATGGGAGCGCCGGCCGATGTGGCCAATGCGGTGGCTTTCCTGGCAGGTTCCCAGGCAGCCTACATCACCGGCACGACATTGCACGTCAATGGCGGCATGTATATGTAAACCAGTGGTTGGGTGGGTTAGAATCGCCCCCAACCGTTTTTTGTCACAGCCAGCACCCATTGAATAGAGTTGTTTGGCTATAATTCGCGGGAATTTTCCCAACTTGGAGATCTGCATGGAAAGCATCGAACAGCGCGTCAAGAAGATCGTCGCTGAACAACTTGGCGTCAACGAAGCCGAGATCAAGAAC
>Ga0172382_10010404_pt1 | contig 12492 bp, 8 predicted proteins | sample Leawel138RmetaG_FD_122245 | JGI IMG/M metagenome (GOLD analysis project Ga0172382, IMG submission 122245) | Leachate microbial communities from a municipal landfill in Southern Ontario, Canada - Leachate well 138R metaG | ecosystem: Engineered > Solid waste > Landfill > Unclassified | place...
CATTCCTAGCACTCTTTCAATTTGATACTGCCTTATGTTCCGGTTCTATTGATAGCCCGGCCCTCCGGGCGAATGGTGGTGATGCGAAGCGAATAGGGCGTATTTCCCACCTCTTTTCGCCCGGAGGAGAGCCTGCCCCGCGAGCGGAGCGAGTGCCCTGGGTGCCGGGCTCCTACACCAATTCGATCTGGCCAAAATCAAATTGAGCACTAGTTCACCTGCCGCTCCCAGCCCGCCCAGAAGGGCTTGCGCAGCTCGGTCTTGAGCACCTTGCCGGCCCCGGACAGGGGCAGGGGCTCGCTGCGGAAGGACACGGACTTCGGCAGCTTGTAGCCGGCGATTCGGCCCCGGCAGTGGTTGATCACCTCCTCCTCGGTGGCGCTGTGGCCCGGCCGCAACACCACGATGGCATGCACGGCCTCGCCCCAGTCCGGGTGGGGAATGCCGATCACCGCCACATCCTGCACCGCCGGGTGGCCGATAACCGCGTTTTCCACCTCGGTGGTGTAGACGTTCTCGCCACCGCTGATAATCATGTCCTTGACCCGGTCGGCGATGAACAAATAGCCCTCTCCGTCGAAATAGCCGGCATCGCCGGTAAATACCCAGCCATCCCTCAGCGCCTTGGCGGTCTCTTCCGGCTTGTTCCAGTAGCCGAGCATGGTGTGGGGACCGCGCACCGCGATCTCCCCGGTGACACCCAGGGGGCAGTCGCTGCCATCCTCGGCGACGATGCGCACCTCGCTCACCGAGGTGGGGCGGCCCGCGGACTTGAGTTTCACCCCACCCTCGATGTGATCTGCCACCGACAGGGTGGTGGCGATGGGTGCCAGCTCGGTCTGCCCGTAGGCCTGGGCAAGGCCGACACCGGGCCAGGTCTCCAGGCATTTCTTCAGCACTTCCGCCGGCATCGGCGAGGCCCCGTAGAGCACCCGGCGCAGGGAGGAGACATCCGCGGTGGCGGCCTCCGGGTGGTTGATCAGCATCTTGATCATGGCCGGCACCAGCAGGGCGTGGGTCACCCCCTTGTCGGCAACGGCGCGCAACACCTGCCCCGGGTCGAAGGCGGGCAGGATGACATTGCAGGCCGCCGCCAGGGTCGCGCTCATGGAGCCGGCCAGGTCCGCCATATGGAACATGGGCGCCGAGTGCAGGAACACACTGTCGCGGTTCATGTGGTAGTCCGGCATGGCGCCCACCGCGCTGGCCCACAGGGCGCGGTGGGACTGCATGACCCCCTTGGGAAAACCCGTGGTGCCACCGGTGTAGAAAATGCCCAGCAGATCGTCGCCACTCCGGCCCGACACCGCCGCCGGCCCGTGGCCGTGAATCAGCCCCTCGGCGGACACCGCCCAGGGTGGGCAGTTGCCATCCCCCAGGTAGACGGCGTGCTCCAGTTGCTTGAGGGTGGGCAGCAGGGCCTCGGCCTGCTGCCGGAAGTGATCGTCGAACACCAGCGCCCTGGCACCGCAGTCCGCCAGGGCGTAGTGGTTCTCGCCCTGGGCCCAGCGGGTGTTCAGGGGCACCAGCACCTGGCCGGCCCAGGGGATGGCGAACATGGCCTCGTAGAAGCGGTCGCTGTTGAGGCTGAGCAGGGCCACCCGCTCCCCCGGCGCCACAGAGAGGCTGAGCAGCCCCGCCGCCAGGCGTGACACCCGCGCTTCCAGCGCCGTCCAGGTGGTGTCGCGGTCGCCGAAGCGCGTGGCAAGACCGCTGGGGTTGTGGCGGGCGGCGCGGGAAATAAGGGTGGGCAGGGCTATCATGGAGACCTCGTGGTTATTGTCGTCGGCGGAGGAGCCGAGAGTATAGCCAGGGGTCGGGAAAAAGGGCAGACCAGCGCCTCAGCAGAGGGGAAGTAACCTGGCCAAACCCCGGGGCCGGGCCACCCCTTCGGCACTGCTCACCCCCAGGGGACGCGACAGGGGCTCGACGGTGCCGGCGGCGATGAAAGCCGCCATCCGGGCGACGGCCACCTGGCTCTCCGGGAGCACGGCGAACAGGGGAAACACATGGGGCATGCGCTCCCACACATCGAGAACAAAGGGAACCCCGGCTGCGGCGGCCCCCGCGGCGGCCCGCAGGGTGTCGTCGAGGAGAATCTCGGTGCTGCCCACCAAGCCCATCAGGGGCGGCAGACCGGCGAAGCTGGCCAGCACCGGGGACAGGTACCTGTCTTCCGGCAGGGCATCGCCGATATAGAGTTCATGCATCTGGGACGCCCGGTGGGTGGGGAGCATGGGGTCGCGAAATCGATTGAAATGGCGGGAACCGCCACTGTAGGTGAGATCCCCGAGGGGAGACAGCAGCAGGGCGTTGGCGGGCATGGCCGTGCCCTCGTCCCGCAGCGCCAGCAGGGTGCTGAGGGCCAGGCCGCCGCCGGCGGAATCCCCGGCGACGGTGATGTCGGCAGGGGCCACACCGATGTCCAGCAGGTGATGATAGGCCGCCAGGCAGTCCTCCAGGCCGCTGGGGAAGGGGCGCTCGGGTGCCAATCGGTAGTGGACGATCAGTGCCCGGGCATCGGCCGCCAGGCAGAGCCGGGCGACAAACTCCCGGTGCTGGGTGGGGGTGCGCAGCACAAAGGCGCCGCCGGGAAAATAGAGCAGTACCCGCGCTGAGCCGCCGGCCAGCGGCTCCAGCCACTCCCCCTGGAAGGGGGCGCCGGTCACCGCCCGCAGCCGGCAGCCCGGGGGAGCCAGGCGCTCACCGGCGGCATCCACCACCGCAGCCATGCCCCGCACCGCGCCCAGGCTGCCAAAGCCCATCATCGACTTGATCAACAGCCGTGCGCCAAGGTTGAAGACCTGCGCCTGCCAGCTGGGCATCAGGAACCCTTCCCGGGATGTTCCCGCCCGGCTCGCACCAGGGCTGCCAGATCCCGCGCAGTGGTGCGGAGGAAGTGCCAGTGGTTGTCCGCCATGGCGAGGGGAAGCACCAGCGGCGCCAGGGGGCCCGTCTCCGGCCCCAGATACTCCCTGAGGGTAGCCTCCTGCTGGGCCAGGGTTTCCGCCAGCCGGTCGGCCAGCAGCTGGCGGGCATCTCTGCCGATATCGATGGTGCGGCCGAGGGCAGCGATGGCGGCCTCGATGGCGGAGAGCTCCCGATGGGTGAGCTCGGCGCGTATTACCTCGGCCTTTACCCTCAGGCGCCGCCCCACCCGCCGGTAGCGGTGAAGCAACTCCCCGCCAAACAGCGGGTCGTCCGTGTAGCGGGTCCGCCGCGCCAGGCGACGCAGCTCCCCGGCGCTGAGACGACCCCGGGCGCGGGGGAAGACCTCGTCGCTTTCATAGGCGATATGGGCGCGGTAACCGGCCACATAGGCGGCAATTTCCCGGGCCAGCGCCGGGCGTTTGGCGGGAGCACCGCCCAGGATGGTCTCCAGCTCCGCCACCAGCGCGGTATTGAGGGTGTCCAGGGTCCGGTGCTCCCGTGCGAGACGCGCGGCTGCCGGCGCGAAGTCCTTGTCCCGCGCCGCCAGCAGCCGGTAGAGAAGGTCCTCCCGCGGGTGGTGGTAGCGATCGGGAAACTCGTGGAGGTAGTGAAGAATGTCACCAAGCAGGTGAAAATCGGGTATTTTCCGCGGCCCGAGCCGCTCCCCCTGAGCCTCCAGTTCGGCGAGCAGGCCCAGCAGGTGGCCGTGTTCCGCATAGAGGATCTCGAACACGTCCTGCAAACCCGCCGCCGGCGAATAGCGGGTCGAGGTGGACAAGGCCAGCACAGCGGCGCCACCTCGGGGCGGGGCGTCGGGATCGGCGGTATTGTTGGGTGATCTCGCCATGGCGGCGGTTCTCTCCGAGCCAAAAAAGCTACTCCCATACTACTCTAATCGCAGCTGACGTCCCTTGGGAAAAATACCCTGCGCAATCATGACTTGAATCAAAGAAGGCGCCGCTATCCGTTGTCCATTGCAGGCCGCCTGTATAAATTCAAAAGTACACCTGCATAGTACCGATACCGCGCCCCCGGAGGCACCCCGTGGATACTCTCGGTCTTCTCGATCATCTCTTTTACAAGGCTGACGAATACGGTGTCGCCAGCCTGGTGATGGGGGGGGCCTTCATCCTCGCGCCGGAGACCGAGCCGCTGATGGCCGAGGCTGTCGCCGGACACCTGGCTGCCCGCCTGGAAAAAATTCCCGCCCTGCGCAAACGGATGATCCAGGATCCCCTGCATCTCGGCAGCGTGCGACGGGTGGACGACCCGGATTTCGATGTCTGGCGCCATATCACCGTCGCGGCCCTGCCCGCCCCCGGCGGCTACCGGGAATTGACTGCCCGCATCGCGGAGATCGCCGGCCAACCCCTGGGCCTCGACGAGCTCTGGCACTGGTGGGTGCTGTCCGGCCTTGAGGGCGGTCGGATTGCCGTGGTCAGCCGCCTCCACCATGCCCTCACCGACGGCGTCGGCGCGGTCCAGGTGATGGGCTCCCTGTTCGACACCCTCCCGGTGCCGCCGGAGCAGCCCCTGGGCAGCAGGGTGTTCCGCGGCCAGCCCCTGCCCTCCAGCTACGCGCTGCTCGGCGACGCCGTCGCCGAGGCGGGGGCGAGACTGTTGATCAAGGGTCCGCAGTTTGTGCTGCGCAACACCCTGCCCGCCCTGGCGGCCCTGCGTCGGGTCAGGGCTGGCATGGCTGCGGCACCCGGGCCACAGGGGGGGGCCGAGGTTGCCACCGGCACCACCTCCCTCAACATCAGCAGCGGCGGAGACGGCCCCCGCAGCCTTGCCTACCGCTCCCTGTCAATTGCCGAACTGAAAGACCTGGCCCGCCACCACCAGTGCACCCTCAACGATATTGCCCTGGTGCTGTTTTCCTGCGCCCTGGAGAACTACTTTGCCAGCCGCGGCGAGGTGCTGGATTTCGACCTGCACTCCGCCATGCCCATCAACCTGAGGGATGACAGCGGCAGTGGCGAGGGCAACCGGGTGACGGTGCGCCGGGTCAACCTGCACAACAGAATTGCCGATATCCCCCAGCGCCTCGCCCGCATCAGCCGCGACAGTCAGGCGGCCAAGGACAGCGCCCGGGCCACCAGGAGCAGCCGGGGACCAGACCTTCAGGGGCTCGCCGAACTGATCGCCCCGGCCTGGTTCGACGCCCTCTTCCGGCTCGCCGCGCGCCTTCAGCTCCTCGACCGTTTCGGTCACCGCTTGCTGCCCTTCCACACCCTGCTCAGCAATGTCCCCGGGCCGGCGGGGCGCTTGTACGTGGCCAATGGCCTGATGGTGGAGAGTATCCCCCTGATTCCCGCCTTCCCGGTTATGGCCCTTTCCGCCGGCATCGTCTCCAGCGCCGGACAGATGACCTTCGGCTTCAACTGCGACGGTGGCGCCATCGCCGACCCCGAGGTCTTTGCCGAAGGGGTGGACCTGGGCCTCGAGTCCCTGCGTCGGGGGCAGCGCCGGCGGTCCACCACCCGCGCCCGCGGGAGGGCCGGGACAGCCAAAGGCGACACCGCCAAACCTGCACTGACCAGCAGGCGGCGCGGCAGGGGCGGAGCCAGCTGATGGCTCCCCACCCCTGCCCCACCTTCGCCGCACAGGTGGCCATTGTCACCGGCGCCTCCTCGGGGATCGGCGCGGCCACGGCGACGGTCTTGGCCCGCCAGGGCGCCAGGGTGGTGATCGCCGCCCGCCGCCGTGAGCGCCTGGAGGTCCTCGCGGAGGAGCTGCGCCAGTGGGCGCCGGAGGTGCTGGTGGTGGCCACCGATATCGCCAGGGAAAGTGATCTGGTCGCCCTCCGGGATGCGGCACTGGCCAGGTTTGGGCGCATCGACCTACTGGTCAACAACGCCGCCCTGGGCGCCGCCGGAGAGCTTTCCCAGTTTGCCCCCGACAAAATCCCCGGCCTTGCCCTCACCAACTACGCGGGCACAGTGCGCCTCACCCAGCTGGTACAGGAGGTGATGCTGCGCCAGGGAAGTGGCGTGCTGGTGCTGGTCACCAGTATCGCCGGGGCCGTCCCCCTGCCGGGATTGAGTGTCTACAGCGGCACCAAGGCCGCCCTCAATCACTTTGCCGATTGCCTGCGCCTGGAACTGGAGGGCAGCGGCATTGCGGTGGTCAATGTGCTGCCCGGGGCGGTGCGCACCGAGATGCTGGCCGCCGCCATTGCCGACGCCCGCCAGCGGGTGCCGCGCACGGCGGCGGAAGCCAGGGTGCGGAGGATGATCACCGGGGCGGATACCCCGGAAGCCCTGGCCGAGATCATCGTCGCGGCGGCCGCCCGTCGCCGGCCCCGGGTTTACGCGGGGGGCTGGCGAGTCGCCCTCGGCGTCGCCCTGCTCGGCCTGCTGCCCAGGCGCGGGCTCGGCCTGATCCTCAAGGTACTCGACAAGGAGGCGGTTATGAGTTTTGGCCGCCACCTGGGGGGTTAGCCATGCGCGCCATGTCCGGCCGCGATGCCATGATGCTGGCCATGGAAACCCCCAGGGCCTATATGCACACCCTCAAGGTGAGCATCGTCGATCCGGCCGCCGCCCCCGACGGCTGGAGCTTTGACCGCTATCGCGACACCATGGCCCATCGCCTGCACCTGCTGCCGCTACTGCGCTGGCGCTACCTGCCGGCGCCCCTTGGCCTCGGCCACCCGTTCTGGGCGGAGGACCCGGAGTTCGATCTGAACAACCACCTGCGTCGCGTCGCCTGCCCCGCCCCCGGAGACCGCCGGGCGCTGTGCAGTTTCATTGCCAGTGTCTACACCTATCCCCTCGACCGCTCCAGGCCCCTGTGGCTGACCTGGGTGGTGGAGGGCCTGGAGGAGGGGCGAGTCGCCCTGGTGACCCTGGTCCACCACGCCTATGTGGATGGCGCCGGCGCCGCCAATGGTCTGCTGGCGCTGCACGATCCGGACTTTAGCGAGGAATCCCCCTGCCCCGAGGTGCCCTGGCACCCGCCGCCGCTGCCCTCCTGGGGTCGGCGGCTGACGGCGGGCGCAGTGCGCCTGCCGCTGATCCTGGCGCGGGGGGTTCCCGGGGTGGTGCGGGGGATGCGTGCCGCCCGCCGCTGGCGCGTGGAGGCCGCCGGCAGCGAGGGCTTGCCGGACCCGCGACGGATGCCCGCCACCCCCCTCAACCGTACCCTGGGCCGCAGCCGCAGCCTGGCCCTGGACAGCATCCCCCTGGCGCTCTTTCAGGCCGCCCGGGGCCTGGCACCGGGCATCACCGTCAACGATGTCTTTCTCGCCTGCTGCAGTGGGGCCCTGCGCCGCCAGTTGCAGGCCATGGCCTATGATCCGGACCTGGGACCCCTGGTGGCCGCGGTGCCCATGGCCGCGGCGCGGCCCGCCGGCGAGGAGCTGCACGGCAACCACACCACCGTGGACTACACCTGGCTGCCGGTGCACCTGGCGGACCCCGGGGACCGCCTCAGGGCCTGCCACCAAAATGCCCTGGCGATGAAGGCCCACTATCGGGCAATCGCCGGGGCCGATCTCTCCGCCCTGGTGCAGCTGTCGCCCCCGGGGCTGATTCGCCTGGGGGACTGGTTTATTCGCCGCAGCGGCGGCCGCTTCAGCACCTGCGGCAATGTCACTCTGTCCAATGTCCGCGGCCCCGACCGGCCCCTGTTCCTCGGACCCTACCGGGTCGAACAGTGGTTCTCCATTGGCCAGGTCTTCGAGGGCACCCCCCTCAATATAACCCTGTGGTCCTATTGCGACAGTGCCAATCTCTGCGTCCTGGCGGACCCCCAGGTAGTGCCCGACCCCTGGTTGTTGTGTAGCTATGTGCGGGATGAGCTGGCATCACTGGTGGCGCTGGCCACCGCGTCCAAACAGGCCTGACGCAATTCCTTCTTCTGCACCTTGCCGGTGGCCCCCAGGGGCAGGGGTTCCACCCGCAACCACCAGCGGCTGGGCACCTTGAAGCGCGCCAGCCGCGCCGCGCACCAGGCCTGCAGGTCGCCGGCCTCCAGGGCCGCGGGATCCGGGGTTTCCACTGCGGCGGCGACCTCCTCCCCCAGCTCCGGGTGGGGGAGGCCGAACACCGCCACAGCGGTCACTGCGGGATGCTCCAGCAGGGCGGCTTCCACCTCGGCGCAGTAGATGTTCTCGCCGCCGCGAATGATCATGTCCTTGAGCCGATCGAGAATGTAGACAAAGCCCTCGCTGTCGATGCGCCCCACATCTCCGGTGTGGAACCAGCCGTCGCTAAAGGCGGCCGCGGTGGCCTCGGGCTTGTTCCAGTAACCCTTGACCACCGTGGGCCCGCGCACCCACAACTCGCCAATGGCGCCGGGTGGCAGTTCCCGCCCTGCGCCGTCCACCACCTTGAGGTCGTAGATGGGCAGGGGCCGGCCGACGCTGTCGGGCCGCTCCAGGTAGTCGAGGCCGCCGATGGTGGTAATGGTCGACGAGGTCTCGGTGATACCCCAGCCGTTGGAGGCACCGGCGTTGGGCAGGGTCTCGCGGATGCGGCGCAGCATCTCCGGTGCCGCCGGCGCACCGCCATAGCCGAGGTTGATGATGCTGCCCAGATCGCGGCTGGCGATATCCGGCTGGCCCAGCAGGTGCCAGACCATGGTCGGCACACCGCCAAACAGGGTGACCCGCTCCCGCTCGATCAGATCGAGGGCCAGGGCCCCGTCCCAGCGCGGCATCAGCACCAATTTGCCGCCACAACCCATCATGCTCAGCATCACCCCCTGACACCCGGTGACGTGGAACAGGGGCACGGTGACCAGGGCGACCTGGCGGACTTGCTGGAGCTGTGCCAGTTCCGCCATGCCGCCCCCCTGGCGCAGGACGCTGACCAGCCCATTGAAGGGCATGGCCATGGCTGCGCTACAGAAATTCCGGTGGCTGCCCAGGGCGCCCTTGGGGAAGCCGGTGGTACCTGAGGTGTAAAACAGGGTGGCCGGATCGTCCGGTGCTATGGCCACTGCCGGCAGGCCGCTGTCAGCCGGTCCGGCCAGCAAAGCCTCAAAGGCCACCGCCCCGGCTGGCGGCCGAGGGCAGCCCACCGCCACCCGGGTCTCGAGACTGTGGATAACGCGTCCCTCTAAACGGGCGAGGCGCTCGCCATCGGCAAACAACACCTTGGCCCCGGAATCGCCGAGGCCGTAGGCCAGCTCGTCGCCGCGCCACCAGCCGTTGAGGGGTACCGCGATGGCGCCCATGGCCACCGTCGCCCAAAATGCCTGGACCCACTCCGGGCGATTGGCCATGGCGATGGCCACCCGGTCGCCCTTGACCACCCCCATGGCCTGCAGCGACCTGGTGAGCGCCGCGACGGCGCGGTGGAACTCCTGGTAGCTGACCCGCACCTCCCCCTGAACCAGAAACTCCCGCTCGCCAAACTGGCGGCTGGCGGCGAGCACTTCCCCCAGGTGGGCGGGCAGGTTCCGCCAGGTCTTGACTGGCCGACCCTCGACTTGCTGTTCGACAATTTCAAACACCTGGCCAGGGCCGGTGAAGCGTTCAACGATGGCCTCGTAAGACATGGACATGGCGGCCGATCCTCCCCGTGGTGACGGACACATTCGGGGTGCAGCGAAACCCCAGCCACCACAGGCTAGCCCAGTTTTTACGCTCCTCAGTTAACACATATCAAGCAAATGGCGAAAGGTACTTACTTGAGGAATCTCTGATGATTTGTCATTGCGCGGAGTGCACCCGCGAAGCGATCTCCCAACCCATTGAATTTAAATAGCTCTGAGGTTGCTTCCCGCCACACAGCACTGGCGGCTTCGGCAAGATCGCCTAGCCGGCCCCGCCAGGCGCTTTGGGTCTCCCTGCTGGCGTGGGCCACAAAAGGCAGAACCGGAGTCCTGTCTCCAGATAGTTGTGGGACAGCAATGTTGAGGACTGTAGGGTGCTTGGTAGCCGGCCACTTCCCACCCCGCTCGCCCTCACCACACCAGGCCCACCGCCATCAACGCTGGCGTCAACAGGGTAAGCGCAACATTGGCGCCCATCCCGGGAAGCAAGCGCCGGGGCTGTAGGGGGTCAAACGCCAGCACCCTTACCCCAACCACGGCCGCCAGCGGAATCGTCAACCACGCCAGCAGGGTGGGGGCCGGCAGCGCCCCGACCAGCCAGCCGAGGACGATACTGAGATACACCCCCGCCAGCAGCACCACCGAGACCCGGCCCGCCCAGGCCGTGCCCCAGGCAATGGCCAGGTGGTTGCGGCCCACCCGGCGGTCGGCCTCCACATCCGGAAGCTGGTTCACCAGCAGCAGGTTGCTCACCAGCAGGGTCACCGGGATGGACACCCACAGCGCCGCCACCGGCACCGAGCCCAGCAGCACCAGAGTGCCGAGATTGACCAGCAGCAGGCCAAAACCTATGCCGGGGGCAAACAGGCAGAGCAGGGGAAAGTTGTTGATCCACTTGGTGTAGCCGGCGATGACGGCCAGCCCCAGCAGCCCGGGCACGATGACCTGGGGGCCAATCTGCCAGACAAAATAGAGGCCGATGGTGAAAGTCACCAGGATCCCAAGGAAGGCGACAAACAGCGCCACGGGAGCAAAGTTGGTGTCGGCCACCAGGGTTCCGCTACCGCCACTGAAGGGAGTGCGGGTGGTGGCAAAATCCAGGCCGCTGCGGAAATCCTGGTACTCGTTGAGGGCATTGACGCCGATATGGCTGGCCAGGCCCGCCACCAGCACCAGGGTCGCCAGCACCGGGTCGACAGTACCCATTTCCCGCCAGGCCACGGCATAGGCGGGGGCAAGGCACGCCGGCACCAGCAGCAGGAAGGGCGCGCGGATAATCCCCAATAACTTCTTCAACAAAACGTCATTCCTCTGCTAGGGCAAACAGGCGCCAGGAACATCAGCGCCAGTCCCGGTGTTTTGGCCTCGGCTCCCCGCGGCCGCAAGCAATGTGCAGGTGGCGGCAGTTGCGGCCAGAACTGCCAGGTGGTGGACGGCTTGAGCCAGGGTGGCGCGGTGAATTTCAAGTGCGAGTGCCCGGCGGACAAGGGCATGGCCTGCCTCGGCAGCAGTTGTTCCCGCCACTGAGGCCCGGGGTCCGGCGGCGCCACCAGCAGCAGGGGGTGCGGGTATGCCGCCCGGGGATTTTCCCGGTCACCACACCGCTCCCCTTGCCACCGCCGCTGGTGAGCGCTTCTGGCCTCTGCCCATCCCTCACCTCAGAAAGAACTGATATGCGGGATTGTGGGTTTCCTCGCTGTAGCTGTAGCCCAGCTCCCGCAGGAACTGGGACACCCGCGCCCGCTCCTCATGGGGGGCCTCCAGGCCCACCAGCACCCGGCCAAAGGCGGCGCCGTGGTTGCGGTAGTGGAACATGGAGATATTCCAGCTGCCCCCCAGATTGTCGAGAAAGTTGCCCAGGGCGCCGGGGCGCTCGGGGAACTCGAACAGAAACACCCGCTCGTGGGCAATGCGTGCGGCGCGGCCGCCCACCATATGGCGAATGTGCAGCTTGGCCATTTCATTGTCGGTCATGTCGGTAACCACCAGGCCCTGCGCCGCCATGGCCGCCACCAGCTGGTGGCGGTCCTGATCGGAGGCCACCTGGATTCCGACAAAAATATGGGCCTGGTCCGGGTCCCCGTAGCGGTAGTTGAACTCGGTGACCATCCGGCCCTGGACCATTTTGCAGAAGTTCCTGAAACTGCCGGGCTGTTCTGGAATGGTGACCGCCAGCACCGCCTCCCGCTTCTCGCCGATTTCGGTGCGCTCGGAAATATAGCGCAGGCGGTCGAAGTTCATATTGGCGCCACTTTCAATGGCCACCAGGGTTTTGCCCTGCCAGCCCTGTTCCGCCACATACTTTTTCAGCCCCGCCACCGCCAGGGCGCCGGCGGGCTCGGCGATGGAGCGGGTATCTTCAAAGATATCCTTGATGGCGGCACAGATTTCGTCGGCGGTGACGGTGATGGCGGCGTCGAGGGTGTCCTTGAGGATGCGGAAGGTCTCCTTGCCCACCTGGGCCACGGCGGCGCCGTCGGCAAACAGCCCCACATGGCGCAGCCTCACCCGGCGGCCCTTGTCCATGGCCGCGTTCAGGCAGGCGGCGTCCTCCGGCTCCACGGCGATTATCTTGATCTCTGGGCGCACGTACTTGACGTAGGCGGCGATTCCGGCACACAACCCGCCGCCGCCGACACAGACAAAGATGGCATCCACCGGGCCGGAGATCTGGCGCAGCAGCTCCATCGCCACTGTGCCCTGGCCGGCGATCACATCCGGGTCGTCAAAGGGATGGATGTACACCATGCCGTGTTCCGCCACCAAGGTGGCGGCGTGTTCCGCGGCCGCGTCAAAACCGTCGCCGCTGAGCACCACCTCGCCCCCCAGGGCGCGCACCGCGTTGATTTTGATGTCCGGTGTGGTGCGGGGCATCACGATGATGGCGCGAATGCCCATCTTCGCCGCCGCCATCGCCACCCCCTGGGCGTGGTTGCCCGCCGAGGCGGCCACCACCCCCCGCCCCCGCTCCTCCTCCGTCAGCTTGAGCATGCGGTTGTAGGCGCCCCGCAGCTTGAAGGAAAACACCGGCTGCAGGTCCTCCCGCTTGAGCAGCAC
>Ga0172382_10010406_pt1 | contig 12489 bp, 8 predicted proteins | sample Leawel138RmetaG_FD_122245 | JGI IMG/M metagenome (GOLD analysis project Ga0172382, IMG submission 122245) | Leachate microbial communities from a municipal landfill in Southern Ontario, Canada - Leachate well 138R metaG | ecosystem: Engineered > Solid waste > Landfill > Unclassified | place...
GCGTATGAAAAACAAAAGGAAATATCATGAAAAACCTTCTGGCCCCATCGATCTTATCCGCAGATTTTTTACGGCTCGGCGAAGAGCTTCGTATGCTGGAACAGGCCGGCGCCGATATTGTGCACTGTGATGTGATGGACGGGCATTTTGTGCCCAATTTGACATTCGGTCCTCCCCTGATCCGCCAGTTGAAATCGGCCGCTTCCCTGCCCCTGGACGTGCATCTGATGATCAGCAATCCCGAAGCTGTCCTGGATCAGTATCTGCAGGCGGGAGCGGACTGGCTGTCCTTTCAGTACGAAGCCGCCGTTCACCATCAGCGTGCCCTGAATTATATTCGTAAAAAAGGCGCTAAAGCCGGTATTGTTCTCAATCCGGGTACAAGCGTGGACCTTATTCGCGATCTGCTGCCGGACTGCGATTACGTCCTGCTTATGTCCGTCAATCCGGGTTTCGGAGGCCAGGAATACATTCCCCAGGTCGACAGCAAGATACGCCGTCTTGCGCAAATGCGGAAGGAATCGGGACTGCAGAATCTTCTGATCGAGGTCGATGGAGGTCTGGGCCTGCAGAATCTTGAACGCCTGTGGGAAATGGGAGTCAATATCTTTGTAGCGGGATCCGCGGTCTTTGGCACTGCCAATCCCGCGGATACTATTAATAGTATGTTAAAGATCATTAAAAAGTAAAAAGGAATGATAATGGCAAAAACCATCAGTATTCATGCAGATGTTCTCTACGACGGCAATCAGCTTCTGGAAAACAAGACGCTGATCATAGAAAAGAACCTCATTGTCGACATCCGCGATCAAAAAGGGAAAACGGATTACAGCGGGATCGTGACTCCGGCCTTTATTGACGGACACAGCCATATCGGCATGCACCGGGAAGGCGAACCTTCGGAAGAGGGTGAGACCAATGATGTGATCTCACAATTGCTGATCTCCAACGATCCGTTAAACAGCATTTACTTTGATGACCGCGCTTTTAGCGAAGCCGTTGATTTCGGTCAGCTCTATTCCTGCGTCGTTCCGGGAAGCGGCAACCTGATCGGCGGCAAAGCTAGAATCATCCGGAATTTCTCTCCCAATCGCAAGGATGCGGTGATAAAAGATTACGGTTATAAAATGGCATTGGGTTACAATCCCCGCTCAACCACAGACTGGAAGGGCGAGCGTCCCAATACCCGTATGGGCGTCTACGGTGTTCTGGAACGGAAATTTGACGAGATCCTGCTGAAAAAAGAAAAAGCGGAATTCCGGCGAAATAAAGCCTTACGTGAAGCGGACAAACAACTGAAGGAAGCAAAGATCTCCGCCACTGAGCACAGCGAACTGCAAAAAGATGCCGAAACGGATTACCGTTTGAACTTCAGTACGGAAGAAATGGATTACCTGGACCTGCTGAGCGGTAATAAGATCGCAAAAGTCCATGTCCATAAGGAAGATGATGTTCTGTATCTCATCTATTTAAAAGAAAAATACGGACTCCGCGTCACGGCGGAACATCTGGGCGATGTCTGGCATAAAGAGATCTTTAAAGAACTGGTAAAACACAGTATTCCTATTGTTTACGGTCCTCTTGCCTCACTGGGTTATAAGGTCGAACTGAAGCACGGTTATTATCAAAATGTCAAACTCCTGATGGAAGCTTGCTCTGACTTCGGACTGATGTCGGATCACCCGGTGATCCTGACGACCAGCCTCCGGGATACACTAAAATACTTTCTGATCTACGGAATGACAGAAACGCAGGCACTGGGCCTGATCACGCGGAACAATGCCCGTATACTCGGCATTGACGAACATCTGGGCACGCTTGAACCCGGAAAATGGGCAAGTTTACTGGTCTGGGACCGTGACCCGCTGCATCTTGCGGCCTTTCCAAAACTGGTCATGGGCGAAGGCGAGATACTGCGAAAACGGAAGGCATAATGCGAAAAGGCAACGAAAGAATTACAACCTGGTTTGAAAAAGAACTCCGGGTAAATCCCCTGCCGGTCCTGGAACATGGCTATCATCCCCCGGTTCGCTATGATATCTTAAAAAACTTCTACAGACTGGAGCATGACGATCCGCGCTTCATCCAGAGCGAACAGGATGTCAAACAGGCCGCACGGCGGGTTACCTTGTTGCTCACTCTGGAACGCATCATATATCATATTGATAAATTTGAAAAAGAGCGCGAAGAAGAAAAATTGGTCAAACTGGCTTCCATTGTGCGTGAGCTGCGTTTTTATCATTGCAGCCGAAACATGACGGCGATCCGTAAAGCCCTTTCCCTGCTGGTGCGCCATCAGCGGGATGACGGTTCCTTTCCGGTTTCGCTGCCCGCGAATGTATTCATTATCGAGACTATTCTGAGCTACGGTATTGTCAATAATCCCTATATGGAAAAAGCCCTGATTTGGCTGCTTTCCCTGCAGAATCCCGATAAAGGCTGGGGAACAACCGGTAAGGGGATGTCGGATATCTGGCTGACTTGCAGTATATTACATGCGTTTAGCTATAATGTGAAATACATTCGCAATACCAAGATCCGGAAAGGGGTCGAGTTTATTTTGTCGCATCTGTACGATAATAATCAGGGTGGCGTGATCGAGGGAAAGGAAGCCTGGGAAGTCCTGGCATATTCGTACTTTTTAAAGGAATCTTTTGCCGGGGGCATTCTGGCAGTCCTGGAAATGCTGGCACGTCTTAACTACAGCGCTTCCAATCCGCGGATCCGTGAAATGCTGGAATGGCTGAAAGACCGTCAGTTGCGCAGCGGACTCTGGCCATCGCAGACCTATGATCTGATGAACCGGAAAGCCGATGAACGTGTCAGCCTGCGGGTGGTTCGCGTCTTTTTACTGTTCTATATCATGCCGAAGCAGGGATCTGCAACCATCAAGACCTTCCGTATCAAACAGGAAGGCCGCACATCCGCCAAAAAACCGGCTTTTATCACCGATCCCGGAAATCACCCGAAACCTGAGGTAAACAGAGAGGAATTATGAATAAATTTGAAACTATCGAAATGGACGAAAAAGTTCTGAATGAATTCAATGAACCCCGGGAAATGCCGCTGATGCCCCTGCGCAATACGGTTCTTTTTCCCAAGCAAATGATCCCTTTATACATCGGACGTATTCATTCCCTGCGCCTGATGAACGATATTCTGAAAGAGGACAAGCTTTTTATTGTCGTTACGCAAAAAGACATCAGCGTCGAAAATCCGGGCGAAGATGATCTCTATAAATACGGTACCCTGACCCGGGTCGTCAAGATCATTCAAATGCCGGATACCAGCCGCTCGGTCATGGTCCAGGGTCTCGCCCGGGTTAAGATCCACAATATTACCCGCAAGGAACCCTATTATCATGCCGTTGTGGAGCGTATCAGGGAGGTCTATGAAGACAATATCGAATCCCTTGCTATACGGGAAAAGCTCAAGGAATACTTTACGGAACTGGTGGAACTCTCGGATTACCTCTCCCGGGATAATATCCGGATCATGATGAACACCCAGGACAACGGCAATCTTGCTGATGTGGTCATTTCCATGCTGAATATCCCTCTGGAAGAAAAACAATATATTCTGGAGCAGTTTGACATCAACAAGCGCCTGAATGAAATATCGGTCATTCTGCACCGCGAGATCCAAAAAGCCAAGATCGGTGAAAAGATCATGAGCGATGTCAAGGATTCCATCAACAAGAACCAGCGTGAATATTATCTGCGCGAGCAAATGAAAGCGATCCGGAAAGAACTGGGCGAAGAAGAGGACGAACGGATCGCGGACCTGAAAAAGAAGATCGACGAAGCCGGTCTGCCCGATGAAGCCCGGGAAGCCGCGGACCGCGAACTGGAACGCCTGTCCCGTACATCCAAGCAGTCACCGGAATACAACGTCAGCCTGAACTATATCGAACTTCTGGCCGAACTTCCCTGGTCCTATTCTACCGATGACGAGATCATCCTTGAAAGTGCCGCCCGTATTCTGGATGAAGACCATTACGGCCTTGACAATGTCAAAAAACGTATTCTGGAATATCTGGCTGTACGCAAGCTGAAGCTGGAAAAAGACCCGGGATCCGGCGTAAAGGGTCCCATTCTTTGTTTTGTGGGTCCTCCGGGAACCGGAAAGACCTCCGTGGCAAAATCCATTGCACGTGCGATGGGCCGCCGCGTTCACCGCATGTCCCTGGGCGGCGTCCGGGACGAAGCCGAAATCCGCGGTCACCGGCGTACTTACATCGGTGCCATGCCGGGTCGTATAATCCAGGGCATCAAAAAGGCCGGATCCAATAATCCGATCTTTATTCTGGATGAGATCGATAAACTGGGTGCCGATTACAAGGGTGACCCTTCCTCTGCCCTGTTGGAGGTTCTGGATCCGGAACAGAATTACAGCTTTTCCGATCATTATCTCGAAACTTCCTTTGATCTGAGTAAAGTAATGTTCATCGCTACTGCAAACTGGCCCGAAACCATTCCCCAACCTCTGCGGGACCGTATGGAACTTATTGAATTCTCAGGTTACACCATGCCGGAAAAAATGCACATTGCCCGGAAATTCCTTATTCCCAAGCAGATCGCAGAACATGGCCTTAGTGAAAAGGATATCGCAGTGACCGATGATGGTGTCAATATGGTTATCCAGAATTATACCCGCGAAGCCGGCGTACGCCAGCTGGAGCGCGAAATTGCCAATATATGCCGCAAAGTCGCAAAGGAAAAGGTCGAGAACAAGCGTTTCCGTAAACGCAATCTTACCGAAAAGAATGCCGAGACCTACCTTGGCAAACAGAAATATTTCAGCGACCGCTCGGAACGCATGAAACGCCCCGGCATTGCCATCGGTCTGGCTTGGACCCAAGTGGGCGGCGATATCCTGTTTATTGAAGCAACCAAAATGCCGGGTGAAGGCAAATTGCAGCTTACCGGTCAGCTGGGTGACGTAATGAAGGAATCTGCCCAGGCTGTATTGAGCTATATCCGCGCCAATGCAAAAGAACTGCATATTAAGGAACGCTTTGATAAGGAATTCGATATTCATATCCATATTCCTGCCGGTGCGGTCCCCAAAGACGGCCCTTCTGCAGGTGTTACACTACTTTCTGCGGTCGTCAGCGTGCTTAGCGACCGAAAGGTCAAGGATGATCTTGCCATGACGGGAGAGATCACCCTGCGCGGCTCGGTACTGCCGGTGGGCGGGATCAAGGAAAAGGTCATCGCCGCACACCGCGCGGGATTGCATACCATCGTCCTTCCCGACCGCAATCAAAAAGATCTCGACGATATTCCCGAAGAGATTCGGAATGATCTTAAATTCCATTTTGTCAACGATATGAGTGAGGTACTGGAGATCGCCCTCGAAATAGCGGGAACCTGATCCTGTATTGCCGCAATGATTCAACTTGCAGATATTTCGCTAAATTTCGGACCGCAGATCCTCTTTGATCATATCTCGCTGAGCATCGCCCCCTCAAAACATCTGGGACTGGTCGGCCAGAACGGCTCGGGAAAATCCACCCTGCTCAAAATGATCGCCGGCATGCAGGAACCCAGTGAAGGTAGCGTGGTTATTCCTCGGAGCTGGAATGTTGCCTATCTTCCCCAGGAGATCGCCTATAACCGTTCGCCAAAACCCCTGCTGAAAGAGGCACTGAGCGTTTTTGAGCATATTTTCAATATTGAAGAGCGCATGCGCAGTATTGAACATCAGCTCAGCCTGAAAGCAGATGCAGAGCTTCTGCATGAATATGATCATCTGCAGGAGCGTTTTCACCGTTTGAACGGTTATCAGGCCGAAGCAAAGACGAAAGAGGTCCTTAGCGGACTGGGATTCCGGGAAAAAGATCTTGGACGGCCCGTAGCGGAGTTCTCCGGCGGCTGGCAAATGCGTATTGCGCTGGCCAAGCTTTTGCTGGATGAACCCGATTGCCTTTTGCTGGATGAACCAACCAATCATCTGGACCTGGAGACCCTCGTATGGCTTGAAAATCTATTAAGCCGCTTCCGGGGAATGCTGATCATGGTTTCTCACGACCGTTACTTCCTGGATAAACTGGTCCGGGGAATTATTGAGGTCGAGAACGGCAGGCTGACGCTGTATCCGGGAAATTATACGGATTATGAAGTCCGTAAAGAGGAAAGGCTGGAACATGAATTTGCCATGATGCGCAATCAGGAACGCAAGATCTTACACGTGCAGCAATTTATCGAACGTTTCCGCTATAAGGCCAGCAAAGCCCGGCAGGTGCAAAGCCGTATCCGGCAATTGTCAAAAATTACCCTTCATGAGCCAGAAGTCCTGAAACGCCATATCCGTTTCCGTTTTGCTCCCGCCGAACGCAGCGGAGACCCGGTCGCAGCGGCCAAGGGACTGGCTTTTTCTTACCCGGGCACTCCGGTTTTCAGCAATACGGATTTTGAGATCCGCCGAGGGGAAAAAGCAGCACTAGTGGGACCGAACGGTGTGGGTAAATCCACGTTGATGAAACTGATCACCGGGGAATTGAAACCTTCGGGCGGCACCCTGAAGACCGGATATAATTTGAAGATTGCCTATTTTGCCCAACAGCATCTGGAACAGCTTGACCTGAGCAAGACCGTTCTGGAAGAAATATGGTCCGCTTCACCGGAATTGCCCAGAAACGAGATCCGTGCTTTGCTGGGACGCTTTCTTTTTTCCGGCGAAGACGTTGACAAAGCGGTTTCGGTGCTCAGCGGCGGAGAAAAAAGCCGTTTGGTTCTTATGAAACTTCTGCTGTCAAAAGCAAATTTTCTCATTCTTGACGAACCGACCAACCATCTGGATATGCAGAGCAAGGAGATCCTGGCCGAAGCGCTGGATGAATTCGAAGGATCCGTGCTGATCGTCAGCCACGACCGCTTTTTCCTGGATATGCTGGTTGGCAAGGTTATTTATTTCCGGAATGGAGCGGCAAGGGAATTCCTCGGCAATTATTCCGAATTCGAAGAAAGGATCCTTGCTGAAGTTCAGGACGACAGTCCGCAAAGATCCGCGGAGAATTTGAACGAACGTAAGACGCAGAAACGCCGGGAAGCCGAAGAACGGCAGGCCCGTTACCGGGCTTTAAAAGACATACGCGAAGAAAGCGATAAGCTGGATAAAAAGATCCGCGGACTGGATAAACGCCGGCAGGAACTGGATGCTCTCTTTATTTCACCGGAATTCAGGGGGCTTTCCATTCGGGAAATGCATGAGCGCGGCCAGGAACACGAAAAGATCAGCCGGGAACTGAAACAGCTTGAGGACCGTTGGCTGGAATTGCAGGAAAAGATCGAATCCCTTTAAAAATATTACCCTGAAAGCATATTATTTCATTCATTCGGCCTTTTAAGCTTTACTTTTCCGCTTAAAATATAAAAATATTTGTTATACGGAACACATCCGGGCAAGAATAAGACGCATATTCAAAAAATATTTTATATATTATCGTATTCTCTGGAAAATGATAGGATAAATAGCAATCAACAACGAATAATCAAAGGAGAGCAGGATGAAAGTACTGATCACGGACGGATTAAGCGCACAGGGGCAGGCAATCCTGAAAGAGGCGGGGATCGAATTCGATATTCATTTTTATGAACCGGAAGATCTGGTCAAGGCCATAGCGGATTACGACTGCGTTCTGGTACGTTCCGCCACAAAGATTCCGAAAGAAGTCATTGATGCCGGAAAAAAATTAAAGGTCATTGCCCGTGGCGGAGCCGGAATTGATAATATTGACCACGAATATGCAAGATCAAAGGGCATCCCGGTGCTGAACACTCCCGCGGCGAATTCCGCATCGGTCGCGGAACTGGCAATTGCGCATATGTTCGTTCTGGCACGCTTCATACATCAGGCCAATCTTACCATGCGCGAGGGGAAATGGGAAAAGAAAAAATACAAGGGTATTGAACTTGCCGGCAAAACGCTGGGATTGATCGGCTGCGGTAAAATCGGACGTCTGACTGCCGAGAAAGCGCTGGGACTCGGAATGAAAGTCGTCGGCTGCGATCCGGTCGTTAAGGACCTGGGAGAAAAGGCACAGATACTTGATTTTGATGAAGTTCTCCGCGAATCGGACTTTATTTCCCTGCATGTACCCAAAATGAAAGAAGCGCTTATCGGAAAAAACGAGATCGCGAAGATGAAGGACGGCGTATACATTATCAACTGCGCCCGGGGTGGAGTTGTGGACGAAGCCGCGCTGCTGGATGCACTGAACAGCGGAAAAGTTGCCGGCGCCGGACTCGATGTTTTTGTCAATGAACCCACCGACAATATGGCTTTGATCAGTCATCCCAATGTCTCTGTCACCCCGCATATCGGTGCTTCAACCGTTGAAGCCCAGGACCGCGTGGGTGTGGAGATTGCCGAGAAGATCGTAGCGACGCTGAAATAAATTCGCTTGACTCAAGTTCGCATTGCAGAAATCGACAATTTATTTGCAGACAAGGTATAAAAACGAAATTAATTGATGGGATACTTGTGTCAAGGCGTTAATTAATTGCTATTCCATATTTCAATGATATTCAATTGTTTACAATATTTGATTAAAGCTATTATGTGATGGGTGTCACCTGATTTTGATAAGATAACATGAGTCAAGTTATTGTTTTAATCGGGGAATTAATGTAATTTACAGATAAATAATTTAGCGGAGGTACTATGGTCAGAATTAAAGCCTTCAACGGAATTCGCCCGGATAAGGAACTCGCGTCGCGCATCGCATCACCCCCCTACGATGTGGTGGATTCGGATGAAGCCCGCCTGCTGGTCCGCGATAATCCCTACAGTTTTCTGCATGTTGTCAAATCGGAAGTGGACCTTCCGCCTGATGTGGATCTTTACGATCCCCGCGTCTACCGGAAAGCCCGTGAGAATTTTGTGCACTTTCGGGAAAATTACATGCAGCAGGATAAAAAACCTTCCATGTATGTATACCGGCAGGTCATGGAAGGCCGTTCCCAGACCGGCCTGATCGCCTGCCAGCATATCGACGATTATCTGGAAGGCAGGGTCAAGATCCACGAACTTACACGGGAAGATAAGGAACAGGACCGCATTACACATATCGATACCGTCAATGCCAATACCGGACCGGTATTTTATACTTATCCTCAGGACCGCCTGATCGATGCGTTGATTGCACAGGCGCTGATCCCCGATCCGGAGTACGATTTCACTGCGGATGACGGTATACGCCATACGCTCTGGCATATCTCCGATAAAAAGGTCTGCGACAGCCTGGTCGAAGCCTTTGCACGCATTCCCTTTGTCTATGTTGCGGACGGCCATCACCGCTCGAAAGCCTCGGCAATGGTGGGAAAATTCCGCCGGGAAAATAATTCCGCTCATAGCGGAAAAGAAGAATACAACTGGTTCATGGCGGTCTTTTTTCCCGAAAACCAACTATATCTGATGGATTACAACCGCGTGATTCGCGATTTGAACGGTCTGGATACGGCAAGCTTCCTGCGCCGCATCGAGGAAGTGTGCAAGATCGAGAAAAAATGCTGTGCCTGGTCCTCAAAACCGCGCCGTGAGCATGATATGGCCATGTATGTGGGCCATCAATGGTATCTGCTAACATTCCACAATATTTCCGAAGATCCCGATCCCGCGGAAAATATCGATTCTGCTCTGCTCACAAGCCGCATACTGAAACCTGTGCTGGGAATTGAAAACCTGCGTAAAGATAAGCGCATCGATTTTGTCGGCGGTAAACACGGACTTCAGGAATTGCAGCGCCGTGTGGACAGCGGAGAAATGGCACTGGCGTTCGGACTGTATCCCATCAGTATGCGTCAGTTAATGCATATTGCCGATTCCAACGCGCTGATGCCGCCCAAAACAACATGGTTCGAACCCAAACTGCGCAGCGGATTGCTTGTACACGCTCTGGATGAATAATGCAGCATCACAGTTTGATCAAATTTGAAGCACTTCTGAAGAAAACGCTCGACGAGATTGATCATATCCTCGAAGAGCGCTACGGTGAACGCTATGATCTGCATCCCGCACGGCGCAGTCACGGCAGCACTTCCAACCGTTCGCATGACGGACTTTTTGATATCCGCGGTGAATTCACACTGGGATTGGGTAGTAAAAAAGGACGTGGATATATTGTGGATATAGATCTGAAGACACTGGAAAAGGTTCCGTCGAATATCATCGAAGAGATCGAAGAAGCGGCTATTGCGGAATTGCGTAAACGTCTTCCCAAAGTCTTTCCCGGACGCCGCTTGGATGTAAAACGCGACGGAAATATGATCAAGATCATCGGCGATTTGTCTTTAGGAAGTATCGGATAATATTTTTTTAATCAAATAAATATTCCGAAATAAACTTTACCGTTTCCGGGTGAACTGCGTTAATCTTATCCGTTTATTATTTTTTCCGTGACATTGATACCATTGTCGTCTACGCCGATCAGGTAATTCTTCCCCGGTAAAAGTCTGCCGGCAAGCAAGGCTTCCGCAAGACGGTTTTCCACCTCATGCTGGATCAGGCGTTTCAGCGGTCGCGCTCCGAAATCGGGATCATAACCTTTATCCGCCAGGTAACGGCGTGTATCCGCATCCGCTTCAATATGAATATCCTTCAGGGCAAGACGCTCCTGCAGACGGCGGAATTGGATATCCACAATGGATTTTAGCTGTTCGGGATCCAGTCCCTGGAACGCAATGATCTCATCGATACGGTTGATGAATTCCGGACGGAAATGCAGACGCAGGCGTTCCTGCAGGCGCGGATCCAGCGTATCGAAGGAAGTCCCTTTTTCAAACACTTCCCTGCCCAATTCGGATCCGAGATTTGAGGTCATGATGATCAGTGTATTGCGGAAATCCACGGTACGCCCCTTTCCGTCCGTCAGGCGGCCGTCATCGAGGATCTGCAGCAGGATGTTGAACACATCCGGATGCGCTTTTTCGATCTCGTCCAAAAGAATGACCGAATAGGGCCTGCGGCGGATACTTTCCGTGAGTTTGCCGCCTTCTTCGTAACCTACATATCCCGGCGGAGCACCGATCATGCGTGATACCGAATGCCGCTCCATAAACTCGGACATATCCAAACGCACCATGGCGTGCTCATCGTCAAAGAGAAAATGCGCCAGTGCGCGGGACAATTCCGTTTTCCCGACCCCGCTGGGACCGAGGAATAAAAAAGATCCGATGGGACGCTTCTCGTCTCCCAGTCCGCTTCGGCTGCGGCGTATAGCATCGGAAACGGCTTTCAAGGCCGCATCCTGTCCGATCACCCGTTCATGCAGATGCGCTTCCAGATTAAGCAGGCGATCGTTTTCCGATTCCAACATGCGGCTGACCGGAATGCCGGTCCAGCGGCTGACCACTTCAGCGATATCTTCCTCATCAACCTCTTCTTTCAGCAGCGGTTGTCCTGCGTGCATTTTTTCCAGCTTTCGCTTTTCACTTTCGAGTTTTTCCTGCATTTTAATCAGGGTGCCGTAGCGGATCTGTGCCACTTTTTCGTAATCACCGCTGCGTTCGGCGTCCATTTCTTCCGTTTTCAAACTTTCAATGGCACTCTTGATGTTCCGGATATCCTGGATCAGGGATTTTTCCGCCATCCACTGGTTTTTCAGGTCCCCCAGATCAGAATTGATATGCTGCAGTTCTTTTTCGAGCTCTTTAAGGCGCTGCGCAGAACCCGTATCTTTTTCCTTTTTCAATGCCTGTTTTTCGATCTCCAGCTGGATACGCCGGCGTTCCAGTTCGTCCACCTCCTCCGGCATGCTGTCAATCTCCACCCGTAAACGTGATGCCGCCTCATCGACCAGATCAATAGCCTTGTCCGGCAAGAAACGATCCGCGATATAGCGGTCGGAAAGGCGCGCAGCAGCGACCAGTGCTGCATCACTGATCCGTACACCGTGATGAATATCATATTTTTCTTTGATACCGCGTAATATGGATACCGTATCCTCGACCGAAGGTTCACTGACATAGATCTTCTGGAAACGGCGTTCAAGTGCGGAATCCTTTTCAATGTATTTCTGGTATTCGTTCAGTGTGGTAGCTCCGACACAATGCAGTATACCCCGGGCCAGTGCGGGTTTAAGCATATTGCCCGCATCCACGGCGCCCTCGGCGTTTCCGGCTCCCACGATCAGATGCAGCTCGTCAATGAAAAGAATAATGCGACCGTTCGATTCCTCAACCTCTTTCAGTACCGCCTTAAAACGATCCTCAAATTCCCCGCGGTATTTTGCACCGGCCAGGATTGAGGATATATCCAACATAATAATTTTTTTGTTCTTTAGAGATTCCGGCACATCCGCATTAACGATGCGTTGCGCAAGCCCCTCTACGATCGCGGTCTTTCCGACGCCGGGCTCCCCGATCAGCACAGGATTGTTTTTCGTACGGCGTGATAAGACCTGAATACTGCGCCGGATCTCATCGTCCCGCCCGATAACCGGATCCAGTTTGCCTTGAGTTGCCCGTTCCGTAAGATCTACTCCAA
>Ga0172382_10010408_pt1 | contig 12488 bp, 11 predicted proteins | sample Leawel138RmetaG_FD_122245 | JGI IMG/M metagenome (GOLD analysis project Ga0172382, IMG submission 122245) | Leachate microbial communities from a municipal landfill in Southern Ontario, Canada - Leachate well 138R metaG | ecosystem: Engineered > Solid waste > Landfill > Unclassified | place...
CTGTGGAAGTGCTCTCTCCATTGCGGAGGAGATCCGGCGCACAACCCGAGAGGAGTTAGGTCTTACCGTCAGTATCGGCGTGTCCTATAACAAGATCTTCGCCAAGCTTGGCAGCGATATGAAGAAGCCGGACGCCATCACGGTCATCAATCGCTGTGACTATCAAGAGAAGGTCTGGCCGCTGCCGGTTTCTGATCTCTTCTATGTAGGACGAGCAACGGACAAGAAGCTTGCCCGCTACGGCATCCGAACCATTGGAGAGCTGGCCAGGGCGCCCAGGGATTTTCTAAAGAGTACCCTCCATGAGAACTTTGCCATTGGTTCCCGCCTTCAAGGAAAAACTTCTTGGAGCCAAGGAGCACCAGGAAATGAATCGGAAGCTCTGCGGAAGGTCCTATAGTAAAGACTATCTGGATTATATCTGTGTTAACGAGTTAGGGACCAGGCTTCGTCCGGGATATATAACGACCGCTTTTCCAAAGCTTTTGGAGGATAATGGACTTAGAAGGATACGCTTCCACGATCTCCGTCATAGCTGCGCCAGCTTGCTGCTGGCAAACAACGTTCCGATGAAGCAGATCCAGGACTGGCTCGGACACAGTGATTTCTCCACCACAGCCAATATTTACGCGCATTTGGACTATACCTCAAAGATATCATCAGCTCAGGCTATGGTCGAGGGATTGAATTTCGTCGTTGAAACACCAAAGGAGTTGATCCAAAATAACGACTCGATTTGATGAAAATAATGAAGAAAAACAAGTCTTCTCTGCACACAAAGAAAAAAGGCGGCTTCCCTCAAACTGAGGAAAACCGCGGATTTTCTGGCGGAGAAGGAGGGATTTGAACCCTCGCACCGGTTTAGCCGGTCTACTGCATTTCGAGTGCAGACCCTTCAGCCACTTGGGTACTTCTCCGTGTAATATTTCCAAACATCAGGTCTCAGAAACTCTTCGGAAAAAGTAGAGAACTGATGTAGAGAACGTAGGGTATTCAGTTTTCAAGGCGACTCGGCAAAGCAAGTCAGATCAGTAGATCGGTGTTCACGGCTTCCCAAACTCTTGTTCGCTTTCGAGTGCGGACCCTTCAGCCACTTGGGTACTTCTCCGTGATCGCTGCAGGCTGTCTTTTGGGATTATAATCAAGGTTACAGACCAAGTCAATCAGTTCTGCGGGCGATGTTCTTCAACTGGCTGCGGCTGGCGATTCTTTTCCTGCTGAGACAAAAATCCATGAACATGGCGCTGGCGGCCAAGCCGGCTTCGTCAAACAGCAAGCCGACAGGACCCTGGGTGCTGTTTCGGCTGACGGCGTCTTCGACCCGGCGGTGCGGTACCTGGGGGTTGGCCGGGTTGAGATCGTCCTGCGATTGCTGGAAATCAAACGGCAGGATCTCAGGGTCGGATAGCTCGTAATAGACCGCGAACAGCATCTGGCGGCGATCGTCGGCGATTAAAAAACCGGGAAAACGAATAAGGAGGGTGTCATCATCCCACGGCTCGATGCTTTCGACAAAACCGGCATAATGCAGATAAAAGCGTGCCTTGGCCTTGTTTTTGCGGCAATGGCTGCCGATCGTGGCGGCCGTGATCCAGTCGCGGAAACGGCGCAGGTCGCGGCCCTTGACCTGGCTCCAGATCGGATGCCCCCGCTCGGGATCGCCGAATTGGCGGTAAATCTCCTGGTAATAGCGGTTGGTCGTCTCAGAAGGAAGATCCTTGAGCTGGAACAGGCGATGGATGAGCGCGGCCTGCCGGTCGGGACTGGCTTTTGCCAGCGCCTGGCGGAACTGCAGATGGCCGCCCGCATACAATCTCGCGTCGCCGGCGATGAAGCAGCGGGCCAAAAGCGACGCCCCGAAAGGTAAGTCCGCGCGGACGGCAAAGGCGGTCATAAACTGCTCCAGGGGCACGTTGCGCTGCGATAGGACCTTTAGGAGCTTGTCCTCGAACTGACGTGCGTCGGGAGCGACCAGGTTGGAGATCAAAGGCAGCTTGTTTTGGGCTCGCCTGGAGCGTGCTGTTGCCTTCTGGCCGTGCTGCTTGATATCGAGAATGCTGCACAGGACAGCCAAGCCGCGGGCGACCGGCACAGACGGGTAGACCTGCTGGAAGATGGTCCAGCCATAGCGGTAGAGCGACGGGCAGGCGCGTTCGCGGATGATCAGGTACAGCTTGTCGTGGTAATGCTCAAAACGGGCGTCTGCCGGAAGCGGTTCGGACAGAAGCGGGAAGATATGGCGCAGATCGCGGCTGGTTAGCTGACGGGCCAGATCGACGGTTGGCTTGCCGAGCGCGGTCGTTTCCAGGATGACCGCCAGGCGGTCCCGGTCCTCCGTATCCACGGGACTTAGCAGTTCATCCGGCAGCGGCAGCTTCTGGCGAATCCGGGCCAGGCTTTCGGCCAACCGGCCTACAGTGTTTGGTTGTTCCTGTTCGCTCATAGATCGAAATGCGCGCTGCGCTGGATCGCCGACGGCAAAGCGTCGACGGCATCCTGGATTTCCGCGGCTGTCTGCACCAGCCGGTTCACGATGTCAGCCAGGCTTTCGTCGAAGCGGTCCAGGGTCTGGTTCACGTGCGCCTGGGAACCCTGGGTGAACTGGCCGATCGCTTTGTCAAGCGTCGCGTTGACATCCTGGAGGCGGTTCCCGATGCTGGCCGTGTTGGCGGCCACCGCCGCGCTCTCCTGGTGGATCTGCTGGAGCAGCATGTCGATCGTGCCTTGCAGCTGCTGGGTAAACCGCTCGGTTTGCTCTTGCAGGTTGACCCCCTGCTGGCGGGCCCCTTCCTGCTGTTCGGCGGCTGCATCGCGGATATCGCCGGCCATCTGGAGCGCCTGCCGGGTGGTGTCGGTCAGGCCATGGGTGCCATCCTGCAGCTGCTTGGCAAAATAATCGAGCGATTGGGCCAGGTTCTGCTCATTGCCCTGGAAGGCATCGGTCAGCTTCTGGCTGGTGTCCGCCAGCACACGGGTCGCTTCCCGCAGGCTGGACAAGTCTGCGCCCAAGGTTTCGTGTGCCGCCTGCTGACCCTGGATCGACAAGCTGACGGCGTTTTGAATATCCGCGGTCTGCTGCCGGGTGGTCTCCATCGCACGCATGGCCAGTTCGACATAGTTTTTGACATCGGCCATCAAGGTGCCCATTTGGGCGATCTCCCGGTTGATCGGGTGCATGTGCGCCGCCAGCTGTGCGGACAGCGCGCTGGCAAAGCGCTCGGCAAGATCCTGCATGCCCTGTTCCTGGCGTTCGGTCAGCGTTTGGGCGAGCTGGCCCAGCGTGGACGTGGATTGCTGCAGTGAAGGCGCGACGCTTTCCGTCAGCACCTGTTCGACGCTGCGCCGGATTCCGTCCGCCATCTCGCTCTCCGCCAGCCGTGATGTCACCTGGGTGAAATCGTTAAGGCCATCTTGCATCTTCTGATCGTATTGCAGATAGGCGTCGACAAGCTCGGCCGTGCCGATCGAATCGTTATAAACCGGCAGGTGGCGGCAAAACGCCTGGTAGAAGGCTTCGGTTTCTTCGCTGACCAGCTGGTTCATGTGCCAGGCCGTCGCCGCGGTCGGCAAAGCGGCGGCCACGGCGGTCAAAACGGGGAGCAGGATCAGCAGCAAACCGAAACGCGCGTCCGCGAGCGGCAGGGGTTGCTGGATTACCCAGGCGGCCAGGGACGCCAGGACGCCGATGGCCAGGATTCGGGCCGCGGGCATCAGGCTCAGCGAACTGCGCTGGGACGGCGACAGCCAGACGCGACGCGGCAGCGCCTGGCGCGGATCTGGCAGCCAGCGTCCCTGGTAGAGCTGGACGCTGTCCGTCTTCATGCGCTCAAGGAGACCTATAACCGCCTGGGGGGCCATCCGGCGAGCTGCCGCGACGACCGCCGGGAAATGGTCCAGCGTCCTCCCGGCCATTGCTTCGATCTGGTCGGTCAGGTCGGCGAGCGGAGCCAGGACACCGCGCCGGATGCGCGCCGCGAACAGACGGCTGACGATGGCCAGAGCGATGATTAGAAGCGGTACCAGTACCGAGACGAGCCAGTGCAGAAGATGCAATTTGGCGATTTCCAGGATGACAAGAGCCATGACAAGACCTCCTCGATAATCAGGGGTTCAATGCAGACAGTTCCGGAAGCACAAACAACCCGTCCTTGCGAATGAGACGGTCGTCAAACCAGATCTCGCCGCCGCCGGTGTCGGGCCGCTGGATCTGGACCAGGTCCCAATGAATGGCAGAGGTGTTGCCGTTGGGCGCGTCGTCGTAGCAGGCCCCGGGCGTCAGATGGAATGAACCGGCGATCTTCTCATCGAAAAGCGTGTTGCAGGTCGCATCACGAATCAGGGGATTGAAGCCAAGGGCAAATTCGCCCAGATAGCGGGCACCCGCGTCGGTGTCCAGGATCTTGTTCAGCTGGGCGGTGTTTTCATCTGCCGACGCCTTGACGATCTGGCCGTCGCGAAACGACAGGCGGATGTTGCGGTAGAGCTGGCCCCAGAATTGGGAGGAGGTGTTGAACGTGATGGTGCCGTTGGCCGAATGGCTGACCGGCGCCGTAAAGCATTCGCCGTCAGGCAGGTTATACTCGCCGCAGCAGGGAACGGCCGGAATGCCCCGGATGGAAAACGACAAATCCGTCCCCGGGGCCAGGATGCGGACCCGGTCGGTCTTTTCCATCAGGGCCTTGAGCGGCAAAACGGCGCGCTGCATCGCCACGTAATCGAGCGAGGCGGTCTGCAGGACGAAATCCTCGTATGGGCCGTAAGGCATGCCGGCCCGTTGGGCCCTGGCCTGGGTCGGGTACTCGAAAAGCACCCAGCGCCTATGGTTGATCACCAGGTCCTTGAACGGCCTGGCGCAGGTTGCCTCCAGTTGACGAACCGCCGGGTCGATGCGGCCAAGCTCGGCGTCATTGACATAGGCGCGGATGACGATATCGCCGACCAGGTTTTCAAAACGGCGCAAGTCTGCTTCGGCCTTGTCCCTGAGAAAAGCTTCTGTTCGGCCGCCGTCATCGGGGTCGTAAAGCTCCAGCAGCTGGCGGGTGATCTCGTTATCGGTCCAGTCCACCTGGGCCAGCGCGCCGGCCAGAGCCGCTTCACGCAGCAGTTCCTGCACCAGCGGACGGGCGGTTAAATCCGCCGTGATGTGAAAAGCGTCCCCTTTTTTGATCTTCATCGAGTGGTACAGCATGAGTTTGGCCAGTGATGCCAGTCTTGAATCGCGCATGAAATCCTCCTGCCGGCGTTTGATCTGCTCCCATTATAGCAGAACACGCCGGCTAGAAGGAATTGACCAGATGCCGTTTCAGCCCGGTTTTCGCTCTATTCAGCCGGCTGTCAGCAAACGAACCGCCTGCTCCAGGCCATCCGGCACATCGAGCGGCTGGGTGACCGCGCCGGGCAAAATCCGGCGAACCAGGCCGCACAGCACTTTGCCGGGCCCGGGCTCCAGGAAACAGGTTGTTCCGTCGTCGGCCATCTGGCGGATTTCGGCGGTCCAGAGGACCGGTCCGCACAGGTGGCGGGCCAGGTAATCCGGCCAGTCGATGATATCCGGCGACCGGGTTCCCGACAGGTTGCTGTACAGGCGGGACGCGGTGGGCTTGAAGTTGCGTTTACGGGCATACGCGGCCAGTTGATCGGCCGCCGGCTGCATCAACGGCGTGTGGAAGGCGCCGGAGACATCCAGCGGGACCGTTTTGCGCGCCCCGGCAGCCCGGCAGGCCGCCAGGCAATCGTCCATAACATTTTGTTCGCCGGAAAGGACCACCTGGCCTGGTGCGTTGAAATTGACGGCGAACACGCGGTCGCTCCAAGCCGGTTCGGTCAGCACAGCGGCGATGGCCTCATCATCCAGGCCGATCACCGCGGCCATTGCGCCCGGGTTTTGCCGGGCGGCCTGCTGCATGAAATCCGCCCGCGCCTGGACCAGGTGCAGCAGGTCGGGGAGGTCCAGGATGCCGGCCGCGCCCAGGGCCGTGTATTCGCCAAGCGAAAAACCCGCCAGGCTCGTGTCGTCCGGCAGACGCCCGGCCTGCTCGCGCAAAGCCGCCAGGCAAGCCAGGCTGCAGGTGACGATGGCGGGTTGGGCAAACCGGGTCTGCGAAAGCTGTTCGGCGGTCAAGTCAAGCAAATCCAGGCCAAGGCAATCGGAAGCTGCCTGGTAGATCGAACGGGCTGCCGGGCTGGTTTGGCTGAGCGCAGCGCCCATCCCGGCGTAATGGGCGCCCTGTCCTGGAAAGATGATGCTGATCATGAGGGTTCCTCTCTGTCTGCCGGCGCTCTTGACAAGCGCGGCGGGGTTGTCTATCATGGATATATGCTTTGATTATCAAATAATTTGAAATGCAAATCGTATGCCCATACGATAACGCACGAATGGAAAGAAATCAAGGCCGCAGACAAGAGCGGAGGCAAACATGGCCAAAATGAAGATCACCGGCACGGGCAGCTACCTGCCGGAGTTGACTGTCACCAACCAGATGATGACAAAAATCGTCGACACCAGCGACGAGTGGATCACGACCCGGACCGGCATTTCCGAGCGCCGCCTGTCGTCGGGCGAGCCGACCTGGTTCATGGCTGCACAAGCGGCCCGCAAGGCGCTGGCCGAAGCGGCGCTCGACCCGGCCCAGCTCGACATCATCATGGTCACAACCTGCACACCGGACTACTATCTGCCGTCGGCCGCCTGCATCGTCCAGGCCGAACTGGGCGCCGACCGTGCCTTCTGTTTCGATCTCAACGCGGCCTGCACCGGATTCGTCTATGCCCTCGACATGGCGGCGCGCTATCTTTCCGACCCCAATATCCATCATATCCTGATCGTTGCCAGTGAAAACATCAGCAAGCTGGTCGACTATTCCGACCGTTCGACATGCGTGCTGTTCGGCGACGGGGCCAGTGCCGTGGTCTGCAGCCGCGGAAGCGACGAAGACCCAAGCGCCCTTTTGGCAACCAGGCTGGGCTCCGAGGGGCAGACCGGCCATGTCCTGGTCAGCCGCGCCCTGAAGGTGCGCCATCCGTTTCTGGCCGAAGGCGCAGTCTGGCCGGACCGCTTCGGGGAGCATGCGGACCATACCCTGACCATGGAAGGACAGGAAGTCTTCAAATTCGCGGTGCGCGTCCTGGCTGATTCGGTTCTCGAAGCCGCAGCCCAGGCCGGCGTCAATCTGACCGAGCTGCGCTACATCATCCCGCACCAGGCGAACGCCCGGATCGTCGAGGCGGCCGCCCGCCGCATGAAAGCCGACCCGGCCCAGATCATTTCCCGGATCGCCGATTTCGGCAACACCTCATCGGCCAGCATCCCGATCTGCCTGGACGAACTGGTGCGCGCAGGCAAACTGCAGCGCGGCGAAAAAGTCGCGATCTGCGGCTTCGGCGCCGGCCTCACCTACGGCGCGGCCATTTTCAGCTATTAACCAGCCTGATTTGCATACACAACAACGACAGGAAGGGACCAACCATGCCAAAAACCGATCTATGTGACTTGATGCAGACAGACTATCCCCTGATCCAGGGCGGGATGGCCTGGGTGGCCAACGCCTGCCTGGCTTCCGCCGTTTCCAACGCCGGGGGACTCGGCCTGGTCGCTGCCGGGTCGATGAACGCCGACCTGCTGCGCCGGGAGATCCGCCTTACCCGGGAACAGACCGACCGCCCGTTCGGCGTCAACATCATGCTGATGAATCCGGACGTCGACGCCCTGGCGGCGGTCGTCCTGGAAGAGCGTGTGCCGGTCGTGACGACCGGGGCCGGTTCACCGGGCAAATACATCCAGGCCTGGAAAGACGCCGGCATCCGCGTCGTGCCGGTCGTCGCCTCGGTCGCCTATGCGAAACGCATGGAAAAACTGGGCGCCGATGCCGTGATCGCGGAAGGGACGGAAGCCGGCGGGCATATCGGCGAACTGACCACCATGGTCCTGGTTCCCCAGGTGGCTGACGCCGTCTCAATCCCGGTGGTCGCCGCCGGAGGGATCGCCGATGGCCGCGGTGTCGCCGCCGCCCTGATCCTGGGTGCGAGCGGCGTTCAGGTCGGCACGCGTTTCCTGGCCTGCGACGAATGCTGCATCCACGAAAATTACAAACAGCTGGTCATCAAGGCCCGCGATATCGACACCCTGGTCACCGGCCGGAGCGGCGGACACCCCGTCCGCACCTTGAAAAACAAGCTGGCCCGTCACCTGATCGAACTGGAAAAACAAGGCGCATCCTTTGAAGAAATGGAAACCATCACGGTCGGTTCTCTGCGCCGCGCCGTCCAGGACGGCAACCTGGAAGAGGGTTCCTTCATGGCTGGACAGGTGGCCGGCCTGGTCAATGACTGCCAGCCGGCTTCCCAGATCGTCGCCGGATTGTTCCGCCAGGCCTGGTCGCTCCTCGGCGAGCGGATGCCGATCTCTGTACCGGGCCTCAGGCAGGCGCTGTCCGCCGGAGGTGACCTGTGATCGCCCTGGTGACCGGTGCGTCGCGCGGCATCGGCGCCGCCATCGCCCGGCAGCTGGCCGCGGACGGCATGGATGTCGCCATCGTTTACCGCCGGGAACAGGAGCAGGCGGAAGCGGTTGCGGCAGCCTGCCGCCAGTCCGGGGTGCGCGCGCTGGCCTTTCAGGCTGATATCGCCAGCGAAGAAGGCTGCCGCAGCCTGCTTGACCAGGTTCGTGCGCAACTCGGACCGGTCCAGGTCCTGGTCAACAACGCCGGCATCACGCGCGACGGGCTTTGCATGCGCATGAGCCGCGACCAGTTCACCGCTGTGCTCGACGCTAATTTGACCGGCACCTTCCTGATGTGCCGCGCCGTCTTGCCCGACATGGTCAAAGCCCGCTCAGGACGGATCATCAACATGACCTCGGCCGCCGGCGTGCACGGCAACGCCGGCCAGGTCAACTACGCGGCCTCCAAGGCCGGCGTGATCGGCCTGACCTTGTCTCTGGCCAAGGAAGTGGCGTCGCGCCAGATTACCGTCAACGCGGTGGCGCCGGGATTTATCGAAACCGATATGACGGCCGTTTTGCCAGACAAGGTCCGTGACGCGGCCCTCGAGGCGATCGCCCTGGGCCGGTTCGGCCAGCCGGAGGATGTCGCGCAGCTGACCGCATTCCTGGCATCCTCTGCCGCAGCTTACATCACCGGACAGGTGATCGAAATATCAGGAGGTCTGAAACTGTGACTTTTGAGCAAAAAGCCAATCCCGGCGCCGCCCGCCGGGTCGTTATCACCGGCATGGGCGTGATCAGCCCGGTCGGCCTCGATGTGCCGTCTTTCTGGCAAAGCCTGGTCCACGGCCGATGCGGGATCCGCGAACTGGATCTGGACGGCGTTGCCGGCGTTCCGGTCAAAATGTCAGCCCAGATCCGAGACTTTGATCCGCTCCAGGTCCTCGACCGCAAGGAAGCGCGCCGGCTGGACCGTTATTGCCATTTTGCGGTCGCGGCGGCAGCCGAAGCGGTGCACCAGAGCCGTTTGGACTTTACTGTCTTGGATCCCTGGCGCGCGGGCGTTATCATCGGCAGCGGCGTCGGCGGTCTCGAGACCATGGCCGCGGAATACAAAAAGCTCTACCTGGGCGGCGGGCCGGAACGGATCTCGCCCCTGTTCATCCCGATGATGATCGCCAACATGGCCGCCGGCAAGGTATCCATGATCTATGGCGCCAAGGGCAGCAACTTATGCGTGACGACCGCCTGCGCCTCCGGCACACACGCCATCGGCGAGGCCTTCCGCTCCATCCGGCACGGTTACCTCGATGTCTGCCTGGCCGGCGGCGCCGAGGCCCCGATCACCCCGATCGCACTGGCCGGGTTTGACAACATGCGCGCGCTCAGCCGGTCGGCGGATCCGAACCGCGCCTCGATCCCCTTCGACCGCGCGCGGGACGGTTTCGTCATCGGGGAGGGCGCCGGCATCCTCGTCCTTGAATCACTGGAGCATGCCCTGGCCCGCGGTGCCGAACCGCTCTGCGAACTGGCCGGGTACGGCTCGACCGCCGACGCCTACCATGTCACCAGTCCGGACCCCGAGGGCGAGGGTGCCGCGATGGCGATGCGCCTGGCCTTGAAGGACGCGGGTGAAACGCCGGACCAGGTCGCGTACATCAACGCTCACGGCACCAGCACCCCGCTGAACGACAAGTACGAAACGATGGCCATCCACAAGCTGCTTGGCGCGGACGCCGCCCGGGTCAAGATCAGTTCGACCAAGTCGATGACCGGCCACCTGCTGGGCGCCGCGGGCGCCGTGGAAGCCATCGCCTCGGCGCTGGCGGTCCGCGAGGACCTGATCCCGCCGACCATCAACCTGCGCGAGGCCGATCCGGACTGCGATCTCGACTATGTGCCGGACCAGGCTATCCATTGGCCGGTCAGGTTGGCGCTGAGCAACTCGCTCGGATTCGGCGGCCACAACGGCACCTTGTGCTTCAGAAAGGTGGTCTAGACATGCAGATCCAGGACATGATCGAACTGATGAAACAGATGAAGCGAAACGGCATCAGCCTGGTGGAACTCGAAAGCGAGGGCAGCCGCCTGCGCCTGGAAAAACCGGTCCATGCCGAAACGCCCGGAACCGCGCAGGCGGGCGAGGCCGAAGACACGCGTCGGATTACCGCCCCCGCCGAAAGCCCCGCTGTTCAGCCTCCCGTTCAGGACGGCCAGTGGATCACCGCCCCGGTCGTCGGCGTCTACTACGCAGCTCCGTCCCCGGAAGACGACCCCTTTGTCCAAGTCGGATCGACCGTTGAGGCGGGCATGACGGTCTGCATCATCGAGGCGATGAAACTGATGAACGAAGTGACGAGCCATGCCGGCGGCGTGGTCCGCGAAATCCTGGTCCACGACGGCCAGCGGGTGGAATACGGGCAGCCGCTGATGCGGATCGGAGATGCCCAATGAGCCGCGTCATCCTGGATCGGGCGGGCATCGAGCAGATCATCCCGCACCGCGAACCATTCCTGCTCGTCGACGCCGTGCTCGAGCTCGATGACAACCGGGTGGTCGCGCAAAAGCAGGTGCGCCTGGACGAAGATTTTTTCCGCGGCCATTTTCCGGCCCTGCCGGTCATGCCGGGGGTCCTGATCATCGAGGCGATGGCCCAGGCCGGCGCCATCTGCGTCTTGCGCCGCGAGGAGTTCCGGGGCCGCCTGGCTTTTTTCGGCGGGATGGACAAGGTGCGTTTCAAACGCAAGGTTATGCCGGGCGATATGCTGCGCATGGAAGTCGAACTCAAGCAGCTGCGCGGACCGGTTGGCTTTGCCAGCGGCAAGGCTTATGTCGGCGAAGAGCTGGCGGCGTCGGCGGACCTTATTTTCGCCATTGGAGGCTGACGCATGTTCAAGACCATTCTGGTTGCCAACCGCGGCGAAATCGCCGTGACCATCATCCGGGCCTGCCGTGACATGGGCATCCGTTCCGTCGCGGTCTGTTCGGAGATCGACCGGACCGCCCTGCACGCCCAGCTGGCCGACGAGTGCATCTGCATCGGTCCGGCCGCGTCCCGTGACAGCTACTTGAATCCCCAGGCGATCCTGACCGCCTGCCTGCTCAGCGGGGCGGAAGCGATTCACCCCGGCTTTGGCTTCCTTTCGGAAAATGCGGCGTTTGCCCGCATGTGCGCCAAGTGCAACATCACCTTCATCGGGCCCGGTGCGGATGTGATCAGCCGCATGGGCGACAAGGCGGCCGCGCGGCAGATGGCCCAGCAGTCCGGTGTGCCGGTCATCCCCGGAACCGCAGATGTGGTGGACAGTTTGCAGGATGCGCTGCGCGAAGCCCGCATCATCGGCTACCCGGTCCTGATCAAGGCTGCCGCCGGCGGCGGCGGGCGCGGCATGCGCCTGGCGGGGGGCGACGACGAGCTGCCCCAGGCCTGGCAGACCGCACGCGCCGAAGCCCTGGCCTGCTTCGGCGACGACCGTGTCTACCTGGAGCGGTTCATCGACAAGCCGCGCCACATCGAGATCCAGCTGCTGGCTGACCACCACGGCCAGGTGATCCACCTGGGCGACCGTGACTGCTCGATCCAGCGGCGCAACCAGAAAATCCTCGAAGAGGCCGTCTCGCCATTTTCAGACGCGGCCTTGCGCGCCGCGATGGGCGAAGCCGCCGTGCGTTTGGCCCAGAAGTCCGGTTACCGCAGCGCCGGAACGGTCGAATTCCTCGTGGATGCCCAAAAACGCTTCTATTTCATGGAGATGAACACTCGCATCCAGGTGGAGCACCCTGTGACCGAAGCCGTGACCGGCGTCAACCTGATCCAGGAGCAGATCCGGATCGCCGCCGGCGAACCGCTCGCATTGCGCCAGGAAGACATCGTCTTTTCCGGCCATGCCATGGAGTGCCGCGTCAACGCCGAAGATCCCCTGCACGGCTTCCGGCCCAGTCCGGGCACGATCACCAGCCTGCATCTGCCCGGAGGCCCCGGGGTGCGCATCGACAGCGCGCTTTACCAGGGTGCGGTCGTCCCGCCGGACTACGATGCCCTGATCGC
>Ga0172382_10010409_pt1 | contig 12488 bp, 14 predicted proteins | sample Leawel138RmetaG_FD_122245 | JGI IMG/M metagenome (GOLD analysis project Ga0172382, IMG submission 122245) | Leachate microbial communities from a municipal landfill in Southern Ontario, Canada - Leachate well 138R metaG | ecosystem: Engineered > Solid waste > Landfill > Unclassified | place...
CCTGGGTGCGAGCGGAGGCGCCGGTGGTGCGGCACACGCTGCTCAAACGCCGCCTTGGCGTCATCGATCTCGTCTGCGGCGGCGCCGATATTCCGTCGCGCGTGGGTGAAAATCTGTTCTGGATGGGGCGCTACGCCGAGCGCGTCGAGGCCAGTACCCGTTTGCTGCGCGCCGCACTGACGCGCGCATCGAGCACGGACACGGAGGCCGAACAAGGGCTTGCGGGGCTGATGGAGGCAACCCGTCGTCTCGGCATTGTTGTGGACCCGGAAGACGAAGATCTGCCGGACGATATCCAGTCGCAACTCTTGCGTGCACTGCTGGACCACACCCAAGCCGGCTCGGTGGCAAGCAATCTTCGCGCGCTCAGCTTCTCCGCGAGCCAGGTGCGCGAGCGCCTGTCTTCCGACAACTGGCACGCGCTGAACCGCCTTGAGCAACTCCTCTCGGAAGACATCAGCAGCATGGACCAGGCACTGTCCGCAACCGATCGCGTCATGCAGTCGAGCATCTCCCTCGCTGGTTTCGCGATCGACGACATGACGCGCGATGAAGGCTGGCGCTTCCTCATCCTCGGACGACGCATCGAGCGTCTCGAAGGTCTTGCCGGTCTGATGAGCGTACCGGCACATGCCACGCCAGAGGAGCGAGAGCGGATGTTCGAATGGCTGCTGGAAGCGGCAAACTCGATCGTCACCTATCGCGCACGCTATCGTCGAATGCCGGAACTGCTGCCCGTTCTTCACCTGCTTGTGTTCGATCGCACCAATCCTCATTCGGTCGGATTCCAGGTTGATGTCCTGCAGAAGTATCTGGCACGCAGTTCCCGCGAACTTGGGCACCCTTATCCCTCGCTGATGATCGACCCGCTTGCCCGTCGGCTGGACAATTTCGATCTCACGCGCTTCGAAGCCGATGATTGCGAACTTGCGCTGGGGACGCTCGGCACCCTGCTCAACGAATCGATCGGTGCGGCATTCAAGGTCTCCGACGAGGTCCATCGACGCTATTTCACCCACACCCTGCGCCCGATGCAGCTGCGGAGGGTGGCATGAGCGCCATTCGCTATCACATCCGCCACGACACGCGCTATCACTACGATCGGCCTGTTGGCGAGTCGCGCCAGATGCTTCGCCTTACCCCCCGCGAACTGCCGGGCCAGCACTGCATATCGCACCGAATCGCAGTCGTCCCCGAGCCACATCGCACCGAAGACTTCAACGATGGCTTCGGTAACCCCGTGCGCTCGCTGCACTTCGACCAGGACCACGACACACTCTTCATTCGCGCCGAGAGCTGGGTCGAACTCACCCCGCGCCCTCAGCCGGATCTGGCTGCCTCGCCGCCGTGGGAAGTCGTGCGGGACGAGCTTGGCTATCGCGCCAAATACGTCATGAGCCCGAAGCAACTCGAAGCCAGCGCGTTCCTCTTCGAGTCGCCCCACGTGCGCGTCAAACGTGACTTTGCCGATTACGCTGCCAGTGATTTCATCGAAGGCAGGCCGCTCCTTGAGGCCGTAAACGGGTTGATGCATCGCATCAACAAGGAGTTCATCTTCGACCCTGAAGCGACCGACAACTCGACGCCCGTCACCGAGGTACTCGAGAACCGGCGTGGTGTGTGCCAGGACTTCGCACACCTGATGCTCTCCTGCCTGCGCTCGATGGGTATCGCTGCACGCTACATCAGCGGCTACATCCTGACCCGGCCGCCGCCAGGCAAACCGCGGCTGGTTGGCGCCGATGCGACCCACGCCTGGGTTTCGGTGTTCTGCCCGGTCACCGGCTGGGTCGATTTCGATCCCACCAATGCGTTGATCCCCGAACGCGAGCATGTCACGATCGGATGGGGGCGCGACTTCGGCGATGTCTCGCCGTTGCGTGGCGTCATTCTGGGCGGCGGCAGCCACGAACCCGAGATTGCGGTCACCATGGCGCCCGAGGCAGAGTTCGAATCCCTTTATACCGACGCCGACGCCCCGATTGACGACCTGTTGACGACCAGGCTCCAGACTCAGTCGCAAGCGCAATAGCCCCACAGCCGCAGTCCATCTCCAGCTTGAAACTCTATTACGCGGATCACTTCGTTCTGCCCTTGCCTGAGGGACATCGCTTCCCGATGGTCAAGTATGCCCGCCTGCGCGAACGCCTTGAAGCCTCGGGCATGTTCGAAGCGAACGATTTCCGTGTACCAGAAGCCGCCAGTGACGAGGCCATCCTGCGTGCCCACGACGCCGGCTATCTTGCACGGGTAAGGGACGGCGAACTCGACCAAACGGAGGTGCGTCGCATCGGATTTCCATGGTCGGCCGAAATGGTCGAGCGCTCACGGCGTTCAGCCGGCGCAACGCTCGCCGCCTGTCGCACGGCGCTTGCTGAAGGCTGCGGGATCAACCTGGCGGGCGGCACCCACCACGCCCATCGTGATTTCGGGTCGGGTTTCTGTGTTTTCAACGATGCGGCGATTGCCGCCCTGGCGATGCGGGCAGAAGGCCGCGCGCAGCGGATTGCCGTGATCGACTGTGACGTGCATCAGGGCGACGGAACGGCGTCCATTCTGGCGGCAGAAGCCGACGTCTTCACGTGCAGCCTGCATGGCGAACGGAACTTCCCGTTTCGCAAACAGAACAGCGACCTTGACGTCGCCCTCCCCGACAACACCGCTGACGAAGCTTACCTCGACATCCTCAGGACCACCCTCGAGCACGTTTTTTCGATGTTCAAGCCGGAACTGGTGATCTATCTTGCCGGCGCAGATCCCTACAGCGGTGACCGCCTCGGACGCCTGGGCCTGACGATCGAAGGGCTGGCCGCACGCGACCAAATGGTACTGGAACACTGCCGTGCGGCCTCCGTGCCTGTCGCCGTGGCAATGGCGGGTGGCTATGCGCATCAGATCGACGATACGGTCGCCATTCATGTCACGACGGTTCTGACCGCAGCCCGACTGTTCGGTTGAAGAAGCCATTTGTGCCGCGACGGGGCAAATCCCGGTAGGCTCGACAGTATCAGGTCGGCACGAACGGAGCACTCACCCATGAGCAATGAAGCGCAGAACACCTGGAGCGGGAAGGTTCGGCTGATTGGAGCGGACTTCACCTCAGCCCCCCGCCGACGCAAGCCGATCACGATCGCCTGCGGTCACCTGAGCGGGCACTGCGTCTTCCTTGAATCGCTCGAAACCTGCGCTGACTGGCCTTCATTCGAAGCGGTGCTCGGCCGCCCTGGCCCGTGGCTCGGGGCATTCGACTTTCCCTTCGGCCTGCCACGCGAGGCCGTGATCGACCTCGGCTGGCCACTGGAATGGGCTGCGCTGATCAGGCACTGCGCGACTCTCGGGCGCGAGCGTTTCCGCACAATTCTCGATGAATACCGCCAGACGCGGCCCGCCGGGCAGCGCTATCCGCATCGTCTAACCGACCGCCCGGCCCGTTCCCACAGCCCGCTCAAACTGGTGAACCCACCAGTCGCCCTCATGTTTTTCGAGGGCACACCAAGGTTGCTCGAAGCGGATGTCACGGTGGCGGGGATGCATTGTGCCGACCCCGCAAGAGTCGCGGTCGAGGCCTATCCAGGCCTGCTCGCACGCAGTATTACGCCGGATTCGTACAAGAGTGATGAAAAGCGCAAGCAGACCCCTAAGCGCCAGGAAGCCAGAAACCGCATTGTCGTCGCATTGCGCGAGGGCGGCCATCTGCTCGGGCTCAGGCTGGCTGGCGACCATGCGTTGATAGAACGGATCGTTGATGACGCCAGCGGCGACCTCCTCGACGCCACCCTTGCGCTCGTTCAGGCGGGCTGGAGTCTGCAGGCCGGGCCACCGGGGTTCGGTCTGCAGGATGGTTTCGATCCGATAGAAGGCTGGATTGCGGGTATGCCATGACCATATGGCAAGGCACGCCCACGTTCACAACAATCAGATCACGCCCTGAGCCAGCATGGCATCGGCGACCTTGACGAAACCCGCCACGTTCGCGCCATCCACATAGCTCACGGAACCATCCTCGCGCTGACCATGGCGCAGACAGGCGGAGTGAATGCCCCGCATGATCTCAAGCAGTCGGCTATCGACTTCCTCACGCGTCCACGCCAGACGCATGGCGTTCTGACTCATCTCAAGCCCGGAGGTGGACACTCCACCCGCATTGCTCGCTTTACCAGGTGCGTACAGCACACGGTTCTTTTCGAATATCGTCACGGCTTCAGCGGTCGAGGGCATATTGGCACCCTCGGCAACGCAGAACACCCCGTTGCGCACCAGCACTTCGGCATCGTGCCCGTTAAGCTCGTTCTGGGTCGCGCAGGGCAAGGCCACATCCACCGCAACGTGCCACGGGTTCCGCCCCGCTTCGAAGCGGGCACCGACGCGTTCCGCATACTCACTTACACGCCCGTAACGGTGATTTTTCACATCCATCAGGATTGCAAGCTTCTCGGCGTTAAATCCATCATCATCAACAACCGTTCCACTGGAGTCCGATACCGTAACCACCTTGGCACCAAGCGCAATCGCTTTTTCCACCGCATACTGGGCAACGTTGCCCGCGCCCGAAACAGACACGCGCATCCCTTCGAGCGAGCGTCCGACGTGGCGCAACATTTCCTCGGCGAAATAGACCGTTCCGTACCCGGTTGCCTCAGGTCGCACCAGCGATCCACCGAAGCTCAACCCCTTCCCCGTAAACACGCAGTCCGCTCTATTCGTGAGCTTTTTCATCATGCCCGTCATGAAACCGATCTCACGGGCACCCACGCCAATGTCGCCAGCAGGAACATCCGTATCGGCACCGACGTGGCGAAACAGTTCAGAGACGAAGGCCTGACAAAACCGCATGATCTCGCCCGGGCTGCGTCCCTTGGGGTCGAAATCGGAACCACCTTTTCCCCCGCCCATGGGTAGCGTGGTCAGCGCATTCTTGAACGTCTGTTCGAAGGCGAGAAACTTGAGGATCGACTGGTTAACCGAGGGGTGGAAACGAATCCCGCCCTTGAACGGACCAATCGCGGAGCTGTGCTGAATTCGGTAGCCCCGGTTTACGCAGACGTCACCATGGTCGTCAACCCATGACACCCGGAATTGAATGATCCGTTCCGCCTCTACCAGACGGTCAAGCAATCCATGTTCCGCATATCGTGGATTGGCTTTGATGAACGGCCACAGACTGACGATGACTTCAGTCACTGCCTGCAGATACTCTGGCTGCCCGGGATTACGCTCGGCAACGACGGCGAGAAACTCGGCGGAACTCTGGTACTTCATCCTGCTCTCCAAGTAAAAATGCACGGAAACCGTGCATTTTTACTTAAAGCGGATGTTTGTGCACTAATTAAGTGCGTCGTTCACTCAACGACGTCGCGCGCGCGCGGATTCGATGATCTCCGCAATGTCGGTGTTTCCATTCGAACGCGCCCACTGCGCAGCGTCGACACCCGCCTCGTTGCGCCGATCGAGAGGCACGCCCAAGGCAACAAGATGGCGCACCAGATCGATATGTCCATTACGCGCTGCAAGCATCAACACATCGGACTGATTGGGCGCGAGTGCGTTGATATCTGCCCCGGCGGCCAGCAGCTTGTCGAACAGGCCCTGATGGCCCTCAAAGGCCGCATAGTGCAGTGCCGTCCAGCCATCGTGGTTCAGCGGTGCCTTGGCTGCGAGCAGTGCATCCACCACTTCATCATGTCCGCCGAGTACGGCAAGCATCAGCGCCGAATCCCCTGCGAGATTGCGGTAGGCAACGCGTGGTCGATAGTTGAGCAACGCCTTTACGGTTTCTGCATTGCCCTCCCGGGCGGCGAGGATCAGCAGCGTATTGCCGTTCGCATCCACCGTGTCCGGGTCGATGCCACGTGCCAGCAGGTTGGTGAGCTGTCCGGTGTCACCCATGCGGGCGGAACTCAGTGCATCATCGTAACTGCCGGCCGAAACCGGCCCTGAAAGCAGAAAACTGCCCGCGGCTGCGAGCAGGAAGGATCGAATGATTTCAGGCTTTAGCATGGCGGAACAGACGAAAGAAGTTTTCTGTGGTCGCCTGCTCGATGACATCCAGCGGCAGATCGCGCAATTTTGCGATCTCCTCGGCTACATGCACTACCCAGGCGGGCTCGTTGGTCTTGCCGCGGTGTGGCACCGGCGCAAGATAGGGCGCATCGGTCTCGATCAGCATCCGTTCGAGTGGCACCCATGCGGCGACCTCCTTCAGCGCCTTCGCGTTGCGGAAGGTCACGATGCCCGAGAACGAAATGTAGAACCCCATCTCGAGCGCAGCCTCCGCCACTTCGCGTGACTCGGTGAAACAATGCATCACCCCGCCACACTCGGACGCCCTCTCTTCCTGCATCAGGCGCAAGGTATCAGCGGCCGAGCTGCGCGTGTGAATGATCAGCGGCTTGCCACAGGCGCGTGCGGCACGGATGTGCGTACGAAAGCGGTCACGTTGCCATTCGGGCTCATCCTTGTGCCAATAGTAGTCGAGTCCGGTTTCACCGATTGCAACCACTCGCGGATGATCCGCCAGCGCAAGCAGGCGATCTACGTCCGGCTCCTCGCACTCCGCATTGTCCGGATGCACACCGACCGACGCCCACAGGTTGTCGTGACGTTCGGCGAGACTGCGCACGCGCGGAAAATCTTCGAGGTTGACGCTGATGCACAGCGCCTGACCAACGCCTTTGTCGGCCATCGTGGCCAGAATTTCATCCTCGCGTGCGGCGAGATCGGGAAAGTCGAGATGGCAGTGCGAATCAACGAACATCAGGTACTCAAAGGGTGTGGGTTGGACGGGCGGAGCCCAGATGGCCCGCCAGAATCTGTTCGATGCGATGACGCAAGGCAACGCCGGCCTCGTCGCTGGAAAAATGCACGCCAATGCCTGCAGCCTTTCCACCCTGCGCCCCCGACGGCGTGACCCAGACCACCGTACCCGCAATCGGGTGCTTGGTCGGATCGTCCATCAGCTGCAACAGCATGAAGACCTCGTCACCAAGGCTGTAGTTCTTCGGCGTGGGGACGAAGATGCCACCGTTGGCGAGGAAGGGCATGTAGGCAGCGTACAACGCCGATTTGGAACTGATGCCCAGTGACAGCACGCTCGGACGTGCAACATGGGTACGACTGGCTTCGCTCAAGTCCGGGCTCCTTTCACTGCGCGTGCGTAGCGCATCAGCATGTCTTCAAGAAAAAGGCGAAGGTTCAGCGGGTGCGTGGCGACACGACGAATCTGGGCAATCTCATTGTAACAGCTGCTCGCAGCCGCCACGCTCATGCGGGAAGCAAGCAAGGACAGCACGTTTTCCTGAGCGGGAAAGAAACGCACCTGCCCGCCCAGACGCAGGCTGACGATATCAGCGACCCACCGTTGCATCCATTCCACCAGCGTACTCAACCCGAACCCGGCCGCCAGTGCCTCCTTCGATTTCAGCCAGACTTCCCACTGTCCCGCCAGCCTGAGCGCATCCGGCTCACCCGCCAGGTCGCGCACGAAGCGCGCCATCAGGGCCACACCACCCTGGTCCGCCAAGCGGCTTGCGGCCAGCGGCATGCCGCCGGCCAACGCGAGCAGACCTTCCATTTCCTGGCGTTCGCCGGCTAACCAGGCTGCACGCTGGGCAGCATCGGGGCGCGGAAAATTCCACTGTTGGCAGCGGCTGCGAATCGTCGGCAGCAGCTTGCGTGGCGCCGAGGATACAAGCAAAAAACTGCAGCCCTCAGGTGGCTCCTCCAGCAGCTTGAGCAAGGCGTTCGCGGTGAAGGTATTCATCGCCTCTGCCGGATCAAGGACAACCACACGCTGCGCGCTGTGATGGCCGGTGACAGCCAGTGCGGACTGCAGTTCGCGAATCTGGTCGATCACGATCTGGCTGGATTTGGCCTTGCCACCCGCCGCCTCTGCCGATGGAGCATCCTCAGCGGCCTCGGCTTGCTCGGCCGCGGCCGCCGGCACCACGCGATAGAAATCGGGATGGTTGCCCGACACCCGCCACTGGCAGGCGTCGCAGCGACCGCAGGCATGACCGTCCGCCAATGGCGATTCGCACAGCAGTCGGGCCGCCAGCGCTTCAGCCAGTTCGCGCTTTCCCAGGCCTGTTGCGCCGGCGAACAGCAGCGCATGAGGGAGTTTGCCGTCGAGGGCGATCAGTCTGGCCCAAGTCGCTTGTAGCCATGGCTGGATCATGTGAAGAAACGCTCCACGATCAGCCGTTCGATCTCTTCCCTGATCTGCGCCGGTGGACGATTGGCGTCGATCACGCAGATTCGTCCCGCGGCATCGCAAGCTCGTTGCAGATAAGCCTCACGCACCCGCACGAAAAAATCCCGCTGTTCGCGTTCGAAACGGTCGGGATCGGCGCCGGTCGAGGCCACGCGGCTTGCAGCGATCTCGGGTGGCAGGTCGAACAGCAAGGTGAGATCGGGCTGAAATCCGGGATGTACCCAGTTTTCCAGCACCGAGAACTTCTCTGCAGCCAATCCCCGCCCCCCAACCTGGTAGGCATAGGTCGCGTCGGAGAAACGGTCGCACACCACCCACTCGCCTCGCACCAGCGCTGGTTCGATGCGCGCTGCAAGATGTTCGCGACGTGCGGCGAACATCAGCATGGCTTCGGTCTCAAGGTGCATCGACTCATGCAGCAGGAGTTCGCGCAGTGACTCGCCGAGGCGGGTACCGCCGGGCTCGCGCGACTGCTCGACAACGAGCCCGCGCGCCACGAGCATCGAAACCACCGCTGCGATCTGGCTGCTCTTGCCTGCTCCGTCAATCCCCTCGAAGGTAATGAAACGGCCTTTTTGCACTCCTGCTTCCAACAGACTGCTCCTCAGCGCTGGTATCGATCAACCGCGCGATTATGTTCATTGAGGTTACGCGAGAATTCACTGCTGCCATCGCCGCGCGCGACAAAGTACAGGTAGTCCGTTTGCTGTGGATTGACTGCAGCCATCAGGGAGTCGCGGCCGGGCATCGCAATCGGTGTGGGCGGGAGGCCCACACGGGTATAGGTATTCCACGGATGGTCGGTATCCAGATGGCGGCGGCGAAGCCGCCCATCGAAACCCTCCCCGAGTCCGTAGATCACCGTGGGGTCGGTCTGCAGACGCATGCCGATGCGCAAGCGGTTGATGAACACCGACCCCACCATGCTGCGATCCTCCGCGCGGCCGGTCTCCTTTTCGATGATCGAGGCCAGAATGAGCGCCTCATAGGGCGAGCGCAAGGGCGACGACGCGTCGCGGGCGGCCCACGCTTCGTCCAGATGCTTGTGCATGGCCTGATACGCACGGGCAAGCAAGGCGAGCGCGCTCGATTGCTTGTCGAACAGATAGGTGTCGGGGAAGAACAGCCCCTCAGGGCTCTCCTCGCTTGCGCCGATCCTGCTCAGAATTTCCACGTCGCTCAACCCCGCCGTGTCTGGCTGAAGGTTGGTATTGGATTCAAGCGCGGACCGAACCTGGCGGAAAGTCCACCCCTCCACCAGCAGGGCCTCACCCTGTGACACGTCACCGGCGGAAAGCTTCAGGATCAGCAACCAAGGGGTGATACCTTCGTGCACTTCATAGCTGCCGGCCTTGATCAGGCTCGCCTTGCCGGCCAGTCTCGCGAGCCAGTAAAGCACGGCTGGCTTCACCTCGACGCCTGCTGCAGCGATGGCACTTGCAGCCTGACGCATGTTTGAACCACGCTGGACGGTAAAATCCACGACAGGCTGCTTGAGAGGTATGACGTGATGGGCAAACCACCACGCGACCGACCCCATGATGACGGTGGCCAGCACAACAACGGCAACGAAGCTGAGGAAGAGTTTCTTCATCGGAAATCGGGTGACCTTGCCGACCGATCGGCAATCACCAAGCTAACAGGGAACTGCCGGATCGCGGCGGGGCCCTATAATACTTCATCGCCACGGCCCACGGCCTGCCCCCAAACACCCTGATACTGACCGAAAAGACCATGACAACCTGGACTGACTTTCTTTCCGGCGAGGGAGCGACCCTCGACGACGACATCGTATCCTTCGGCGACGCCACCGCCGATACAGCCACCCTCGCTGCGGGCACGGTTGCAGTGCCGCTGCTCCACCTCGGACTGGTACAAAGCACCGGCCCCGACTCAGCGCCTTTCCTGCACAACCTGTTCTCCAACGATGTAAACAAACTGGCCGCAGGCAGCGCGCAGTGGAACAGTTTCAACAGCCCAAAGGGGCGCATGCTGGCGAGCTTTCTGCTTTGGCATGAAGACGAAGGTCACAGCCTGCTGATGTCAGCCGACATCCTGCCCGCGATGCACAAGAAGCTGTCGATGTACATCCTGCGCAGTAAGGTAAGGCTCGCCGACGTCAGCGCAGGCCGTGCCCTGATCGGCCTTGCAGGCCCCACGGTTGCAGCCACCCTCGAAGCGGCCGGACTGCCCTTCCCCACTACCGACATGCACGAAGCACTCGTGGCCGGCGTGCGGACGATCCGCCTCGGTGCCGAGGCAGCCATCGTGGTCGTGGACACCGAGGCGGCGCCGGATGCGTACCGCAAGCTGCGCTCGGCAGGTGCTGTGCCGGCCGGTACCAATGCCTGGCAACTCGCGATGGTGCGCGCAGGCCTGCCACTGGTCACGTCGGCCACTCAGGAAGAGTTTGTCGCCCAGATGCTGAATTACGACCTCATCGGCGGCATCAGCTTTCAGAAAGGCTGCTATCCGGGACAGGAAATCGTCGCCCGTACCAAGTACCTCGGCAAGCTGAAGAAGCGGATGTATCGCGTTGCGGTGGCTGCGCAGCCCGCGCCGGCAACAGGCGACGACCTCTATTCTGCTGCGTTCGGTGAGCAGTCGGCAGGCAAGCTGGTCAACGTTGCGGCGCTGGGAGGCGGTGCGTTCGAGGCTCTGGCGGTGATGCAGAACAGTTGCGTTGAAGAAGGTGACGTCCACCTCGGCAGCCCCGATGGCCCGCTACTGTCTGTCCTCGAACTTCCTTACTCCCTGTCCTGACGGTTCACAGACAAGTCGATCATGTCCTCCGACAACAGCCCACTGAAGCATTACTTCATCTATTACCGTATTCGCGATGGAGCAGACATCGACGACGCCCACGCGTCGGTGCGCGCCATGCAGCTTGCGCTCGGCAAGAAGACGGGCATCGTGGGCCGACTGTTTGTCCGTGACCATGAAGAAACGACCTGGATGGAAGTCTATGAAGGCGTGTCCGGGACGATCGCCTTTGAGCTGGCGCTGCGCGAAGGCGTCGAACAACATGATCTGGAGAGCATCATCCAGCCCGGTTCGGCGCGACACATGGAGTGCTTCCTCGAGTGTGTCTGATCATCGCCGGATGGCAGGCCCATCCGGACTATCCTCTCGTGGTGGCGGCCAACCGGGATGAGTTTGTCAATCGCCCGGCGGTTCCGGCGCACTGGTGGCCGGATGCGCCGCATCTGCTCGCAGGGCGCGATCTCGAGGCTGGCGGGACCTGGCTGGGCATCAGCCGCAGCGGTCGTTTTTCCGCCCTGACCAACTTCCGCGACCCCAGCCAGCGCGCCAGCGGGCTGCCCTCACGCGGCGCCTTGGTGCGCGCAGCGCTGGAGGCCTCGTCCGGGCCCCGCGAAACGCTCGACAACATCGCACGCAACAGTGCCGACTATGCCGGGTTCAATCTCCTGGTGAGCGACGGTGCACAGTTCGGCATTCATGAAAGCACCACCGGCACGGTGCGTCTGCTGGCGCCCGGCGTCTACGGCCTGTCGAACCACGTCCTCGACACCGAATGGCCCAAACTCAAACGTGCACGTGAGGCGTTCTCTGCTGCGCTCCACACCTTGCCGGACAGCAGGGCATTCCTGACATTGCTGCGTGACACCACGCCAGTTGCCGACGACCAACTTCCTGATACCGGTGTCAGCCTGGAGTGGGAGCGCCGCCTTTCAACGGCCTTCATCGACTCGCCGACCTACGGCACCCGATGTTCGACGCTGCTGACGGTCGATCGCAGTGGCGAAGTGCGCTTTACCGAGTGGACCTGGCTTCCCGGTGCAAGACAGCACAGCATGGTTACGCATCGCTTCGGCGTCGACGCATCGCGCGGTGAACAATCCCCGCGTCCATGAAGGTGTCACCTTCAGCCACAAACCCGTGGCGACGGTAGAAGTCGATGGCACTCACCTGGGCGTTAAGCACCACCTCGCGCAGATTCCGCCGCCAGGCTTCTTCCACCAGCGCCTCCAGCACCAGGCCGCCCACGCCGCGTCCCCGCCACGCCGCATCCACCGCCATGCGTCCGATATGCCCGTCCGGCAACAATCTGCCGGTTGCAAGCACGTGGTGATCCCGGCTGAGCGCCAACGCATGACGCGACAGCGGGTCGTACTCATCCAGTTCCATCTCCATCGGCACGCCCTGCTCGACTACAAACACCCGTTCGCGCAGGGGCATCGCCCGCGGTGCGGCCTCGGCCCAGTCGAGCAGGACAAGTTCGATCTCCTTCATTCAACGATCTCCACGCGCGTGCCAG
>Ga0172382_10010418_pt1 | contig 12479 bp, 17 predicted proteins | sample Leawel138RmetaG_FD_122245 | JGI IMG/M metagenome (GOLD analysis project Ga0172382, IMG submission 122245) | Leachate microbial communities from a municipal landfill in Southern Ontario, Canada - Leachate well 138R metaG | ecosystem: Engineered > Solid waste > Landfill > Unclassified | place...
ACCCGACGTTGCCCAGGACAAAGCATTGCCCTGACGATCGGTGATCGTGATGATGGTGTTGTTGAAGGACGCGTGGACGTGCGCGATGCCGTCGGAGACGCTCTTCTTGATTTTTTTACGAACGCGCTGCGAAGCGCTGTTGTTCGGTGATTTAGCCATTTCTGATCCTTGTCAGCCGTTTACTTTTTCAGCGATTGCGCTGCACGACGCGGACCCTTGCGAGTACGGGCGTTGGTGCGCGTGCGCTGACCGCGGACGGGCAAACCGCGTTTGTGACGCAGGCCACGGTAGCAACCGAGGTCGATCAAACGCTTGATCGAGAGCTGCAGTTCACGGCGCAGGTCACCTTCAACGGTGAAAGTGTTGATTTGTTCGCGAATCCGCTCGAGTTCAGCGTCGGTCAGGTCTTTGACTTTCTTGTCAGTCGGGACACCAGCCACTTCGCAGATTTTGCGGGAGCGGGTGCGTCCGATGCCATAGATAGCCGTCAGACCGATAACGGTGTGCTGATGCGGCGGAATGTTGATCCCAGCAATACGGGCCATAACGTTTCCTTAAATACCTAGAGCGCAGAGTAAGCGAAAGCTTAACCCTGACGTTGCTTGTGGCGCGGATCGGTGCAGATGATACGTACTACACCCTTGCGCTTGATGACCTTGCAGTTGCGGCACATCGCTTTAACTGATGCCATTACCTTCATGATTGACTCCTAGTCAGTCCGAGCGAGTTTTATTTCGACCGGAAAACGATTCTTGCTCGAGAAAGATCGTATGGAGTCAGTTCGACCGTCACACGATCACCCGGCAGGATCCGAATGTAATTCATCCGCATCTTCCCAGAGATATAGCCAAGAACCACATGGCCATTCTCGAGCTTTACACGGAACGTTGCGTTCGGGAGGTTCTCAAGAACCTCCCCTTGCATCTGGATAACGTCGTCTTTAGACATGATGTTCGTTACCGCACCGGTAGATTATTGCCTTTGAAATTTGCCTTCTTCAGCAGCGAATCGTATTGATGCGACATCACGTACGCTTGTACTTGGGCCATGAAGTCCATCGTGACCACGACGATAATCAACAGGGACGTTCCACCGAAATAGAACGGTACATTCCAACGCAACACCAAGAATTCGGGCAACAAACATACAAACGTGATGTAAATTGCACCCGTAAACGTGAGCCGCATCAGGATTTTATCGATATAACGCGCGGTCTGCTCACCCGGCCGGATTCCCGGAACGAATGCACCGCTCTTCTTCAGGTTATCGGCGGTTTCCCGGCTGTTGAACACCAGGGCCGTATAGAAGAAGCAAAAGAACACAATGGCAATCGCGTACAACGTAATGTAGAGCGGTTGCCCCGGCGACAGGGCGCTTGCCAGATCCTTCAGCCACCGCCAGCTATCTCCGGTGGAGAACCAGCTTGCGATCGTTGCCGGAAACAGGATGATCGACGATGCGAAGATCGGCGGAATCACGCCTGCCATGTTCAATTTCAGCGGCAGATGCGAGCTTTGACCACCGTAAACGCGATTACCGACCTGCCGTTTGGCATAGTTGACCGTGATCCGGCGCTGGCCGCGTTCAACGAACACGACGAATGCAGTCACCAGGATGGCCACGACAACAATGATCAGCGCGGACAGAACCGCAATCGCACCCGTATTGACCAGTTCGAACAGACCTGCCAACGCGGACGGCAGCCCGGCGGCAATACCGGCGAAGATCAGGATGGAAATACCATTGCCCAAACCCCGCTCGGTGATCTGCTCACCCAGCCACATCATGAACATCGTACCCGTCACCAGCGAGATCACCGTGGTCACCCGGAACAGCATGCCCGGATCGATCACCAATCCCGGCTGCGACTCCAGGGCGACGGAAATACCAATAGCCTGGAAAGTAGCCAGAAACAACGTACCGTAGCGCGTGTACTGCGTAATCTTGCGTCGCCCGGCCTCGCCTTCTTTCTTGATCGCTTCCAATGACGGCACGATCACCGTCATCAGCTGCATGATGATCGATGCCGAAATATACGGCATGATCCCCAATGCAAGGATCGAGAAGCGTGAAAGCGCTCCCCCCGAGAACATGTTGAACAGGCCCAAAATGCCTCCCGCGTTCTGATTGAACAGGGAGGCAAGTTGCACCGGATCGATTCCCGGAACAGGAATGTGGGTACCAATCCGGTACACCACCAGGGCGAGCAACAGGAAGACCAGTCGGCGCTTGAGATCGCCAAACTTATCGGCCTTTCCTAGTGCGTTCGCATTAGCCAAAGCTTAGCCCTCGATTATCAGACCAGGGAACCACCAGCGGCTTCGATAGCAGCCTTGGCACCGACCGTTGCCGTCAAGCCTTTCAACTCGACCTTGCGGCTGAGTTCACCAGACTTGATGACTTTGACGAAACGGACCTGCTGACCAACGACACCGGCCTGCTTCAGGGCTTGCACGTCGATCTGATCAACGGGCAGCGCCTGGAGATCGGACAGACGGACCTGTGCGGACAGGTGGCCATTCAGCGATTTAAAGCCGCGCTTGGGCAAGCGACGTTGCAGCGGCATTTGGCCGCCTTCAAAACCGACTTTGTGGAAGCCGCCAGAACGGGACTTTTGTCCTTTGTGGCCGCGACCCGCGGTTTTACCCAGCCCCGAGCCGATACCACGACCGACTCGACGCTTGGCGTGCTTGCTGCCTTCTGCGGGCTTGAGCGTATTCAGTTGCATGCTAGACCTCTCAGGCTTCCGACACGGTGACGAGATACGACACCTTGCGGATCATCCCGCGAACTTCCGGCGTGTCCTGCAGAACGCGCGTGCTGTTCAGCTTGCGCAGTCCAAGGCCACGAACCGTAGCGCGGTGCGACTCGGGCGTTCCGATAGGGGAACGGACGAGCGTCACTTTGACGTTCTTGTTTGCCATGGTTTACCCCAGGATCTCTTCGACCGACTTGCCGCGCTTGGCAGCGATGTCAGCCGGAGTCGAGCTTGCGCTCAGACCGTTGAGCGTGGCGCGCACGAGGTTGTACGGGTTGGTGGAGCCGAGGCTCTTGGCAACCACGTTACGAACACCGAGCACGTCGAAAATTGCACGCATCGGACCGCCTGCGATCACACCCGTACCTTCAGTAGCGGGAGAGATCAGAACGGTGGATGCGCCATGTTTGCCAACCACGGTGTGGTGCAACGTACCGTTTTTCAACGGCACTTTGATCATTTTGCGACGGGCTTCTTCCATGGCTTTCTGGACAGCCACGGGAACTTCCCGCGCTTTTCCTTTACCCATGCCAACGCGTCCGTCGCCATCACCCACCACGGTCAGTGCTGCGAAACCGAGGATTCGACCGCCCTTCACGACTTTCGTGACACGGTTGACTGCGATCATCTTCTCGCGAAGACCGTCGTCGCGTTCCTCCGACGCAGCATTCTTGCCTTGCATCTTGGCCATGTAATCCTCGCTTAAAACTTGAGGCCGGCTTCACGCGCGGCTTCAGCCAGGGCCTTAACGCGGCCGTGGTAACGGAAACCGGCACGATCGAACGCCACGGTTTCAATGCCAGCAGCCTTGGCTTTTTCAGCCACCAGCTTGCCAACCAGGGTTGCTGCCGCCACATTGCCACCCTTGCCCGTCTCGCCAGCAAGCTGCTGACGGATACCGGCTTCGATGGTTGAGGCGCTGACCAGCACCTTGTCGCCCTCGGGCGAAATGATGTTTGCGTAGATGTGCAGGTTCGAGCGGAACACCGACAGGCGATGTACGCGCAACTCGGCGATCTTCCGGCGGGTAGGTACCGCACGACGCAAACGAGCTTGCTTCTTGTCCATGATTCGTCCTTGCCCGCGTTATTTCTTCTTGGTCTCTTTGATGATGACACGCTCGCCAACGTAGCGAACACCTTTGCCTTTGTAGGGCTCGGGCGGACGGTACGCGCGAATTTCCGCGGCCACCTGACCAACTCGTTGCTTGTCTGCGCCTTTCAGGACCACTTCGGTCTGCGAGGGGCATTCAACCTTAACGCCTTCGGGCATTTCGTGCACGACGTCGTGCGAGAAACCCAACTGAAGCTTGACGGCGTTGCCTTGAACCTGAGCGCGGTAACCCACGCCGATCAGGCTCAGGCGGCGCTCAAAGCCCGCGCTCACGCCAACAACCATGTTGTTGACCAGCGCACGCATCGTGCCGGACATCGCGCCTGCTTCACGCGAGTCATTGGCAGCTTCGAACGTCAGCTTGTTGTCTTCCAATTTGATATTGACCGAACCGTCCAACGATTGCGTCAGCGTGCCCAGCGGACCTTTGACCGTGATCTGGTCATTGGCGAGGGTCGTTTCGACGCCTTTCGGCAGTTCGACCGGGTATTTTGCAATACGCGACATGTCTACTCCTTACGCCACGTAGCAAAGGACTTCGCCGCCCACGCCTTCAGCGCGAGCCTTGCGATCGGTCATCACGCCACGCGGGGTGGAGACGATGGCCACGCCCAAGCCGTTCATGACTTGCGGAATGGAATGGCGGCCTTTGTAGATACGCAGGCCAGGCTTCGAAACGCGTTCAATGCGCTCGATGACCGGGTTGCCGGCGTAGTACTTCAGGGTGATTTCGAGTTCCGGTTTGCCATCGTTGGCCTTGACTTCAAAGCCGTTGATGTAACCCTCGTCACGCAGCACGGTAGCAATCGCTACTTTCAGCTTCGAAGAGGGCATATTCACGGACGCCTTGTCTACGCCTTGCGCATTACGGATGCGCGTCAGCATATCGGCGATCGGATCGCTCATGCTCATGAATGACTCTCCTACCAGCTGGCCTTGGTCATGCCCGGCACTTCACCGCGCATTGCCATTTCGCGCAGTTTGTTGCGAGCAAGACCGAACTTGCGAAACACGCCACGGGGGCGTCCAGTCACCGCGCAGCGCGTACGCTGACGGGTGGGGTTAGCGTTGCGGGGCAGCAGCTGCAATTGCAGGCGCGCCTGGTAACGCTCTTCGTCCGATTTGGACGTATCGTCAATGATCGCTTTCAAAGCGGCGCGCTTGGCAGCAAATTTATTTGCCAATTTCACGCGCTTGGTGTCGCGATTGATGAGTGAAAGCTTAGCCACTATTTCACCCCTTAATTACGGAACGGGAAGCTGAACGCCGACAGCAGCGCTTTGGCTTCATCGTCGGTTTTCGCGGTGGTCGTGATGCTGATGTTCAGCCCACGAAGCGTGTCGATCTTGTCGTACTCGATCTCGGGGAAAATGATTTGCTCTTTCACACCGATGTTGTAGTTGCCACGACCGTCAAACGAACGGCCAGACATGCCACGGAAGTCACGAACGCGGGGCAGCGCCACGCTGATCAGACGATCGAGGAATTCGTACATGCGCGCACCACGCAGGGTGACCATGCAACCGATCGGGTAGTCCTCACGGATCTTGAAGCCTGCGATAGCTTTGCGGGCTTTGGTGACCACCGGCTTCTGGCCGGCGATTTTGGTCAGATCCGACACGGCATGCTCGATGACTTTCTTGTCAGCCACCGCTTCCGAAACACCCATGTTCAGGGTGATTTTCGTGATGCGCGGCACTTGCATGCTGCTTTCGTACGAGAACTGTTTGATCAGGTCTGCAACGACCTTTTCACGGTAAAACTCTTGAAGACGGGCCATTTATAATTGCTCCCGTTACGCTTTCGCGCCAACGGCTTCGCCATTGGAACGAAAAATACGTACTTTCTTGCCATCGATTTCCTTGATGCCCACGCGATCGGCTTTGCCGCTGGCGGGGTTGAAAATCGCCACGTTCGAGACGTGGATCGGCATGGTTTTATCCACAATACCGCCTGGCTGGTTGGCCATCGGATTGGGCTTCACATTCTTTTTAACGACGTTCACGCCTTCAACCAGCACATGGGTGTCACCAACGCGGGCCAATACGACGCCACGCTTGGTTTTGTCCTTGCCAGTCAGGACGACGACTTCGTCACCTTTGCGAATCTTGTTCATCTCACGCCCCTTACAGCACTTCAGGCGCCAACGACACAATCTTCATGAACTTTTCGGTACGCAATTCACGCGTGACCGGTCCGAAGATACGAGTGCCGATGGGCTCGAGCTTGGCATTGAGCAACACGGCCGCGTTGCCGCCAAAACGGATCAGCGAACCGTCTTTACGACGAACGCCCTTGGCAGTGCGAACGACGACTGCGTTGTAGATCTCGCCTTTTTTTACACGCCCGCGAGGCGCTGCATCTTTGACGCTTACTTTAATCACGTCGCCAATGCCAGCGTAACGGCGCTTGGAGCCGCCGAGCACCTTGATGCACATGACTGAGCGCGCCCCGGTGTTGTCGGCCACATCCAATGTGGTCTGCATTTGAATCATTGGTTTACCCTGTTCCAACTTAACCCGAAACAGCTTGGCTGCTTACAGCCTAGCCTTCCGATCAGTTTTGGTCCCGTCAGGCTAGCAGCTTGACGCCACCAACCCTGGGTTGAAAATTCTGACGCGGCTCCGTGGCTACCCGCAAAAACTAACAAGCAACCCGGCTTTGCCGCTGTTGTGATGCTGCAAGTGCTTCTTGGCCTTTCTGGCTGGCCTTGAAAAGACCAACCTTTAATCCAAGTTTCACCGCAGCAACCTTACTCATACTTTTATAAGCAAGCCATGCATTCTATCTGGTAGCAGAACAAACAGCAAGCCTTATTTGGCATTAAAAACCACAAGCCACAACGGTTTTCACCGTCTCGGCCCCTTAACGCACGGCATGATGATGGCCCACAATCTGGTAGCTCCAGGTTTCGGACAGCACCTTGCCTTCGCTGCGCAGCGCCGCGCGAAGATTGACCGCTTCGGCCTGATCCTTGACCTTGACCTTCAGAATCAAACGCCAGCCCTTGATCGGCGGATGCTTCAGCAGTTCATGGCCAATGATCTCGCCATTTCCGCTGGCGCTGAACACCGCCTCGACCGCCGCGCCGGGAGGCAGCTTCTCCAGCACCGGCCCTTCAAAGTCGATCAGCAGCGAGAGGGTTCCATCAAAGGCGCGAATCAGGTTGTTCTGACGGATTTCCGTATCGGTACGCCGGGTTTGCTTCACCCAAGCCAACTCCCCGGGCAGCAGGCCCGGCTCATCCATGGTCCACGTGACGCGGTAGTCATGCTTCATCATTTCGCCAGGCTTGGGCTGCTTGCGCGGCGTCCAGAACGAGACGATGTTGTCATTGGTTTCATCGGCGGTCGGAATTTCGATCAGCTCCACCTGCCCCGGCCCCCACTCTCCTTTAGGCTCGATCCAGGCGCTCGGACGAATGTCGTACCGGTCGATCAGGTCTTCATACTGGTGGAACGCATGGCCGCGCTGCAGCAAGCCAAAGCCCTTCGGATTCTCCACCTGATAGGTGTTGACCGTAACCTCATCCGGGTTGTTCAGCGGCCGCCAGATCCATTCGTCTTCGCCAGTATGGATGGCAAGACCGTTCGAGTCATGGATGGCGGGCCGGAAATTGCCGGTTTTCAAGGGCTGGTTCGGTCCGAACAGGAACATGCTTGTCAGCGGCGCAATACCGAGCTTCTCAACGTTCTCGCGGAGAAAAACGCGGGATTCAACGTCCAGCACGGCGCCCAGCTCCTGGTCCGGCGCCAAGGTCAGCTTGAAAGCGCCGGTTGCGCGCGGCGAATCCATCAAGGCATACACCACCATGTGCTTTTCCCCCCGCTTGGGCCGCTCGATCCAGAACTCTCTGAACTCGGGAAACTCTTCCGGCTGCGGCAGGCCGCTGTCAATCGCCAGGCCCCGACCCGACAATCCGTATACCTGGTCCTTGCCAATGACACGGAAGTAGCTGGCTCCCAGCAAGCTCATGACTTCATCATGCACATCAGCCCGGTTGATCGGGAACATGATGCGAAAGCCCGCGTACCCGAGCTGCTTCACTTCTTCTTCATTGAGCTTGAGCCCGCCGAAGTCAAATCGTTTCATTTCGTAAGGGATGGACGACACCTTGCCGTCAACGATTTCATTCAATGCGACCGGGGTGGAGAAATGCATGCCCTGGTGATAGAAAGCTAGCCGGAACGGCGAGTCCAGGTCCTTCCAGTAAAACTCCTCGCGGTTCGGTTGAATCTTGATGTAATCCCCGAATTGCATGGCCCTGAAGTCTGGACCCAGGTTGCTGACGGGCGTCTGGTAAGGCTGCTTCAACAACGCTTGAGCGCGCACCGTGACATCATCCAGGCCAAAGGCAGCGGCCCGCTCCGCGCCCCCCAGTCCCAACCCCAAGCTGAGCGCGAGCAGACAGATCATGCTGCGCCATTCTGTTACCACCTTATGAAACACCCATCCCTCCTTGATCGACACTATGCGCACGGCCTGGCTCATTGCGCCAAGCCGCGCACCGGCTGACTCCGCTTCAGCCCCGTCTGGACAAAAACCCTATGATAAACAACACTGCGCCCTGCTTGCACCGCTTCCCCTTGCATAATTACCACCTGTCGCAACTCGACTCATTTTCTGGAGAACCATGCTGATGCGCTTTTTTTGCCGTACGGGCGGACCCCTCACAAACTGGCTGAACGCCGCCTGCGTCAGCAGTCTGCTACTGCTCTCACCCGTCGCCGCCGCCCCCAATCCGGCGCTGCTCAATCAGAAAGAAGCCTTCATCAATGACCTGATCCGGCAGATGACGCTGGAGGAAAAAATCGGCCAGCTGCGCCTGATCAGCATCGGCCCCGAGATGCCGAAGGAACAGATTGTTGAAGAGATTGCCGCCGGGCGTATCGGCGGCACCTTCAACTCGACGCGGCGCGATGAAAACCGCCCCATGCAAGAAGCCGCGACGCATCGCAGCCGACTCGGCATCCCGATGCTGTTTGCGTATGACGTAATCCACGGGCACCGCACTATTTTCCCGATTCCGCTCGGCCTGGCCGCCAGCTGGGATCTGGAAACCATTGAGGAGTCCGCCCGCTTGTCCGCCAAGGAAGCCACCGCGGACAGCCTGGACCTGACTTTCGCGCCCATGGTGGACATTTCCCGGGATGCGCGCTGGGGAAGAAGCTCCGAAGGCTACGGCGAAGATCCGCAGCTGGTGTCTGACATTGCCCGCGCGCTGGTCAGGGGCTATCAGGGCGACTCCCCCGCCCAGCCTGACCGCATGATGGCCAGCGTCAAACACTTCGCCTTGTATGGCGCGGTAGAGGGCGGCCGCGACTACAACATCGTCGATATGAGTCCGATGCGCATGCACCAGGACTTTCTGCCTCCGTACAAGGCCGCCATTGAAGCGGGCGCGGGCGGGGTCATGGTGGCGCTGAACACCGTCAACGGCTATCCGGCCAGTGCCAATCCCTGGCTGCTTCAAGACCTGCTGCGCCAGCAATGGGGCTTCAAGGGCCTGACCATCAGCGATCACGGCGCCATTGATGAACTGTTGCGCCACGGCGTGGCCTCTACCAAGCGCGAAGCGGCCAAGCTGGCGCTGACGGCTGGCGTGGATATGTCCATGGCGGACACGCTTTATTTGAGCGAACTGCCTGATTTGATTCGCTCTGGCGAACTGGACGAAGCGCTGCTCGACCGTTCCGTCCGCAATGTACTGGGCGCCAAATATGACATGGGCCTGTTCCACCAGCCCTTCCTGCGCATTGGCCAGGCCGCCGACGATCCGGATGACGTGCGCGCCGAGTCGCGGCTGCACCGCGCCGAAGCCCGCCGCATCAGCGCACAATCCCTGGTGCTGCTTGAAAACAAGAATCAGACCCTGCCGCTGGATCCGCGGGCCACGATTGCGCTGATCGGCCCGCTGGCCGATTCGCCGATCGACATGCTGGGCAGTTGGGCCGCGGCGGGCAACGCCAAGCAAGTGGTGACGCTCAGGCAAGGCATGGAAACCGCCTTGGCGGGACACGGCGCCCTCCTTTATGCACGCGGCTCGGACATCACGCAGGACCAAGGCGTTGTGGATTACCTCAATTTCCTGAACTGGGACGAAAAGGAAGTGACCCAGGATGGGCGCGACCCGGACACGATGATCCGTGAAGCGCTGGACATAGCCACTCAGGCTGACGTGATTGTTGCCGCGGTTGGCGAATCGCGCGGCATGTCGCACGAGTCCTCCAGCCGCACCACCCTGGACCTGCCGGAAAGCCAACAGCGCCTGCTGGTGGCGCTGAAGGAAACGGGCAAACCCCTGGTCATCGTCTTGATGAACGGCCGCCCGCTGGCGCTGAACTGGGAAAAGGCCAACGCCGACGCGCTGCTGGAAACCTGGTTTGCCGGCACGGAGGGCGGCAATGCCATTGCCGACGTTCTGTTCGGCAAGGTCAACCCATCGGGCAAGCTGCCGGTCTCCTTCCCCCGCTCAGTCGGACAGATCCCAACCTACTACAACCGCTTGCGGGTTGGCAGGCCGTATCAAGAGGGTAAGCCCGGCAACTACACCTCGCAGTACTTTGAAGAGCCGACCGGCGCCCTCTACCCCTTCGGCTACGGCTTGAGCTATACCGAGTTCGCACTCAGCGAGCCGGTACTGTCTCGCGCTGCCATGCAGCCGGGCCAAACCGTGATTGCGTCCGTCAATGTGGAAAACCAAGGCCAGCGCCCTGGCGAAACCACCGTCCAGCTGTATATCCGTGACGTGGCCGCTTCGGTGGTCAGGGCCGAGAAGGAGCTGAAGCATTATCAGAAAGTGATGCTGGCGCCGGGCGAGCGGAAAACCCTGCACTTCACGGTCAGCGAAGCGGATTTGAAATTCTTCAATGCCCAGCTGGAGCAGGTGGCGGAGCCGGGTGAGTTCGAGGTGCAGGTCGGTCTGGATTCCAAGGATGTCCAGACCGCCAGGTTCCTGCTTCAAGGAGAGTGAACCCTCAATGGCCAGGCCCGACACTCGGGCCTGGCCATCACGGGCGAGCCGGACAGCTCAGTCCGGCTTGATCTGGTGGCTGTCAATGACCTGCTTCCACTTGGCCCGCTCGCTTGCCGCAAAGCGGGCAAAGTCCTCACCCTGGAGTTCGAGCGGGGTACCGCCCAAGGCCTCGATCCTCTGACGCACCTCTTGATCCTTCAAAGAATCAGCGACCGCCTTGGCCAGTACGTTGATCACCGTATCCGGCGTCGCGGCAGGTGCGAACAGCCCAAACCAGCCATTTGCCTCGAAACCTTGAATGCCGCTCTCCGCCACTGTCGGAACATTGGGCAGGAAGGGGCTGCGGCTCAAACCGGTAACCGCCAGCGGTTTCAAGCGACCGCTCTCAATGATCGGCAACAAGGTGTTGATGTCGCCCGACATGAACTGCACAACGCCGCTCGCCACATCGTTCATTGCAGGCGAAGCGCCCTTGTAGGGGATATGCACCATGTCCACGTCCGCCATGGTCTTCAACAACTCCCCGACCAAATGGTTGGTTGTGCCCGTTCCCGGCGAGGCAAAGTTGATCTCACCCGGCTTGCTGCGTGCCAGCGACACCAGGCCCTGGACGTCATTGATCGGCAGAGCCCGGTTGGCCGCCAACAGGAAAGGGGCTGACGCCACCGCCGCGACTGCCCTCAGATCCTTGGCCGGATCATATTGCAAGCGGGCATCCAGACTCGGGTTGATCGCGATCGGGCCATTGCTGCCCAGCAGCAGCGTGTACCCGTCCGCAGGCGCCCTGACCACAACCAGAGAACCGAGCGCACCCGCGGCACCCGGACGATTCTCAACCACGACGGTCTGACCAAGATGCTTGTTCAGGGATTGCGCCACCGCTCGTGCCACCGCATCCGTGCCACCGCCCGGCGCGAAGGGGACGACCAACCTGATCGGCGCGCTCGGAAAGGTTTGCGCCTGTGCGGCACCAAACATGGGCAGCAAGGCCAGGCAAGACGCCAGGCAACGACCACTCAATGTGCTGCGCTTGTTGGGATGAGCCATGATAGAAGTCTCCTGTTGAATGGCCGGCGGGCAACCCTCGCACGGCCCTCCTTGTTGTTATCAGTCGTAGCGTTTGCGGAACAACGGGCGCAGCTCGGAAATCGGCGCCTTCGATGCAATCAGGTCACGCATGGTGTCTTCAGCCGCACCCACGGCTTCGGCCTCATTGATCAGGTCTTCGACGTACTCGGCCGGGACCACGCAAATACCCGAATCATCCGCCACGACCAGATCACCGGGATAGACGACGATATTGTGCAAGCGAACGGGACCGTTGATCTCCATGGCCTCCATCCGGAACTTGCCGGTGATCGGCGTCACGCCTGCCGCCCAGACCGGGTAGTCGATATCGCGAATGGCGGGCAGGTCTCGCACCGCGCCATTGACGATTGAACCGGCAAAGCCATGGGTCTTGGCCACCATGGCGGATTGGCCACCCATATTTGATACATCCAGATCTCCGCCAAAATCAGCCACAAGGACATCCCCCGGCTCGGACAGATAATAAAGTTCCCGCGTAGACATTTTGATCGGCTCTTTGTCTACCACGCCTTGCGTCGCCGTTTTGCGCTCGGGCATTGAACG
>Ga0172382_10010419_pt1 | contig 12478 bp, 8 predicted proteins | sample Leawel138RmetaG_FD_122245 | JGI IMG/M metagenome (GOLD analysis project Ga0172382, IMG submission 122245) | Leachate microbial communities from a municipal landfill in Southern Ontario, Canada - Leachate well 138R metaG | ecosystem: Engineered > Solid waste > Landfill > Unclassified | place...
AAAATCAAACATCACCTTCGTTCCATCATTATTTGAAGAAAATCTAAGCTCTCCACTTAATTTATCACGAACTGTCAAAGAAACAATTTGCAATCCCAGACTATTTTTATCAGTCTCGTGGATGTTAAATCCAACGCCATTGTCCTCTACAGAAATAGTAGAAAATAAATGTCCTTTGCTAATATTCTTAGAATCAATAATATAAACAGTTGTTTGCAATTATTAAGCAAATAATTTTAAATGACAGTATACCAGCGCATCTTTAAGTAACCTTTATTCTATTATTTCTCAGCAAAGTGTTAGATTGCTTATTGGAAATCAACTTTCTTCAACTCAAGGAATACACTGGAGATTTATAAAAATTTTTTTAAGCAAATTTCCTATTGAATTGAAATTTACAGTATAACCACGATTGATATTACTAGTGTTTATCTAACATATTCCAAGTCATCTACTTTATTAAGTCTCAAAAACAGAATAAAGCAATTTGTATTAGTGTATTTAGTATAAATATTTTATACATATTCGTTGTAAAACTCGAAAATGGTATCTATACTACTAAAGCTAATAAACAAAAAGTATAGGTGTGATTAAAACAGGAAATTTGTAAATATAGATACAGTTTATTTCATTCTATTTTATCTTTGTATTATCCTTTATACTATTTGTGATTTCATTTTATTATTGATTCATATTACAATAAATTATAACAAATGTGGTTTATCCCAGATAGCTAATCTCTTTCCTAGTTCCATTCTAACCGCTTCCTCGTAACATGCATACCCCCATGCAATATCTTCTAAAGGTATACCACCAGCCATAAATAATACCTTTTCTTCATTACTATTACGTGCACAATGTTTATTACATATAATATCACCCAAGCTATGAAAATCCTTCTCTTTAAGTTTACCATTATTGTACTCTCTTAAAATCGTGCGGGAATTAATATAATCAGGAGAATTTTCATAACCACCCGAGTTTAGAATTTCTTCATGCCATTCCTTATGCATTGGCCAATAATCGAAAACAATAGATATATTCTGAAAGAATTCTGAACTACTACTAAAATCACCAGTTACAGTGAGTAAACTACCAGGCTTAAGCATTCTTTCAGATATAACTACTGGTTCCTTACCAGAAGCTGCAAGACTAATTACATCTGCATTAATTAAACAATTTTCTAAACTGTCACAAATTATATATTCTAATGGAAACTCAGAAAAGAGATCCTTTTTGAATTTAACTGCATTTTCTTTATTTATATCAAAAATGTATATTCTTTTGATACTACTCAAACTATTTAGAATAGCACTAGTACAAGAATAATTAATGACACCACACCCAATTATTGCTAGGCTTTCTGCGCCTTCTCGTGCTAAATATTTACTAGCTACACCAGTTACAGAACCCGTCCGACATGAACTGGCAAGGTTAGCAGATAATAAAGCAATAGGTTCTGAGGTATCAGCATCGGCTAAGTAAGTCATCAAAATAGAACGTGGCAATCCCAGATTTTTATTTGCAATATTCGAGCCATAAAACTTTAAACCGATTAAATGGAATCGACCACCCAAATAGGCAGGCATTGCTCCAAAACGTCGATCCGGTCCATCTTTTGGCATTTGTTCAAAGGGACTAATTTTGGGAAATGTAACCATACATCCATGGCTACTGTTATTATAACCGGATAATCGAAAATCGCCATTACTTAGCAACTCAAATACTTCTTCCATAATTTCACAGCACTTTTTTGTATCAAGCACTCCACATTTAAGCATATCTGCTTCGGAAAGAAACAGAAAACCATTCCTGTCAAACCTCATATACAACTCTCCTCATTAAATCAAGTAGTATTTTCTTTACTCCTGATTAGTATTTTTATTGTTTTTATAGAACATTTAAATAAAATAATGTGGTTCACATTAAATGTTTTTTTAATCCTAATTTCATAAAAATGAAATTCTTATCATTCTTTTTCAATGGCTAATTCTAGTTTTATATGTAAAAAAACTCATTCAATCAGGATATATCTCATAGATTTCCTGCGTCCAATTTATCTGTACTTAATTTTCAAATACTCTTATGAAGAGTACTTTTCTATAAATGTATACCCTGTTGCTCATATTATCAAAATCTCCCTAAGGTGTAATAACTCCTTGATAAACAGTATTAATACATATCTAATTAATACTTATTACACCTTTGGGTGATTTTTTAAAAATTAATATTTTAAAAGCATTTCATGCTCTAGAATAGTTTTAATATTCTAAATTACGCACTATATCAAATAATCCCTTAGTTTCCCATACTCCTTTAGTTTCTAGGCCTTTAGCATATTCTTCAAGGCCTTCCTTAAAACTATCTATATCCATTTGTGTCTTCTCTATTATTTCCCCACCTTCTTCAATAATTTTGGCCCTATCACTTTCCCAATCATCTCCAACCATATTATTGTAATAATCGGCTGCCTTTGCGCTACATTTCAGAAAACGATCCTTCTCTTCTTCAGAAAACTTTTCCCATGTCTGAGCATTTAAATAAATAGCTTCCCTAGCAAAACCATATTCAGAAATAGATATATAAGAAGCTACAGTATGTAGTGAAGAAGGATACACAAACTCACAAGTCGTCTCACAAGCATCTACTGTACCCTGCATTAAAGCATAAGGAACTTCAGACCAAGCTACATAAGTTGGGGTGGCACCCATAAATTCGATATTGTTATAGTAAATATCTATGTCCGGCACTCTCCATAATAATCCTTTCATATCTGCCTTGGAGTATATTGGCTTCTTAGAAACAAAACAACGGGGCAACCTCTTCATGTCACAACTAATCAACTTAATACCTACATTTTCATACATCTTATTCCAAATGTCCATGCAAAAATCAGATTTTAAAAAGGCATCTAAATGTTCCTGTGATTCAAAAGCGTAAGCCATAGTTAAAACATTTAGATCCTTTGCATACTGACTAGCCATATCAAATGAACCTGAATACATCTGTTGCAAATCTGCCTGCAAATTCTCTAATTGTTCGGTACCCGAACCTAGCTGTTCATTAGGATAATAGTCTACATAAAGCACATCACCCATTTCCTCATTGAGTAAGTCAGCAAAATACTTAGAATATTTTCCTGCATAGCTTTCTTCAGAACCAGTAACGCAATATTTAATATTTATAATATCACGCACAGCTTCTCCATCTTCTGAATCCGATACATTCGTATTTTCCACCCTTGATTTGCAAGCAGTAAAAGTAAACATTAAAACTAGCGATAGTACCAATACCAAATATTTTTTCATCCCTAATCTCCTCCTAAAATATTTTTTTATTCTATTCTAATATAGTTAATACTATAATAGCAAAAGGAAACAACTATTTTATAAACATCCTCAATAAGCGTGGCAACCCTTCGGTTAATACTGGAATATAGGTAACTAACAGCGTTACGATAAAAAGAGGTATTACAAATAAGCATGTGTATTTCATTGCTCCTTTTACCGAACTATTGGTAGCTTTGCAAGTTACATAAAGGCAAGGTGCAAAAGGTGGTGTAATAGCCCCGATAACTAAATTTAATACTGCCGTAACACCTATTTGAATCAAACTTAGACCTAGTAAACCGCTAATTTTTATTAATAACGGTGACAAAAGAATTAAAACTTGCATTGAACCCATAAAACAACCGAAAAACAACATGATCATATTAAGAACTAAAAGAATAGCCCAAGGTTTTTCTAATATCATAATTGTCTCAGTAACAATTTCCAATGCACCTGTTGTAATCACCATCCAATTAAAAACATTACCTGCGGCACATAAACCAAAACACATAGCCGAAGCTATAGAAGTTTCTTTAAAAACTTCTAGTAACAAACGAGGTGTAACTTTTCGAAAATAGCACCCAACAATAATACAATAGACTGATGCTACTACACCGCATTCAGATGGAGTAAATGCTCCGCTAAGAATTCCTATAAACAGAATAGCAGGACCTCCCATTGCAGGTAACGCTCTCCATGTGGCCTTAATTCGATTACGTAATGTGTATTTTGGTACTCTTGGTGCTTGAATATCATAAACTTTTATAAGAATAATACTCATAGCCATTAAAGAAAAAGCCATTAGCAAACCAGGTACTACACCTGCAATAAAAAGAGGAACAGCAGATACACTTGCTAAATACCCCCATACTAGCAAATTAATACTAGGAGGAATAATTGGGCCTATTGTAGAAGAAGCAGCGGTTATAGCAACAGAAAAATTACGGTCATAATTTGCCCTATCCATTGCCTCAACCTCAATAACGCCCAAACCACCTGCATCTGCCAGTGCCGATCCTGACATGCCAGCAAAAAAAACACTAGCCCAGATATTAGCATGTGCTAACCCTCCAGTGATATGCCCTAGCCAAGCTTGTGCAAAATTAAATAATCTTTCTGTAAGATCTATGCGACCCATGATAATTCCAACAAAAAGAAAACAGGGAATAGCTAACATATTACGGTCAGCAAAAGAACTAGTAAGTTTTTGAACAAACATTAATAGGTTTTCACCGGTAGCAAAAGCATAATATACGCTACCAGAAAGTACAGCCCAAGGAATGGGAATCTCAATAAGCAATAAAAATAGAAATATTACAAAAGCAATAATTACTATACTATTCATAACAACTCCCCCTTTCGGTTACCTTCGTTGTATCTTTAACTGTGTACTCCATATCTGCTTCAGAAACGGAATCCATAATTGATTTATCACGAGTGGCTAAATATCCCAATATCTTACCTACAGAAAACATAATGAATAAAATTCCCATCACTATCATTGGCAAAGAATAATACCAAGCTCGTGAAAATAACATCATACCTTGAGGAGTCTGTTTTAGCTGAATTTTAAAAGATTTAATACCGCCAAAAATAAATACATACCCTATGATAATTACAACTACAGTATTTAATATATATACTATTTCATGTACCCAACGTGGGCAATAGTTCAATATCAAATCTAGTTTAGCATGATCATTCGTATGTAAACAAACAACCATACCAAGGGCGGTACTCCAAATAATCATTAAAACTTCCCATTCCTCGAGACCTGCAACTGGTGAATTAAAACAGTATCGTGCAATAACCTGATACATAATAGCACAATTCATAAAAAAGAGTAAAACAGCAGATATACTAAGCAATATTTCATTTAGCTTGTCCTGTGTGCAGTAAATACTATAAGAAATTTTGTATAAATTGGATTCCTTTTTTATCAAATTTTCACCCCTTTCATTTTTTATTTATGTGCAAATTACGTATTTTTTTAGTTTCTGATTGATTTATAGTATATCTCCCTTCTTTCATAGATATTTTTACACCATATTTTTCAGCCTCCTCCATGTCAATATATCCCGCCAAAACATCAGATAAAACACTTTCAATGTTGCGTTCGAAAGGATTTCCATATCCACCTCCACCAGGTGGAGTAACAGTGATAAAATCTCCCTTATTGAGTATTAATCCACTCACTTGTGCAGGCAATTTGCGTTCCTCTTCTCCACTACGTTGTACTGTATTAGTACCTCCCAAACCATGATATCCTCCGTCCAAGCCCCAAGGGAGAATTTTTTGACGATCTGTAAGAATTGAACATACCACATTATCAGCTAATATTTTATATTTTCGCTCTATAGCTAATCCTCCTCGATACTTACCTGCCCCCCCACTGTTAGTTAACAATCTATATGAATGCACATTTAATAAAGGAATTTCAGTTTCCAATGCTTCTACTGGCAGATTAGATGTGTTAGTCATATGTGCTTGTGCGCCATTAAGACCGTCCATATCCATAAAAGCACCTAATCCACCTGCAATAACCTCTAAATATAAAACATACTGGTCTTTTTTCATAGGATCATACCCTGCAAAACTTATGGTATGACAAGTTCCACTACTAGCAGCCTGTGCTCGGTTACCAACTATGGGTGCCAATGCGCCAAAGATAGCATCTACTACACGCTGTGCTGTATCAATCCTTTGTCCCACTGCTGCAGGGCTTTTGCAATTAATAATCGTACCTTCCTCGGCTACAACATCAAAGGTACGGCTAATACCAGCATTAGTTGGAGCTTCTGGATCTATCATAGTTTTAACAGAATAAAATACACATGCTATTAAAGCATTATATGTCATATTAAGAGGGCTTTTAACTTGTTTAACTGTACCTGTAAAATCAAAACTCATATGATCATTTCTCTTTATCACTCTTACACAAATTTTCCCAGGCAGGTTGCCAAAGCATTCAGCTGGATCCATATAATCCTCATAATAATATTCACCATCTGGTAATTTTTTAATACCAGCTCTCAATCTTCTTTCAGTATAATCTTCCAATGTATACATACAATCTATCATTACATTACCCCAGTTTTTATATGCATCAATTATACGGTTATACCCCACACTGTTACCCGCAATCTGAGCCATCAAATCACCATAGCGTTCTTTTGGTATTCGACTATTAATCATTAATAAATCAATAATTGCCTTGTTAAGTTTACCACCTTCACATATCTTCAATAATGGTATTCGTAACCCTTCTTGATAAATATCAATAGCATCAGAACATAAAGAACCTGGCACTTTTCCACCGATATCACTATGATGGGCACAGTTAGCAACCCATGCTATCAATTTATTATTACTAAACACAGGTGTAGCAATAGTGATATCAGGCAAATGAGAGCCACCACCACCATAAGGATCATTACCTGCAAATACATCACCATCATTAATTTCAGAAATCGGAAACTTTTCAAAAATAGCCTTAATAGTATAAATGAGAGAGCCCAGATGCATTGCTACGTATTCTGCTTGTGCAATCAAATTTCCATCAGGATCAAATACTGCAGTTGATAAATCACGTCGTTCCTTTATGTTGTTTGAGTATGAACTTTTTACAATAGCTATAGCTACTTCTTCAGCAACCGATAATAAATGATTACCAATTATTTCTGTTGTTATCGGATCAATTTTCTTAACCATCATTATTCTATCCTTTCAGTTTTAATATAATATTTCCGAAACCATCTACGTGCCCAACCCACTGCGGAGGTATTACAGATGTAGAATCCATTTGTTCAACGATAGCAGGACCAAAAATTTGACATCCTGGTTCAATCTGTTTACGCAAATAAATATTAGCTGGAATGTATCCATTAGACCCTTCAAAACGAACCTTTCTAACTTCTATAGGTGATGGTAATCGTATATTACTACCTTTTTCTATATATTCTAAATCAGGCTTGGTTATAATACCAAACGAACTAAGTCGATAGTTAACCATTTGAATCTCCATATCGTAATTTGCGTACCCGTATTGACGAGCATGCTCGGTATGAAACTTATCTATTAACCCAGATAATTCTTGTTCATCTAGTGACTTTTCCAATTCAATTGGTATTTCATAATTCTGTCCGTCGTATCTACAATCTATGATATATACAAAATTACGATTTCCCGAAGGAATACATTCTTTGTCTAACAAGGAGTTTCCTTCCTCTAACAATTCATCAAAAATCTTGCTCGCTTTTTTTGAATTAATATTATTAGCCAACATAATACTGGAACGAATACCATCAAAACGAATATCAGCCATTAATAAACCTAATGAACACATTGTACCCGGTGAGGCGGGGATCAGCACTGTAGATATACCCATTTCCAATGCTATTTCACAAGCATGAAGTGGTCCAGCTCCTCCATAAGCCATTAAAGTAAAGTCTCGTGGATCATATCCTTTTTCAACAGTTATTAAACGAATAGCGTGGATCATATTAGAATTAGCCACGGAGATGATGCCTGCCGCCGCATCTTCTACGCTTAATCCGGATTTTTTACAAATATAATTATCAATTGAAAAACGTGCTAATTCGTAATCAATTTTCATACGCCCACCCAGAATTCTTTCTTGATTCAATTTCCCTAATATAATATTGCCATCTGTTACCGTTGGGCTCTTACCGCCCCTCATATAACAAGCTGGACCAGGTACAGCACCGGCACTTTGAGGTCCAACCTTCATTGCACCGCCTTCATCAATAAATGCGATAGAGCCACCACCTGCACCAACAGTGACAATATCAACCATTGGTATGCGACAAGGGTAACCTTCGATTTGGCGATCCATGGATAACTTAACTTTACCATTTTCAATTAAACTAACATCTGTACTAGTACCACCCATATCAAAGGTAATAATACGATCAATTTTGCACTTTCTGCCAATATTCATAGCACCTACCACACCTGCACTGGGACCGGATACTGCTGTTCTTATTGGGTAATCAATAGTCTCATTAATAGAAACAACTGAACCGTTAGACTGAGTAATGTATGGAATGGCCTTAATACCAGCAGTAGAAATAGATTCCTCAAATTGTTCGACATATTCTTTCATTATTGGACCTAAATAAGCATTTAAAATAGTGGTGCTCATCCTTGTGTATTCACGAAATTCGGGAATCAATTCACTTGAAATCGTAATATACACTTCAGGGTATTCTTCCAACAATATATTACGGATGCGCTGCTCATGAACAGGATTAATAAAAGAAAAAAGTGTACATATTGCAATTGCCTCTACACCCTCCTTTTTTAAGTATCTTGCTATGCAACGAACCTCATCTTCATTCAGCATTACTTTAATAGTGCCATCATAAAGAATACGCTCTTCAATCTCACACTCTAACCCCGACTTTATTAACTTATCCGGTTTTCTTCGCCGTAAATCGTAAAGAGAAGGCCGTTTTTGATCACCAATTTCCATTACTGCTTTAAAACCCTTAGTAGTTATAAGTCCTACCTTTCCTCCTGTCTTCTCTATTAGTGCATTAGTTGCCACAGTAGTACCATGTGCCAGATAAGATATATCACTAGGTACTTTACCATTTACTTCAAGCATATGTAATATGCCTTCTACAATAGCTCGAGATGGATCATCAGGCGTAGATCTATCCTTAAAATGAAGTAATGTCTTCGTTCTTTTATCAAAAGTAGTAAAATCAGTAAAAGTCCCTCCTACATCAACACCAATTAAATAATCCATTTTCTATCTCCTTTCCTAATATAAGTCATTCCATGCATTTAAACTTTTTTTCTAATAATTCTTGTTGTCTGATATTTACAAGTGCAAATATTGTTTTAATATTATATATAGGTATACTTTTTTTATAGTAAATTTCAAATCGTATATCTATAAGCTTATTATTATCCTCCCGCTTTCTTAAATTTAGCAGTATATCTATTGTCCTATTCAACTAACATTACACCTGTTTCAATCAGATTACCCATACCACTTCCATTTTGTTTCAAGCTCTTCAATTCTTTCGTCCTTCGCTATTACTTTCTATCCTCCACACATTACGATGTGGAATCTTCCAACTCTTACCAGATTTGTAGGTGACTAAGCCCCTAGGGAACTTTCATCTCAGATATACAACATACACTTCAAAATAGAAAAGCCGAAACAGTAAATAAACAATACTGTATCGGCCCTTTTGCCTAATTATCACACCTTATTGTGAGACTATAATTATTTACAATCCTATTTTAAATTTACATTTATTTATATTTTAAAATCAAACATTACTTTTGTTCCACTATCATTCGAAATAAACCTTAGTTTTCCATTTAGCTTGTCACGAACTGTTAATGAAACAATCTGTAGCCCTAAACTATTCTTTTCAGTCTCAAGTAAGTCAAATCCAACACCATTGTCTTCTACGGAAATAGTAGAGAACAAATGTCCCTTGCTAATAGAAATAATTATCTGCCCCTGCAAGCTATTTTTATTTTCAGGGAAACCATGCGTAAGTGCATTAGTAACCAATTCATTCACTATCAATGCAATGGAAGTTGCTTTGTCTGAAGAAACCTTAATATCATCACCTATAATTGAAATTATCACAGCACTATTGTTTAAAGCAAGTGATTGCATATTATATCTTATTCTTTCAATAAGGGGCTTTAAGTATATCATTTCGTCATTTTCTGTATTAGTTAGAATATCATGGATTGATGCAATACTTAATACCCTGCCACTACTTTCCTTAAATGCCTGCTTCATTTCTATAGAATCAGTTAAACGGGATTGAATATTTAGAATACTAGCTATCATCTGTAAGTTATTTTTAATTCTATGATGAATTTCCCGCAAAGTTATTTTTCCTAATTTATCTCTCGTATAATCTCCATTAAACAATGCATTGCTATTTTCTTTGTCTTTAGCCAACTTACGGTACTTTTTATCTTGCTGAACACTCCGACTAATATCTTTTTCACAAATTAAAACCCCAATAGTTTGACTCGCCACATTTTTAATAGGTACTACATCTTGTTTAACTATCTTGTTTTCTTGGGTAATTCCCTTTAAATCCCTTACCAGCATACCATTCTCATAAGAATGATATACCGCAGGTTCATTTTCTCTAAGAACGGCTAAACCGACAGTATTTGTTCTATAAACAGAAAGGCCGCCTATTGGCTTTGATTGTGCTACGGCAAACATATAACCATGATTTTTATCCATAACATCTATAAATACATCACCTGTGGTTATATCCGAGATATATGGTAAAATTACTTCAATTGACTCTAATAACTCAATATCCTCATTTATAAGGTTGGTTCGAGCCCCGCAAAGTTCCCTTAGCAAAATTGCAATTCCACCTTTCTATTCAAAACCTATAACTTGTTTCCTTTGGAAATTATCTCCTGAGCAAATTTTATATTTGAAACTTTCCTTTCTTTCGCCTTCGATACTATCAAACGATAAGCATCTGGTTCACTCATTCCTTCCTGTTCCATCAAAGCTTTCTTAGCTCGGTTAATTATTTCACGTTCGGATTTATTCATTACAACTGCTTCTGCAATCACTGCAATACTGCAACGCTTATTCATTGCAAGTTTTTGAAGCTCTCTATATGCCTCAGCTTCCATTATACCCTTCTCCTTAGCTAATATAACCTTAGCTCTTTCAATCAAACGATTATCTTCAAGTTTTCTTTTAACTGTCTCAATTTCAGTTTTTGCTTCCTTAAGTCGTTTACTCTGGGATATAGCAACTTCAATCGCAGGTAATAATAGCCTCTGTTCTATTGGCTTTGTTAAGTATCCTGTAATCCCAATTTGGTTTGCCTGATTAAGTAAATCTTTGTCACAAAAAGCAGTAAGAAATAAAACGCATCCCGCTATTTTTTCACGAATTATTATTTCTGCAGCATGGAATCCATCAAACACTGGCATTTTTATATCCATTAGCACGATATCCGGATTCTTTATCTTACAAAGCTCAATGGCATCAAATCCATCTGCAGCATCTCCCACAACATTAAACCCCAACTCCTCAAGCATTTGTGATATATCTATTCTAGTAATAGGTTCATCATCCACTACAATTGCAGTTCGCATTATATCTCCTCCTGTCTATATTAATATACATTACATTACCTTCTTTTCGAAAACTCAATAATGTTATACTTTATTAGATACAGAATGGTCTATTCCAAAGAGGCAAGTATTTTTCTAAGCTTAATCTAAATATCATTTTAATGAATATCATATCTCAATGCAATATCAAAAGTAGTTAGAAATCCATTTTTTATTGGACGATTCGCTTTTTTTCTATAATATAACCCATACCTAGCACATCCTCAATTTGATACTTTCTATTATTTATTAAACGAATAACGTCAATTCCGGTAAAGACATATCACTATCTCTATTATACTACACTATACGATTCTTCTTCTGTTCAATTACAAGATTGGTTTTAAATTATTAAGTTCTCAAACAATAAATACTACTAATTCGATTCCCCACTGCCTTTCAAAGCCGTTAGATATATAGATTAACATACTATATAAACTTTATTGCTTTTTTAATTAAATACTATGCGCTTATATCCATTCTCTTAATGAATTTTAAAATTATATTTTAAAGTATTTTGTTATAGCTACACGTAGACCCTTAAAATCCTTTTGAAAATAATAAAGCTTAGATACAGACCATTTCTGCACCTAAGCCCTATTGCATTTAAAATATACCCTCTTGTATATAGCATATAGAATCCATTTACTTATTAAATTACTCTTATCAATATTTTTTATATTTTATCATATCCTTTCTAAAAAGGCAATGGAAGATGTTGTTAAGCCTTTTGCTATATCTTTATTTTTCATGTTATCGGTAATTGATTCCATAAACATAACAAAACTATAGCCTTTGTAGAATGTTTTCAGCGATGTCTTATGTTTAAAATTGAATGACATAGAAAATCGCTAAAGATATGCATTCCCTTTTCTAATTGTAATAACTATATAGAATCTAGCTACAAAATCTCGTATTTAGGAAATTCTAATAAAAAGATACCTTCATGTTCGTCTTCAAATGTTTTGCGTGGCAAACCCACTATTGGTCAGATA
>Ga0172382_10010420_pt1 | contig 12477 bp, 8 predicted proteins | sample Leawel138RmetaG_FD_122245 | JGI IMG/M metagenome (GOLD analysis project Ga0172382, IMG submission 122245) | Leachate microbial communities from a municipal landfill in Southern Ontario, Canada - Leachate well 138R metaG | ecosystem: Engineered > Solid waste > Landfill > Unclassified | place...
GCGTCGAGCTGCTCCTGGGTGCCGCCTTCGGCAAGATAGATCGGGGCATGCGCCGCGAACTCGTAGTCGGCGCCGTTGAGGACGGCGACGGTGCACATCGCCAGCTCGCGCAGTCGCTGCGCCACCACGAAGCGCTCGCGCACACTGCCCATCATCGCGTTCCAGCCGGCTGCGAGCGGGGCGCTGTGCAGCAGCATCCGGTCGAGTTCGAGCAGTTCGCCGCCGCGCCGGCGACGGATCGCGTCGACGATCTCGGCGGGCTCGGCGAGGTCGGCGGGCTGGTACGGAATACGGGGCATCGACTGTCTCCTGGTTCGGCGCGCTCGCGCCGATCGCGGCGCGGGCCCGCGCAATGTTAGCAAGACGACGGCCGGGATCGGGTCTGGCGACGGGCGCGATGGTTTATGCTGGCGGACCAACCTGGCACGACCGGCGTTTCGCGTCGGCCCGACCGACGTGAACTTCCTTCTGCTCTCGCTGCGCTTGGCCTGGCGCGACTGGCGCGCCGGCGAACTGAACCTGCTGCTGGGCTCGCTGGTCATTGCCGTGGCGGCGATCGCCTCGGTGGGCTTCTTCGTCGACCGCATGGAGCGCGCGCTAGAGCGCCAGGCCGCCCATCTGCTCGGCGCCGACCTCGTGCTCGCCTCCGATCGCCCGGTCGATGCCGCATCGATCGCGACCGCCTCGCCCGGCCTCTCGATCACCCGGACCGTCGTCTTCCCGAGCATGGCCGGCGGCGAGGATGGCGTGCAGCTCGCCTCGGTCAAGGCGGTGGGCGAGGGCTATCCGCTGCGCGGCCGGCTGCGCGTCCGCGACAGCCTCGATGCGCTGGACGACGCCGAGGCCGTCGGCATTCCGGCGCCGGGTGAAGCCTGGGCGGATCCGCAGCTGGCGGGCTCGCTCGAACTCGATGTCGGCGACGAGATCGAGCTGGGCGAGCGGATGTTCCGGCTCGCCCACATCATCAGCATCGAGCCCGACCGTGGCACCGGCTTCGTGAACTTCGCCCCGCGCCTGATGATCTCCGAGGCCGACCTCGAGTCCACTGGCCTGCTCGGTCCGGCGAGCCGCGCCAGCTGGAGCCTGATGGTGGCCGGCGAGGCGGCGCAGGTCGAGGCGCTGCGGGTCGATCTCGAGGCTCGCCTCGAACCCGGCCAGCGTCTGCAGACGGTGACCGATGGTCGTCCCGAGCTGTCCTCGACGCTCGAGCGCGCCGAGCAGTTTCTCGCCCTGGTGGCCCTGCTCACCGCGCTCATCGCGGCGGTGGCGGTGGCCCTTGGCGCCCGGCGCTTCGCCCAGCGCCATATCGACGGCTGCGCGGTGATGAAGGCGATCGGCCTGTCGCAGACCCGGCTGCTGCGCACCCTCGGAGCCGAGCTGCTCTGGATCGGGCTCGTCGGCGGACTGGCCGGCGCCGCGATCGGCTGGACGCTGCATTTCCTGCTGGTCTCGGCGGTCGCCTCCATGGTCGCGGTCCCGCTGCCGCCGGCATCGGCCTGGCCGGCCCTGCAGGCAGTGGCCGCCTCGGTGGTGCTGCTCGTCGGCTTCGGCGCCTGGCCGTTCGCGCGCCTGGCCGGGGTGCCGCCGATGCGCGTGCTGCGCCGCGAGCTCGGATCGGTCGGCGGGCTGGCCTGGGTCGGCGCCCTGATCGCGCTCGCCTGCTTCGCCGGCCTCATGCTCTGGTTCGCCGGCGATCGCCGCCTCGCCGGACTGGCGCTGGCGGGCTTCGCCGCCGGGGGCGTCGTCTTCGTGCTGGTCGGGCTCGCGACCGTGCGCCTGGTGGGCCGGCTGCAGGGCCTTGCCGGCGTCATGCGATCGCCGGCCTGGCGGCTCGCCTTCGCTTCCTGGTCGCGTCGGCGCGAGGCTTCCGTCGCGCAGGTGGTCGCGCTGGCGGTCGGCCTGATGGCGCTCATGCTGCTGACCGTGACGCGCACCGATCTCATCGAAGGCTGGCAGCGGGCGAGTCCTCCCGATGCCCCGAACCGTTTCGTCATCAACATCCAGCCCGAGCAGCGCGCGCTGGTCGACGAGCGCCTGGCGCAGGCCGGCATCGCCGACACGAACCTGTTCCCGATGGTGCGGGGTCGCTTCGTCAGCATCAACGGCGCGCCCGTCGAGGCCGAGGACTACGTCGACGACCGCGCCCAGCGCATGGTGCAGCGCGAGTTCAATCTCTCCTACATGGCCCAGCCGCCCGCGCACAACGAGGTCGTGGCCGGCCGCTGGTTCGACGGGGAGGCGCACGAGGTCTCGTTCGAGGAAGGCATCATGGAGACCCTCGGCGTGCAGCTCGGCGACATGATCGGCTTCGATATCGCCGGGCGCATCATCGAGGCCGAGCTCACCAGCGTGCGCGCCGTCGCCTGGGATTCGATGCAGGTGAACTTCTTCGCCATCCTGTCACCGGCGCTGCTCGCGCCGATGCCACAGACCTGGATCACCGCCTATCACCAGCCCGCGGACGGCGAGCGCCTCGACCGCGAGCTGGTGCGCGAGATGCCGAATCTCACCGTCTTCGACATCGGCAACATCCTGCGCCAGGTGCAGGAGATGCTCGCGCAGGTGATCCGGGCGGTGCAGGTGCTGTTCGCGCTCACCCTGGTGGCCGGCGTCGCCGTCCTCTACGGTGCGCTTGCGATCTCCCGCGACGAGCGCCTGCGCGAGGCCGGGCTGATGCGCGCGCTCGGCGCATCGCGGCGCCAGCTCTCGGCTGCGCAGCTGATCGAGATCGCGGCGTCGGGGGCGCTGGCGGGCCTGCTGGCGGCGATCGGCGCGCTCGTGGTCGGCGCCGTCCTGGCCGATCGCGTCTTCGATTTCGAGCTGAGCCTGCGCTTGTCGCTGCTGCCCCTGGGGGCGCTGGGCGGCGCGGTCCTGGCCCTGCTGGCGGGCTGGCTCGGACTGCGCCATGTGCTCGACTCGCCGCCGATGGCGGTGCTCCGCGACGCCTGATCCAGCCCGGCCTGGCGGATCCGTCCGAACGCCGCCCTCAGTTCGTGGTGGCGGTCCAGGTCTGGGTGCCGCCCGGTGGCAGGCGGCAGACCCTGGCGGCGAGATCGAAGTCGCCGCCGCGGGCCTGGCAGTCGATGAAGGGATCGACGCGCCCGGTGGGCAGGAGCGGCTCGAGCGGCGGCTGGCCGGCTGCCAGGGGCGCATCCTGCGCCGGGCCGGTGCGCTCGATCTGATTGCCGGCCGGCGTCGGCACCCAGGGGCTCGCCTTGGCGGTGCCGGCCGGGCAGTTCCCGTTGGTGAAGAGGACCGTGCCGTCGGCGCCGGTGCAGCGCCAGGTGCCCTGATCCGCCGCATTGGCGGGGGCGTGCAGGGACAAGGCGACCAGCATGACGCCCAGGCCCAGGGCCGTGGCGGTCGAACGGGGTAGGCGGATCATCGTCGTGCTCCTCTTCTGGCTTGTCGCCCGATCCTGACTCTCCCGCATGCCGAAAGCAAGGGCGCCGGCCGTCGGGCGCGCCGACAATCGCGCGGTTTCGTGACATCGTTCCTGTTGCGGGACCGGCTGGTCCTAGAATCAACGCTTTGCATGCCCGGACCCGCGTCGATTGTCCGACTGGATTGCCATGTTGGCCCAGGCCTGGTGGCTGTCGCCATTGCTCGGCCTGGTGGCCATCGTCCTGCTGCTGGCGCTGCTGCTGCGCCGTCCGCCCGATTCCCGCGCCGGCGTCGAGGAGCTCGCGCGCCTGCTGGCCGCGCGCAATGCCCAGGACCGCGAGGCGCGCGAGGAAGCGGCCGAGAGGGCCCGCGGCGATCGGGCCGAGCTCGCCGAGGCGAGCGCCCGGATGTCGCGCCTGCTCGCCCAGCAGATGGCGAGTTTCACCGATTCGCAGCAGGGCCAGATCGATCGCTTCTCGACCCGGCTCGAGACGCTTGCCGATTCCAACGACAGGCGGCTGGGCGAGATTCGCGAAACCCTGGAACGCCAGCTCGCCGCGCTCACCCGGGACAATGCGGCCCGGCTCGAGCAGATGCGCGAGACGGTCGACGAGAAGCTGCAGTCGACACTGCAGCGACGGCTCGGTGAAACCTTCGACATGGTCGCGGCGCGCCTCGAGCAGGTCCACAAGGGCATGGGCGAGATGAATGCGCTGGCGGCCGATGTCGGCGACCTCAAGCGGGTGCTGGCGAACGTGCGCACCCGGGGCACCTGGGGGGAGATCCAGCTCGGTGCGCTGCTCGAGCAGATCCTGGTGCCTGAACAGTACGCCCGCAATGTCGAGGTGGTGGCCGGCAGCGGCGAACGGGTCGAGTTCGCGATCCGCCTGCCCGGACGCGATCCGGCCAGCCCGATCTGGCTGCCGATCGATGCGAAGTTCCCGCGCGAGGACTACGAGCGCCTCGGGGCGGCGCGCGACGAGGGCGATGCCGCGGCGGCCTCGAGCGCCGAGCGTCAGCTCGATGCCCGCCTGCGCCAGGAAGCAAAGACGATCCGCGGCAAGTATGTCGCGCCGCCCGCGACCACCGATTTCGCGCTGCTGTTCCTGCCCACCGAAGGACTGTACGCGGAGGCGGTCCGGCGCCCCGGGCTCCTGGACGAACTGCAGCGCATCCACCGGGTCGTGGTGGCCGGCCCCAGTACCCTCGCGGCCATCCTCTCCAGCCTGCAGATGGGCTTTCGCACCCTGGCGATCGAGCAGCGATCGAGCGAGGTCTGGCAGCTCCTCGGCGCGGTCAAGACGGAGTTCGGCCGCTTCGGCGACGTGCTCGCGAAAACCCGTGAACAGATCGAGCGGGCCGCCACCACGATCGGCAGCGCCGAGACCCGCAGCCGGGCGATAGAGCGCCGGCTGCGCGAAGTCGAATCGCTTCCCGACGCCGATTCGCGCCGCCTGCTGGGCCGCAACCAGACGGGCAGCGACGAGATGCAGGAGGGGTCCTGAGCCCCCTTGCGGCTGGTCAGAAGTTTCCTGTGCCATGGTGGACTCCTTGGGTGGGACCTCCTTGGGTGGGACGGAAGGCGCTCTCATCATCGTCCAGGCGGCGGGGCGCCACCATCTCCGAAACCCCGGCATCCATGCTCGAAACGCCGATCGAGGTTCGAATTTCAGGTCGCCTCGTCGCGCACGCGGATATTCCGTGATCGAAAATTCTTTTCCGCAATGTGCGATATGAATCGAGCGTCGCACCATTCGCATTTTTCATCGTGGTGCATGGCATTCCGTATTGTAAAATACTCGATACAAGATACTGATATATATAGAAAAAGTAGCTCGTTGGAAATGTGATAAATTGCTGCTGCCGCGCAACACGAAGGCGTAAGATTGATCCCCATGCCGCGCCTGGCTGCGCACCCATTTCCGTACACCCCATCCCAACCCATCCCCATCCCTCTTGGAGATTCCCTCATGTCGACACGCGAACAGGAAGCCCAGAAGCTTCAGAAAGAATGGTCCGAAAGCGCCCGCTGGCGCGGCATCAAGCGCGGCTACACCGCCGAGGACGTGGTCCGGCTGCGCGGCTCGCTGCAGGTCGAGCACACCCTGGCCCGCCGCGGTTCCGAGAAGCTGTGGAAGATGCTCCACGAAGAGCCCTTCGTGAACTCGCTCGGCGCCCTGACCGGCAACCAGGCGATGCAGCAGGTCAAGGCCGGCCTCAAGGCCATCTATCTCTCGGGCTGGCAGGTGGCGGGCGATGCCAACATCGCCGGCGAGATGTATCCCGACCAGTCGCTGTATCCCGCCAACTCGGTGCCCAACGTCGTGCGCCGCATCAACTCGGCGCTGACCCGGTCGGACCAGATCCAGTGGGTCGAGGGCAAGAACCCGGGTGACGACGGCTACATCGATTTCTTCGCCCCGATCGTGGCCGATGCCGAAGCCGGCTTCGGCGGCGTGCTCAACGCCTTCGAGCTGATGAAGGCGATGATCGACGCCGGCGCCGCCGGTGTGCACTTCGAGGACCAGCTCGCGTCGGTCAAGAAGTGCGGCCATATGGGCGGCAAGGTGCTGGTCCCGACCCGCGAGAACGTGGCCAAGCTGATTGCCGCGCGGCTCGCCGCCGACGTCATGGGCGTGCCGACGCTGCTGCTCGCGCGCACCGACGCCGAGGCCGCCGATCTCGTGACCTCGGACATCGACGACAACGACAAGCCCTTCCTGACCGGCGAGCGTACCGTCGAGGGTTTCTACCGCACCCGCAACGGCATCGAGCAGGCGATCTCGCGTGGCCTGGCCTACGCGCCCTACGCCGACCTGATCTGGTGCGAAACCGGCACGCCGGACCTGGAGTTCGCGAAGCAGTTCGCCGACGCCATCCACAAGCAGTTCCCGGGCAAGATGCTGGCCTACAACTGCTCGCCGTCGTTCAACTGGAAGAAGAACATCGACGAGTCGACCATCGCCAAGTTCCAGCGCGAACTCGGTGCGATGGGCTACAAGTTCCAGTTCATCACGCTGGCCGGCTTCCATGCGCTGAACTACTCGATGTTCAAGCTTGCGCACGGCTATGCCCGCAACCAGATGCCCGCCTTCGTCGAACTCCAGGAAGCGGAGTTCGCCGCCGCCGAAATCGGCTTCACCGCGGTCAAGCACCAGCGCGAAGTCGGCACCGGCTACTTCGATGCCGTGACCACCACGGTCGAGAGCGAAGCCTCGACCGCGGCGCTCAAGGGCTCGACGGAAGAAGGCCAGTTCTGATCACCCCGCCTGGAGCCATTCTCCGGGAGCCCGTGACGCGTTCACGGGCTCCATGAACACGGAGAGGAAGAAGATCGGGTGCGCGCAGGCAATTCCTCGCGCAGCCGCAGGAGCAGGGAAGCGCGGTCGGCCACAAGCCGGCCGCGTTTTTTTGCGCCCGGCACGGGCGAACTCCTCCTACCGCCGGATCATCCGCATATGCGCGACCATTCAGGAGAGGGCCGACACCACCATCTTCCGATCGTGGACGACCTGCATCATGGTTGGCCAGGCATGTAGCGTTGTGTTCGCCGAACGCGACCCGACTTGACCAAGGGGACTTCGGTCCCCTATTACCGGATCGGTTGCGGTTGATGCCGTCGTGGATACGTCCCAGCCGCCACCCAGGGCCTTGTACAACGCCACCAATTGCACAGCGGCCTTGGTATGTGCCCGCGCGGCTGCGGTTTCGGCCTCGTGCAGGCTGCGCTGGGCGGCCAGCAGCTCGACCAGTGCAATGTCGCCCGCCGCGTAGCGCGTCCTGGCGTGGCCGTAGCTTGTGCGCGCGGCATCCAGTGCCATGCCATGGCGTTCCAGTGTGTCCAGCCCGCCGTGGTAGTCGCCGAGCGCGCGCTCGGCATCGCCCAGCGCCGTCAGCACGGCCTGCTCATAGGCCAGCGCGGCCTGCCGCTCGGCCGCCTCGCGCGCCCGAATTTCGGCTCGCACACGGCCACCGTCGAACAGGCGCCAGGAAATCAGCGGCAGGATGGAGAAACGCGAGCTGGATGCGTCGAACCAGTCGCCCGTACCGAGCGCCTGGAACCCGCCGCCGACACCGATGGAGAGCGTGGGGAACAACTCGGCCATGGCCACGCCGATGTCGGCAGAACTCGCTGCCAGGCGACGTTCCGCAGCCAGCACGTCAGGACGTCGGCGCAGCATGTCGGCGCGCTCGCCCACCGGCAGCGCGCGCAGCGTGCTCGGCGTCAAGGAGCCATCAAGCAGTGCCAGCTCCCGTTCCGGCGGCGCGCCCAGCAGTACGCCCAGGCTTAGCACGGCAGTGCGCTGGCGCGCCTGGATATCCGGGATGAGCGCGTTGACTGCTGTCCAGTGGGCGTACGCTGCTTCCACGTCGGCGGCCGACGCGTCGCCCAGCGCATGCCGCAGGCGCACCAATTCCAGGGTCTGCTGCAGCGTATCCAGTGTGGCCTGTTGTGCGCGCAACTCGTTGCGGGCGCCGACGGCGGTGAACCAGTTGCGCGCGACCTCGGAGACGATGCGTATGCGAACGCCCTGTGCCTCGGCTTCGGTCGCCTGCAGGCGGGCGCTGGCGCTCTCCAGGGCGCGCCGTCTGGCCCCGAACAAGTCGATCTCCCAGGCCGCATCGAAGCCCGCGTCGTAGATGGTCTGCGTGACCTCGAGACCGGGTATGGAGCCTACGGGCAAGGGGCCGTTCTCGCTTTGCCGGCGCCGGTTGACGCTGGCGCCAGCGGTGGCGGTGGGCAATGCTTCGCGAGCCACACGATCACGCAGGGCCCGCGCCTCGTCGACGCGCGCCGCAGCCTCACGCAGATCGAGGTTCTGTGCCAGCGCCGTGGCCATCAGGCGATCGAGGACTGGATCGTCCAGTGTGGACCACCAGTGGCTCAGGTCGGCGGACTGCGCTGCGCTTGCCAGTGGCAGCGTCCAATCGCTGCCGACGTCGACCGGCGGCGGCTCGCGGTAGTCGGGGCCCACGGTTGCGCAGGCCGTGAGCAGACCCGCTGCGGTCACCAGTGCCAGCTTGCGCAGCCGCGATGGTGGCAGGACAAGTCCGCTGATCCGAGGGCGATTGAAGCGTCGCATGACAAGGCTCCCTGAAGCAGGCCGAGGGATGGGCACGGTCAGCGCATCTGGAACAGCTCGTGGTGAAAGCGTCGCTGCACCGGGAAGCCGTGCGCGGCGAAATCGCGTCGCAGTGCATCGGCAAACCCGGCCGGGCCGCAGAACCAGATGCTCGCCTCGCGCCAGTCAGGCACCTCGTCGCGGACGTGCTGGCCGGTCAGACGCCCGTGCTGCGCGTCGATGAAGACATGCAGGCGCACGTCGGCGGCGCTGGCGTCGGCCGCCAGGTGTGCCAGGGCGTCATGGTCCACGCCGGCGGTGCTGTGGAACAGGTCGATGCGCTGGCCCGGCGGCTGGCTCGAGTTCCCGCCTCCGGCCTGCAAGCTCATGTAGTCGAGGCGGCTGATGAACGGGGTGATGCCGATACCGGCACCTACCCAGATCTGGCGCTCGCTGCCGTCGTCGAAAGTGAAGCAGCCGTACGGACCTTCGACTTGCAGGGACTGTCCGACCCGCAGTTGCTCGTGTAGTCGGCGCGTGTGGTCGCCCAGGCCCTTGATGATGCCTTTCAGTTGCGGGCGCTCGGGATTCCAGGCCGACGCGATGGTGTAGGGATGGGCCCCTTCGCTCCGGTCGAACGTGGCAAAGACAAACTGGCCCGGCTTGTGCCCCGGCCAGTCGGGGATGTCGGCCGTGATTTCAAGCGCGTCCACGTCGGCGTAGTAGCGCAACGCGGCGATCCTCGCCCTGACCTTCTGGCCTGCGCCGACGCGGCGCAGCAGCACCACGACGGCCGCTGCGGTGCCTGCCACGAGCAACACCGCCGTCAGCCAGCCAATGGGCGCGCGCCAATAGGCAAGCTTCATCAGCACCACGCTGTGGAACACCAGCGCCAGATAGGCAATGGCCAGCAGTCGGTGGCTCTTGTAGAACCAGTGATAAGGAAAATAGCGGATCAGCGCCAACGCAATCAAGACAACAGCAGCGTAGAACGCCCATTCGCCCATGCCTTCCGCCAGGTGGCGCTGCGTGCGCAACCACGCTTCCAGGGTCGAGTCGAACCGCGCCTGTCCTTGCCCGCCTCCTGCGCCCGCGCGCGCAGGCCGCTCCAGCAGCCCCCAGCCCACGGCCCATTTCGGGGCATTGACCCACAACCAATGCAGGATGGAAAAGATCAGCGCATTGATGCCCAGCCATTTGTGCAGGCGGTACATCTTGTCCAGCCCGCCCAGCCACCGCTCGGGCCGGCGCGGGCGCAGTGCCAGCAGCATGGCCACGCTCATGCTGCCCATGGCGATCAGCCCGGTGTACTGGCTCATGGTGGCGCGCCACGCGAACACCGTGGTTGCTTCATGGAAATGAGGCTCGGCCACCACCCACAACAAGGTCAAGGCGATGAGGCTGGCCCAGAAAGCGCGTTGGATGTTTTGCATGAACGAATTCAGCAAGGATTGGAAGAAACGGCTCGGAGCAAAGGCACCGTTGCGCCGTGATGGCACCGGCTGGAGCTGATTGGCTTCATTGCAGCCGCCGCCGAACAAAGAACGTGGCCATGGTCAGTGTGGCCAGCGCAATAAGGGCCAGCGGCCACAGGCTGGCGAGAATGTTGCTGGGAGGCATGGCCTTGAGAAAGCTGCCTTCGGCGATGACGAGGAAGTGGGTCAGCGGAATGGCCTGGGCCAGCCATTGCAGGACGAAGGGCATGTTTTCCACAGGCGTCGCAAAGCCTGACATCAGCACCGCCGGCACGCCGATGGCGAATGCGCCCAGGATGGCCTGCTGCTGCGTCATGCTGACCGCGGAAATCATCAGGCCGATGCCGACCACCGACAGGATGAACAGCACCAGGCTGGCGAGCAGGAGCGCAAACAAGCCCGTAAACGGGATGCCGAACAGGAATACGCCCGCGCTGATCATGAACAGGCCCAGCGCGGTGCCAATTGCGAGTGCCGGCAGTGATTTGGAAATGATGATCTCTGGCGTCGAGGTGGGCGACACCAGCAACTGGTCGAAGGTGCCGAGCTCGCGCTCGCGTGCAATCGACAGCGAGGTGATGAGCAACGCACTGAACAGCGCCAGGATGCCCGTGAGGCCGGGCACGATGAACCAGCGGTAGACCAGATTCGGGTTGAACCAGTGGCGCACTACCACGGGCGTCGGTGCTTGTGCGTCGGGCACGACCTCGGCGCCGACAGCGGCGGCGATGGTGGACAGATAGGCCACGGTTATCTGCCCCGAGTTGCTGCGCCGGCCATCGACCAGTACCTGGGCGCGGCCGCTTTCGCCGGCGGCGATGGAGCGCGAGAAATCCACCGGGATGGCGAGCGCGGCGATCACCTCGCCACGGTCGATCAGCTCGTGCAGCTGCTGCTGGCTGTCGACATGCCGGATGTGGGTGATGAAGCGGGCGCTGTCCAGGCGCTGTACTAACTCGTGCGACCAGCGCCCCGCATCCTGATCGTAAACGGCGATATCGACGTTGCGCACTTCCAGCGTCGCGGCAAAGGCGAACACCAGCAACTGCAGGATCGGTGGCACGAACACCACCATGCGGCTGCGCGGGTCGCGCAGGACGCTGAGCACTTCCTTGATGAACTGGGCGCGCAGGCGGGTGAACGAGAGTGCGGAAGTCAACGTCGCTTCACTCCAGGTTCTTGCGCGTGGCGCGTTTGGCGATCACGAAGAACAGCACCCCGATCGCCGCCATGGCCGCCAGGTTGGGCAGAAACACGGCCCAGATGTCGCCGGCCAGGAACACCGTCTTCAGCGAATCGACGAAGTAACGTGCCGGAACCGCCCAGGTGATGGCCTGGATCGGTGCGGGCATCGCGTCGATCTCGTACAGAAAGCCCGACAGCATGAAAGCCGGCAGAAAACCCGTGAACAGCGCGATCTGCGCGGCCAGGAACTGGTTGCGTGCCAAGGACGAAATCAGCAGTCCCTGACCCAGCGCCGGGACCATGAACACCGTCGACAAGAGCAGCAGGGACAGCAAGGAGCCGCGCATCGGGACGCCGAACACGAACACCGCCAGCGCCGCCGCACCCAGCGTGGACAGCATGCCGAGCACGAAGTACGGCAGCAGCTTGCCGATCAGGATTTCGGCCACCGAGGCTGGCGTGGACAGCACTGCCTCCATCGTGCCGCGTTCCCATTCGCGCGCCACCACCAGTGCAGTCAGCATGGTGCCGATGATGGTCATGACGATGGCGATGGCGCCGGGAATCAGTGCGCGGCGGCTTTCCAGCTCGGGGTTGAACCAGTAGCGCGGTTCCAGCATGACGGCTTGCGCGGGCGCTGCGACATCCAGCCCGGCGCGCCAGGCTTGCACCACGCCGCGGGCGTAGTTTTCGACGTAGTTGGCGGTATTGGGGTGGGAGCCATCGGTGACGATCTGCACCAGCGGCTCGCTGCCGCGCTGGGCCAGACGCTGCTCGAAATCCTGCGGGATCACCACGTAGCCCCGCAGATCGCCGGAGACCAGCTGACCGGCCACTTCGCGCCGGTCATGGACGAAGTGGGCGTCCAGGAACTTTGTGCCGGCAAAGGCCGACGCCAGCTCTTGCGCTGCGGCACCGGGCGACTCCAGCACGACGCCGACGCGGACATCCTTCGCATCCAGCGATACCGCATAGGCGAACAACAGCAGCAACACCACCGGCAGCACGAACGCGATCAGCAGCGTCGAGGGGTCGCGCAGCGCCTGATGGCTTTCCTTGGTGACCAGGGCGATCAAGCGCCGCAGATCAAAATGGCGCAGGTCGGTCTGCAGGGGGTCACTCCCATCTTTGTGCACTGTGGCGCCGTTCATGTGGCGGCTTCCAGCTCGCGGTCTGACGACTCCACCAGGTGAATGAAGGCGTCCTCCATCGTCGGGTCGGGCCGCTGAGGGCTGATCGCCGAACGCTTGAGCGCGTCGGGCGTATCCAGCGCGATCAGTTGCGCACGCGAGAGCATGGCCACGCGGTCGCAGTATTCGGCCTCGTCCATGAAGTGGGTGGTGACCATGATGGTCACGCCCTTGCGGGCC
>Ga0172382_10010421_pt1 | contig 12475 bp, 13 predicted proteins | sample Leawel138RmetaG_FD_122245 | JGI IMG/M metagenome (GOLD analysis project Ga0172382, IMG submission 122245) | Leachate microbial communities from a municipal landfill in Southern Ontario, Canada - Leachate well 138R metaG | ecosystem: Engineered > Solid waste > Landfill > Unclassified | place...
GACCATCGAAGCGGACCGCGCCGCCCTGCGCATCCTGCGCTTTCTGGCCGGCGGAGAGGCGAACCTGCTTCCGGCCTCGACGCAGCGCCTGCAATTGCTGGAAGCCGGCGACAGGGGCACGATGGCGGCCGAGCCCGCCACGCTGGCCGGACTGGAGCGCGGCGCGCTCGTCACGCGGCGGGGCGAGACGCTGCGCATCGCCGCTGCCGGCCGGGCGCTGCTCGCCAGCGTCGCCGCCCGGCGGCGCGACATGCTGCTGGCGCAGCCGCCCGAGCCCTGCGCCGCGACGGTCGAGACGGAAGACGGCCGCGAGGCCGTCACGGTCAACGGCTCGGAATCGCCGTTGGCGCTCCTGCACCGCCGCAAGGGCAAGGACGGCCGCCCGTTCATCGACGCCCGCGAGTTCCGCGCCGGCGAGCGGCTGCGCGCGGACTATACACGGGGCCGGATCATGCCGCGCCTCGGCGTCAACTGGGACGCGGTCGGCTCGGCCGGGCGGGGCAGGGGCGAGGCTGGCGGCCTTGGCGACCTGACCGACGCCGCGCTCGCCGCGCGCCGGCGGGTGGAAAGGGCGATCGAGGCGGTCGGGCCGGAACTGTCGGGCGTGCTGGTCGACATATGCTGCTTCCTCAAGGGGATGGAGCAGGTCGAGGCCGAACGCGGCTGGCCGGCGCGCTCGGCCAAGGTGGTGCTGAAATCGGCGCTCGGCGCGCTCGCCCGCCACTATGAGCCGCCGCGCGGTCAAGCGCGCGGCAATGCGCCGTCAGCGCTGCATTGGGGCGCGGACGACTACCGCCCCGCGCTTACCCGTTCTTGAGGCAGGAACGCCGCGCCGTCTTCCTTCTTCTCGTCTACGGCAGGGCAATCGCATATGGCGGGGCACGTCCCCGTCATCCCGGAAGCCGGAGCGAAGCGGAGGCTATCCGGGATCCATTGAGCGGCACGGCCGGGTTCCGGGCTTGCGACGAGGGTGCCAAGGCGTGCCGAGGCGAGGACCGGGCCGTTCCTGACGATCTTGCGGCCAATGGATCCCGGCTCGGCGGGCGCTTCGCGCCCTTGGCCGGGATGACGGAGAGGCGGGAATTTCCTCATGCGATTGCCCTGCCGTTCACGGAAAGAAGGGCCAGAGGGGCGACGGCTGAAAATCATACCCGCCTCGCGGTGGAGGAGAGGGTCCGCCTCAGGCCGTCGTGGCCGGGGCGGCAAGCGCGCTTTCCGCCTCGCGGCGGATGCGCTGCACCATCGAGCGCAGGCCGTTGGCGCGCTGCGGGGTCAGGTGCTCGTCGAGGCCGAGGTCGCGCAGGGTGGCCTCGGCGTCGGTGGCGAGGATTTCCGAAGCCTTGCGGCCGGAAAACAGCGCCAGCACGATCGCCACCAGCCCGCGCACGATATGCGCGTCGGAATCGCCGCGAAAATCCATCGCCGGGTCGTTGCCTGCCCCGCGCTCGGTGTGGAGCCACACCTGGCTGACGCAGCCCGGCACCTTGTGCGCGTCGTCGCGCGCGCTTTCGGGGAAGGGGGCGAGGCTCGCGCCCAGCTCGATGATGTAGCGGTAGCGGTCTTCCCAGTCGTCGAGGAAGGAGAAGTCGTCGCGGATGCTGTCGATGGTCGCGCTCATGCGCACGATATAGGGCAGGCGGGGCCCCGTGTCACTGTTTCGTGTGCTGTTCGCCGTCGGCGGCCGGGACCGACCCGGTGTGCAGCGGCTCGCCCGCCTCGGTCGCCGCCACGTCCGCTTCCGGCTCGCGCAACTGCTCGTCCAGCATGTCGTAGGCGATACGCGCGCCCTCGCGCGCCCGGACGCCGATCGTGTGCAGCGCCGAGCGGCCGACCTCGCAGGCATCGGGGCGGCGCTCGCACAGGCCCGACATGTCGTCGATGACCGCGCGCGCCGCCAGGAAAGCCTCGACCGCGCCGACGCGCGACCCGCCATTGCCGTCATTTCCGAACGGAATCACCAGCAGCACCAGCGACAGCCAGAACGCGCATTTGATCAGGAAACCCATCGTCACACCCTCTGTCGCGCCACGGACGTCTTGCCCCTTTTCCCGTGCGCATCCCGACCATGCAACAGGACAGGCAAAGGACGGCTTGCAAACCCGAATCGAATTGTCGGCAAGTTCGATTCAAATTTTAGCGATTCGCCGCCGTATCGGCTTCGGCTGCGCCGGCGACGGGAGAAGGGTGGACGCGCGGCGTTACGACAACCTGTTGAAGAACAAGGAAAAAGGATCGGCTTTCCTGCTGCCGCCCCGGTGGGCGGGAAGGCGGCGGCGGCCCGCGCCTGCCGTTACCCTCCGTTTACCATGAGTGGAATTAGACCCCACGGGGATGGGGAAAAACGGCGCCTGCGGTGAACCTTCCGCCCTTGCCGGCGCTTCGTTTATGCATTCCTTAAATCCCCGATGCGAGGGTCCGGGCAATGAGTTCCGGTCCGCCGCGCGGACATGTAAGGGTACGTTGAGTTGGCTCCACAGGCAGGCACAGGAAGCGACTGGTTCGCCGGGGTTGTGGCGGGGCTGGACCGCCTCGTCCACCCCGATGCGACGGGCGACTGCAGGGCGGCGCAGCGCCGGCTCTTCGGCGTGCTGCTCGCCGGCCCGTTCGTCGCCTCGGCCGCCGTCGCCCAGGTCGCCTGGCCGTTCTGGGGCATGGCAGGCGTCCTTGCCATGCTGTGCGGCCTGTTCGGCGCCGGCTGGCTGGTCGCGCTTCTCGCCGCCGCCCGCGCGCATGGTCGCGCGGCGCGCGTTCTCGCGCTTGCCGGCGGCGCGCTGCTTGCCGGTGCGCTCGCGGTGCTGTCCGGCGGCATGGCCTCGCCGCTCGCCGCGCTGCTGGCCGCTCTTCCCTTCGAGGCATGGTGGATCGACAGGTCGCGCCGTGCAGCACTCGTCGCGGCAATTGTCGCGGTCGTGGTCGGCGTGGGCGCGGCGCTGGTGCCGCCGCTGGCGGCCGCGCCGGAAATCTCCGCCTGGCTGTGGATCGCGCCCGCGCTTTACGGCGCGACGCTGGCGCTGCGCCTCGGGATGAACGCGCCGGCGACGGCACAGGCCCCGACGGTCGCGGTCCTGCCCGAATCCAGCTTCGACGCGGTGGTGGTGCGGCTGTCGCGCGCCGGCGAGGCGGAAAGCGTCTCGCCGCAGGCGAGGGCCATATTCGGGCTGGAGCCCGAGCTTCTGCTCGGCACCGGCCTGTTCGAGCGTATCCACGTCGCCGACCGGGTTTCCTTCCTCTGCGCCGCTTCCCGCGTGCGTGACGAAGGCCGCGCCGCAGCCTGCGAGGCGCGGATCAGGATGCCGGCGCGCGAGGGGCGCGAGGCGGGCGTCTACCATCCGTTCGAGGTCGAGATGGTGCCGGCGGCAGCCGGCGCGGTCGCCGCGCTCGTCCGCGACGGCCGGGCGAGGGCGGAGCTGCGCGAGGCGCTGGCGCGCGCGGCCGGCGAAGTCGAGAGCGCCGAGGTCGCCAAGGGCCGCTTCCTCGCCACCGTCAGCCACGAGTTGCGCACGCCGCTCAATGCCATCATCGGCTTTTCCGACATGCTGCTCCACCCCGCGATCTCGGGCGAGCTGACCGCCAAGCAGGGCGAGCATGTCGGGCTGATCCGCGACGCGGGCAACCATCTGCTTTCGGTCGTCAACGCCATCCTCGACGTGTCGAAGATCGAGGCCGGCTCCTACCCCATCGCCATCGGGCCGTTCGAGCTGCGCGACGCGGTCGAGCTTTGCTGCTCGATGCTGGAGCCGCAGGCGCGCGAGCGCGCCGTGGCGCTGGCCGCGAACGTGCCGCATGGGCTCGGCAGGGTGGTGGGCGACCGCCGCGCGGTGCAGCAGATCCTGATCAATCTGGTCTCGAATGCCGTCAAGTTCACGCCGGCGGGCGGACAGGTCGGCGTCAGCGCCTCGGCGGGCGAGGGCATGGTGCGCATCTTCGTCCACGACACCGGCATCGGCATCGCCGACGAGGATCTGGCCCGGCTCGGCCGTCCCTTCGTCCAGGTGCAGAACGACTATACGCGCCAGTTCCAGGGCACGGGGCTCGGGCTGTCGCTGGTCAAGGGGCTGGTGAAGATGCATGGCGGCACCATGAGCATCGAAAGCGCGCCGGGGCTGGGCACGACGGTCACCGTCGCCCTGCCGGCCGAGGGGCCCGGCGCGGGGTCGGCGCCGGTGTGGAATGAAACGGGCAGCACAGGGGAAGAACGATATGGCACCGCGCTCCGCAAGATTGCGTGACAGCCGGAGGCCGGCAGGCGACTTCGACGACGAACCGGGCGGCTTGGCCGGCTTCCTCATGCGCAACCGCGCGGCGGTGGGCAGCCTGACGGCATTCGCCGTCGCCTTCTCCTATGTCGGGGCGAATGCGCTGTGGTATCAGCCGCATGCCCATTCGAGCGCGTTCTTCGCCACGCGCCCGGCGGCTTTCGAGCCGGCGGACAGGATGGCGCAGCCCGCCGACGCGGCCGTCGACGCCGCAGCCGTCGAGACCATCATCCGCATCGAGCGCGAGAAGCTGGCCGCGCGCGACACCGCCGAGCCGGCCGCCGCGCAACCTGCGTCCGTGTCCGCGCCCGCGCCTGCCGCCAACGGCGACCCGGTGGTGGAGGAGGTGCAGCGCATCCTCTCCGGCCTCAACCTTTATTCCGGCAAGGTCGACGGCCTGACCGGACCGCAGACCCGCTCGGCGATCGAGGCCTATCGCAAGATGGTCGGCCTCTCGGCCTCGGCCGAGATCGACGACCATCTCCTCGCGCAGCTCGGCGCGCGGCCGCGCAGCGCCACCGGCGCGCCGCCGCTGCCGCAGGGCTCGCCCGGCACGGACCTGATCGAGACCTCCTCGGCGCCGCCGCGCGGCGACGCCGCCGAAAACGCGGTGGTGATGCGCATCCAGGCGGGCCTGCGCGCCTTCGGCAATGAGGGCATCGAGATCGACGGCGTCGTCGGCGCGCGCACGCGCGCGGCCATCCTCGAGTTCCAGTCGCTGTTCGGCCTGCCGGAGACGGGCGAGCCCGATCAGGCGCTCTACGCCAAGATGCGCGACATCGGCCTGACCGACTGAGCGCGGCCATGCGCGTCACCACCGATCTCTGGGTGTCGTCCGTGCTGCGCCGGGCGTTCTCGGCCGGCGGCTTCGCGGCGGTGGAACGGCGCGGAGCGGCCGAGGCGGGCGCGGTGCTGATCCTGCGCCGCAACCGGATGGGCGGGATCGCGCTCTATGCGCCGGCCCCGCAGGCGAGCTACGACGAGGCGCGGCCGCAGGAGCGGCTGTTCACGCAGGTGCTCGACGCCGCGAGCGGGGACGAGGTGGCGCAGCGCATCGCGCGCGAGACGCGCTTCGACCCCGATCTGTGGATCATCGAGCTGGAAGTGGACGACAGGGTCTTCGAAGAGCTGGTCGCCGTCACGACGCCTTCGGCATAGGGGCGGGCGCGCCGGAGGGCCGGCGCCACTCGGCCGCCACCCGCGCCGCGTCGTCTTGCGCCACGGCCTCCCATGCCGCAAGGAACGTCGCCACCTCGCGGCGCTCGCGCACCGGGCGCAGGCACTGAATGACGAGGAAGGCTTCCTCGGCGCGCAGATCGAGCGCCCGCAGCGCCAGGATGAGGCGGGCGGGATCGGTGTCGTCGGCGATGGCGCGCGCCGTGGCCGGCGCGATGGCGAGCGCGCCGGCAAGCGCGCCATGGAACGCGGCCGGCGCGCCGGAGAGCGCGGCCGAGCGCAGCTTGCGGTAGGCGCCAGGATCGCCTTCCCAGCGCAATGACGGCGCGTTGCTGGCCGGGCGCATCATCGCGCGCAGGCTTTTTCGCGTCTCGTCGGCGGCGGAAGGCTTCGGCGTCTCGGCCGGCACGTCGACCGAGCGGATCAGCAGCAGGATGCGCTCGTCGAGGCCGGCCCGCCCGGCAATGGCGCGGGCATGGGGCACGCCGTGGCGGGCGACGAGGGCGAGAAGGTCGATCGGCGTCAGCACCGGCGAGCGCAGCAGAAGCGGCGCGGAAATCTCGACCGGCATGTCGGCCAGCCGGCGCACGAGGGCAGGGGGCGCGTGCGGCGTCTCCGAAAGCGCGGCGGCCGCGAAGCGCAGAGTCTCCTCGGAGGCGCAGGCCAGAAGCGGCCCGGCAAGATCGTCGAGCTGGGCCGCGTCGCGGCGGGTCGGGCGGGCATTGTCGCAGAAGGCGGTGACGGCGGCGCGCAGCAGGCGGTCGGCCTTGCTCGCGGCGCGATAGGACGAAGAACTGGTAAAACCCGATCGAAACACGAAAACGCCTGACTGGAACTCACCGACTCGAAACCCGGGACCCCGCCCGCTTGCCGCCGGCGGAAGCCTCACATGGCTAAACCTAGAGCGAATTCGCTAACGGCCTGTTAACTCTATGCTGCGCGTTATGGTCACGGAGGCGTAGCGTCCTGCTCCGATCGAAACCTGAAACGAGCGCAGCCATGGCTACCATTCTTCCCTTCGTCATCCCGCGGCGCGGCCACGCGCGGAAGCCCGTGCCCGCCGGCACGGCGACCGTCATCATCTTTCCCGGCGTCCGCTACGAGCGGCCGCAGGCGAAGGAGGAAACCACCCGTCGTCCGCGCCGCAAGCGCGCCGTGCAGACGACCTGAAGTCGATTAAAGCCTGCCCTAAAGCCTGAACGTCCAGTAGAGGCAGGCCAGCGCCGCCGCGACGAAGACGATGAAGGACACGGTGCGCAGCAGCACGTTGCGGCGCAGCTCGTTCATGGCCAGATGCGCGCCGACGATCGCCGCCGCGAACGCGAACCGCCAGTCTATGAGCACCATGAGCGCATCGCGGTTGCCGAAGGCGAAGCGCGCCGCCTGCACGCCGACGATTGTGGCCAAGAGCACCAGCGCCGCCGAATAGAGCGGCGTCGCCGCGCTGGCATGGATGAAGCCGGCGGCGCGCAGCGGCAGGATCATCATCAGCGCGCCCGCGAAGGCGTAGAGCGCCGCCAGCGGAATGAAGGTCGCGGCATTGGCGATGGCGTCGAGCCGGACCAGGCCGAGATCGCCGAAGCCGTAGCCCTTGAGCCTGAGCGCGATGGAGAGCGCGGCGAGCAGGCCGCTCATGATCGCGACGGTGAGGAAGGCGGCAAGCGTGCGGTTCATGGGCGTCGCTCCATGCGGGAATCGGATCGCCCACCGATAGAGCACAAGGCGCGGCGCTGTTGAAGCGCCGCGCCTGCCCTAAAACACCGCGCGCGGCAGCCAGGTGGCGATCGCCGGGAAGATCCAGATCAGCGCCATGGCGAGTATCTGCAGGCCGATGAAGGGCGCGACGCCGCGATAGATCATGCCCGTCGTCACTTCCGGCGGGGCCGCGCTGCGCAGGTAGAACAGCGAGAAGCCGAAGGGCGGCGTCAGGAACGAGGTCTGGAGGTTGACCGCGATCAGCACCGCGAGCCAGATCGGGTCGTGGCCCAGCATGATCAGCGGCGGCACGATCAGCGGCAGCAGGATCACCGAGATCTCGACGAAGTCGAGGAAGAAGCCGAGGATGAAGATCAGCGCCATGGCGAAGAGCAGGGCGCCGGTCGCGCCGCCCGGCAGCGCCTCGATGATCTCGGCCACGCGATGCTCGCCGCCCAGCCCGACGAAGACGAGCGAGAAGAACGACGCCATCAGGATGGTGGCGAAGATCATCGAGGTCAGCGTCATGGTGTGGACGAGGGCGGGGATCGCCATCCCGCGCCGGAGCAGCGCCTTGAGCGAGACGAAGATCGCGACCAGTCCGACGATGGCGAGGAAGGTGTAGATGCCGGCGAGCGCATAGGTCATGGCCCCGGCGTCGCTGCGCTGGATGCGCACGGGCGCGAGTCCCGCTGCGATGGCGAGCGCGACGAGGGCGACGGCGCCGGCCAGGACCAGGCTGCGCGACGCGCCCTGCCGGCGTCCGGCGAGCAGGATCGCGCCGACCGCGCCCACGGACGCCGCCTCGTTGGGCGAGGCGATGCCGGCGAGGATCGCGCCGAGCACGGCGAAGATCAGCAGCACCGGCGGCACGATGGCGCCGGCGATGGCCATGCGCGTCGGCGCCTCCGTCGCCTCGCGCATGGCGGGGGCGGCCTGCGGCCGCAGCCAGGCGACGACGAGCAGATAGACGAGATAGATCACGACCAGCATCAGGCCCGGCATCAGCGCCGCGGCGAAGGTCTGGCCGACGGAGACGGTCTCGATCGAGAACTTGCCCTGCTTGTACTGCGCCTGCTGGAAGGCGCTCGACATCACGTCGGCGAGGATGATGAGCAGCGTCGAGGGCGGGATGATCTGGCCGAGCGTGCCGGCGGTACAGACCATGCCCGAGGCCAGCGTCGGGCTGTAACCGTTGCGCAGCATGGCCGGCAGCGCGATCATGCCCATCGCCACCACGGTCGCGCCGACGATGCCGGTGGAGGCCGCGAGCAGCGCGCCGACGAGGATGACCGAGATGCCGAGGCCGCCGCGCATCGGGCCGAACAGGCGGCCCATGGTCTCGAGCAGGTCCTCGGCGATGCGGCTCTTCTCCAGCACCACGCCCATCAGCACGAAGAGCGGAATTGCGGTCAGCACCGGGTTGGTCAGCACGGCGAAGAAGCGTTGCCCGAGCGCGCCCATCAGGCCGAGCGAGAAATCGCCCGTCATCCAGCCGATCAGGGCGAACGCGGTGGCCACGCCCGAGATGGTGAAGGCGACCGGGTAGCCGAGCAGGATGAACGCGATCAGCGCCGCGAACATCAGGAGGTCGAGCGGCAGGCTCATGGCGCGGCGTCCTTGAAACGGATCAGGTCGCGGATCAGCGCCGAGAAGCCCTGGATGAGCAGCAGGACGCAGAACACCGGAACCAGCGATTTCAGCAGGAAGGAGGCGGGGATGCCGCCGACCGCGACCGGCCCTTCGAGGATCGCCCACGAGCGCGACACCATCGGCCAGGAATAGATCAGCAGCACGATCAGCGACGGCGCCAGCAGCGCCAGATGGCCGAATATGTCGATTGCCGCGCGGCCGCGCGGGCCGAATTTGGCATAGAAGATGTCGACGCGCACATGCCCGCCCGCCCACAGCGTGTAGCCGGCGCCCAGCATGAACAGCGCGGCGTGCAGGTAGATCACGCCCTCGCCGAGGAAGATGTAGCTGATGCCGAAGACATAGCGCAGGAGCACGATGCCGAACTGGAGCAGCACCATGGCCAGCGCCAGCCACATGGTCAGCGCGCCCACGGCGCGGTTGATGAGGTCGAGCCTGTCGGCGAGCTTCGTCACCTGCGATTGTCCCCTTCGCGAAGCATCCCTCGAAAGAGGGGCCGGGAAGGTTTTCCCTCCCGGCCCCGGTCCGTCACTTGTCGCCGTAGTCGTAATCGAGGCCGCGGGCGATCATCTGCCCGCTCTCGGCATGCGGCATGTATTCCAGCATCAGCTTGCGGTATTCGAGGAAGCTCTCGGTGATGCGGCGCACCAGCTCGTCGCTGTCCTGGCGCAACTCCGAGATCACCTCGCCCATGGCGTTGCCCATGGCGACGATGATCTCGTCCGGCAGCTTGCGCACGACCACGCCATGGTCCTTGACCATCTCGCGCAGCGCCAGCGCGTGCTTGGTGTTGTACTCGGTCAGCACCGGGTTGTAGAGGCTCTCGCAGGCATAGGCGACAACCTGCTGGAGGTCTTCCGGCAATTCCTCGTAGACCTTGAGGTTGATGCCGCATTCCTCGGCCGAGCCCGGCTCGCCGACGCCGGGCGCATAGTAGTTCTTGGCGACCTGCTGGAAGCCGAGCGCCGAATCCGACCACGGGCCGATGAACTCGCCGGCGTCGAGCGCGCCGGATTGCAGCGCCTGGAACATGGCCGCGCCGGGGATCGCCTCGACGGCCATGCCGAGCTTGGTGCAGACCTCGGAGTTGAGGCCCGTGGTGCGGTATTTCAGGCCGCGCAGGTCGTCCACCGTGTGGATCTCGTTGCGGAACCAGCCGGCCCATTGCGGCCCGGAATTGCCGCACAGGAACGGCTTCAGGCCGAAGCGGCCATACATCTCGTCATAGAGCGCCTGGCCGCCGCCATGGTTGAGCCAGCCGATCTGCTCGATGGCGCCGAGGCCGAGCGGCTGCGAGCAGAACAGCAGGATGCCCTTGGACTTCGAGCCCCAATAGGACGGCACCGCGTGGTAAAGCTCGGCCGTGCCTTCGGCGACGGCGTCGAACACGCCGGGTCCCGGCACGATCTCGTTGGCGCCGAACAGCTCGACGACGATGCGCCCGCCCGACAGCGCGGTAATGCGGTCGGCCAGCATCTGCGCGGCGATGCCGGGGCCGGGCAGGTTGCGCGGCCAGGCGCTGACCATGCGCCAGCGCCGCACGTCCTGGGCGATGGCCGGCGTTGCCAGCGCGGCCGTTGTTGCCGCCGCGACGCCCGCTCCGGCAAGGAATTCACGTCTTTTCATGATGTCGTCTCCCGTTGTGATTTGCGTCGTTCCCGGCCGGCCGCTCCCGTTCCCCGGCCGGTACTCTCCATACCGTCGCGCGCGCCTTGCCGGTTTTTCCCGCTTTACATCGCTCGGGCTTTCCGGTTCTTTTCGTGGCCGCGATCGCGCCCCTCATGCGCCCTCCGGCGGGTTTTTCCGCCGATTTTGACCCGCACCTTGCCTCGGTTCAAGATGTGGAGTTATGTATGCACATATTTGGTGGTGCCTGCCCTGTCAACGAAAGACTGCGCGAAACGCTCGCCGCGTGGCCCTGACGGTGGGGGCGGGCTATCGTTCCAGTCTGTGGAAAGCCGAGAAAATGGCCCAGCCGGTCACGTGGCAGACGATCCAGAATGAGGCATTGCGCCGCATCCGCGAGCGCGAGTGGAAGCCGGGTGAGATGATCCCGCACGAGGCCGCGCTCGCCGAGGAGTTGGGCTGCGCCCGCGCCACGGTCAACCGCGCGCTGCGCGAGCTGGCGGCCGCCGGCTTTCTCGAGCGCCGCCGCAAGGCCGGCACGCGCGTCGCGCTCAACCCGGTGCGCAAGGCCACCTTCGACATCCCGATCATCCGCCACGACGTCGAGGGGCGGGGGGCCGCCCATGGCTACCGGCTGCTGGAACGGAAGGAGGCCGAGGCGCCCGCCGGGGTGACGGCGATGCTGCGCCTGCCGGCGCGAACGCGGCTCGTCCATGTCGCGGCGCTGCATCTGGCCGATGGCGCGCCCTTCTGCGTCGAGGATCGCTGGATCAACCCGCAGGCGGTGCCGACGCTGGGCGAGGCCGATTTCTCCGGCCTCAGCGCCAATGAATGGCTGGTGCAGAACGTCACCCTCTCGGGCGGGAGCATCGCCTTCTTCGCGCTGCCGGCCGACGCGCGGCTGGCCGCGCTTCTGGGTTGCTCCGTGGGCGCGGCGCTGTTCAGGGTCGAGCGCACCACATGGGCCGGTGCGGTGCCGATCACCGCGGTGACGCTGACCTACGCGCCGGGATACCGCATGACCACGGCGATCTGAGCCTCAGCGGCCGTTGACGAGGTCGGCGGCGATGTCCATGCGGCCCGTCAGCCGCATCTTGTAGACCTGATAGTTCTCCATCACCCGCTGCACGTAGCTGCGCGTCTCGGTGAAGGGGATGCGCTCGATCCAGTCTACCACGTGCTCGACCGACTTGCCGCGCGGGTCGCCGTAGCGGTCGGCCCATTCCTGGGCGCGGCGCGGGCCAGCATTGTAGCCGGCGAAGGTCAGCACGTAGGAGCCGGAGAAGCGCCCGAGCTGCTCGGAGAGATAATGCGCGCCGAGCGTGGCGTTGTAGCCGGGGTCGCTGGTCAGCTTGCCCTGCGAGTAGGAAAGGCCGGCCTTCTTCGCCACTTCCTTCGCCGTGCCGGGCATCAGCTGGAGCAGGCCGAGCGCGCCCGCGCCCGAGCGCGCGCCGGCGTTGAACTCGCTTTCCTGCCGGGCGATGGCATAGGCCAGCGCCTTGCCCGAGCCGGAGATGTTGGCGTTGGCGGGGATCGCTCCGGTCGGGTGCGACAGCGCGCCCACGGGCAGGCCGCGCGCGGCCGCCCATTTGCCGACGCGCAGCGCCAGGAAATGGTTGCCCTGCCGCTCGGCCGCGACGGCCAGAAGCGCCAGCTCGCCGACGCTGGGCAGTTCCTGCGCCAGCGCGCGATAAAGCGCCTCGGCGCGGCGGCCGTGGCCGGCCTGCTCCAGCCGGCGTATCGCCTGCACCGCCTGCCGGTTCTCGAAATTGCGCCGGTCGGTCTCCGAAGGCGACGGGTAGGCGGCCGGGATCGTGCTGCGGCCGAGCTTGGCGGCGGCGAGCTGGCCGTAGAAGGCGGTGCCGTATTGCGCCGCGCGCTCGTAATACTGGCGCGCATTGCCCGGCCCGCCGGCCTCGGCCGCGCGGCCGAGCCAGTAATAGGCGCGCGACAGCGAGATCGGCCCGTCGGCGATCTCGGCGATGCGGGCGAAGTGGCGCGCGCCGGTCCTGGCGTCGCCGACGCCGCGGAAGGCATACCAGCCGGCATGGAACTCGGCGTCCACCGCC